>OJNJ01001984.1_pt1 | contig 11098 bp, 9 predicted proteins | sample 1597491 | NCBI WGS metagenome assembly OJNJ01 (sample SAMEA2452132, study PRJEB22498) | human gut metagenome | biome: human feces; feature: human gut; material: feces | place: Australia | collected 2012 | reverse complement strand
GCGAGCGCTTAAAGCGAGCATTCAAACCGCCGCGACTAAAGTCACAAATATAAGGGCTAGACTCTCTTCGGGGGGCGTCTCTTTGCCTGCGGCAAATTCCTATTTATACTTTTTCTGCACCGGATGTTTTTAGATGGAGTCTTGTTTGTACTGTTGATTTATAAAATCGTAGTAATATTTCTTCTAGTTGTTTTGTAAAGTTCTCTTTGTTAAGACTTTGTAATGTTTTTAAAAGTGATGGTTCTTCTAAGAGCGCACCGATTACCTCACTGGTTACCGGGGCAGCAACTTCACTTGCAGGTCCCGAGGGAATCAGAGATACAATAGCGCCCCGGATAATATGTCCACGTTCATAGATTGGTGGTTCAAGCCGGACGTAACCGAAGCAGGAGGTAGAAATTTCTGTACTTCTTCCGTGAAGGAGAAGTGCCTGAAATGGTTTGATATAGGTATCAGCCAGGTTATCTCTGTCTTTTAATATTTTGTATAAATGTGCCTGCATGTCGGAAGTGTCGGCATACAGGGAGGAACAGTAAGAGATTATTTCATCTCTGTTTTTCAGGATTGGAGCCTGATTGATGTAAATATTGCCGAGCAGTTCATAGATTTCGCTTCCAATGGCGGAGAGAAATTCTACATCTTTTCTACAGATTGAGGAATCAGAAGGAACTTCGGGTTCTTTGATTTCTTTTTCCTGTGCCTGCCTTTTCTGTTCCTGAATGACTTTGATGCGGGAATCGAGCAGTATTTTATCCTGACGGGTTAATATTGGATTGACGTGGATGTATGGGTAGGCAATCTCTAGCTTTACAGTGGAGATAACAAGGTCAACGCCTTCTTCCTGTAATCGAATATTATCTAATTCAAAAGCGGAGGTTATACCGCGGATATCAAGGTCAGGGTATTCTTTTTTCAAGCTCTCTGTGAGAAGTCTTGAACTTCCGATTCCAGTTGGACAGACAATCATAACAGAAAGCTTTTTGATTTCTTTTTCAATACGTTCCATTGCCATTGTGAAATAAAGGGTAATAAAACCAATTTCGCTGGCGGGAACTTTTTTTATGCCAAGAATCGGACAGAGGAGAGAAAGTCCCTCTTCACAAGCCTTATATACAGAAGGATAACTTTCCTGAAATTCCTTTAACAGCGGATTTTCTACAGGGATTCCAGCGCGGAGTCTGGCAATGGTCGGTTGGATATGTCCGCTTAATTCTGTGAGGAGCCGGCTGTCTCTCATAAAGTTTATATGTAAAATTTCGTTGACTTTTTTTATGATGGACAGGGTAATCTGATGTACGTCAAGGTTCTTTATATCAGTTAAATCTCTGCTTCCAGATGGCCATATACGCTGTCCGGAAATAAAGACAGCCATATAGATGGTCTCATCGACAGAAATAGATAAATGGAAAAACTGGCGTAGTTCCTTCATAATATATTCGGAAACGGCATACTCCGGCTGGATAGATATTTCTGCATAAGACTGTTTGAGTTCTTTGATAAACCGTCCTTTTTGCATTCTCTGTACACAGAGGGAAGTGTATACAAGCAAGTGTAAATATCCATTGTCAGAAAGCTGCATACCAAGCTGTTTCTGACAGCCGCCAAGAATGTGATTAACCTCGGCCATTACTTCGCCATCAATTTCATTGATAAAATTTCGGTCTGACAGAAACTTCTTGTCCTGGAGATTGCCAATGGAGTGATGTTCATTTACCTGTTTACATATGAAAGAAGTCAATGCCTGTCTTCTTGCGATTTCTGTTCCTTCTATAAATACACCAAGTCCGGGACGGCGGACGAGCTTTAGCTGATACTTTGTAAACCAGGTTTCAAGCTGGTTAAGGTCAGCAGTAAGTGTACCCTCGGAAATCTCGAACTTTTCTGTGAAGTAGTAAGATTTAATCGGCTCTTCTGCGAGGAGAAGGTCATGACATAAGAGAGTCAGCCTTTCTGGGCGGTTATCTGCAGGAGCGGAGCTATTTGTATCTTTTTCATCTAAAAGAGCAGCTAACTCTTTTAATCGTTCTGGTGTCTCGTCAATTAAAAGTCCTACACTTCGTTTGCGTACAAAGCAAAAGCCATTATGCTTCATCCATTTTTCAACGGTTGGCAGTTCGCGCTGGACAGAGCGGTCGCTGACACCGAGTTCTTCTGAAATGATACCGATTGTCACAGGGCTGTCCGGTGAAAAGCGGAGCAGAATGCGGATTATTTTATCTGCGCGTGGTGTGAGCTGCATGATTTTTTCTTCCTTTCCTATTCTTCCTCTTATTATACAATATTTTACTGACAAATACTTCTTGTGAAAATGCACAAAAGAGCGACAAAGAAATTGGGTATATTGATGATAAAGTGACAGTTTGTCGGGAAGTCTTACCGACAAAGTTGCGGTATCATTCCTTTGAATTTTGGCATTTTGTGCTTTACAATAGAGACATAGAAAACAAGGGCAGTGCAAAAAAGCACAGTGTCAATATCCCAAAGCCGGAGGCAAAACGTAAAACGGAGACAGGTATTAAGCCGATGGGGAGGGGCAAAAAAGAGAGGAGATATGTAACATGAAAAACGCAGTACAACGTTTTGGTAAGTTCCTTAGTTCAATGGTAATGCCAAATATCGGAGCATTCATCGCATGGGGCTTCATCACAGCATTATTTATCGAAAAAGGATGGCTTCCAAATGCACAGCTTGCAACTTTAAACGGACCAATGCTTAATTACTTACTTCCAGTCCTGATTGCATTCCAGGGTGGTAAGTTAATCGGTGGAGACCGAGGCGGAGTAATGGGTGCGATCGCAACCATCGGTGTAATCGTCGGAGCACCTGATTATCCAATGTTGATGGGTGCTATGGTAATGGGTCCTTTGGCTGGTTTTGTTATTAAAAAGTTTGACCAGGCAATGGACGGAAGAATGCCAGCCGGATTTGAGATGTTAATTAACAACTTCTCCATTGGTATCTTCGGTATGTTATTAGCCATCGTTGGTTACTATGCAATCGGACCTTTCATGAGTGCCGTACTTGTAGTATTAAAAGGTGGTGTTCAGGTACTTGTAGATCATAGCCTTCTTCCGCTCGCAGCAATCTTTATTGAGCCAGCGAAGGTATTATTCTTGAACAACGCAATCAATCATGGTATCTTTACTCCTATCGGAATTGAACAGGCAGCAGAAGCTGGTAAGTCCATCATGTATATGTTAGAGGCTAACCCAGGTCCAGGTCTTGGATTACTTCTTGCTTACTGGGCATTTTCTAAGGATAAAGCAACAAAGGATTCCGCACCTGGAGCAATTATCATTCACTTCTTCGGTGGTATCCATGAGATTTATTTCCCATACATCCTTATGAATCCATTAGTAATCGTTGGACCAATCGCAGGTAATATCTGTGCGATCCTTTTCTACAGTATTACAAAAGCAGGTCTTGTAGGACCTTCCGCACCTGGTTCCATCATCGCATTTATGTCAATGTCACCAAAGAGTTCTATCGTAATCACAGCGCTTGGTGTTCTGATTGCAGCAGCAGTATCTTTCTTAGTTTCTTCACCGATCGTTAAGATGGCAGGAAGCAAGAGTCTTGAAGATGCACAGAAAAAGACAAGCGACATGAAAGCTGAGTCCAAAGGACAGGCAGCAGAAGTTCTTTCCGGAGCAGATGTTAAGGCAGATGACATTAAGAAAATCGTTTTCGCATGTGACGCTGGTATGGGATCTTCTGCAATGGGAGCAACAAAGTTCAGAAATCGTATTAAACCTTTAAATCTTGGAATTACAGTAACAAATACATCCGTAGATAATGTTCCTGCAGACGCAGATGTCGTTGTATGCCAGTACATTTTACAGGACAGAGCAGTTAAGAGTGCGCCACAGGCAAGATTAGTAGCAATCGGAAACTTCCTTCAGGATCCTAACCTTGATACATTCTATGCAGAGTTAGAGGGACGTGCAAATGGTACATCCGCCTCAGCTCCAGCAGTAGAACCTGAAGTAAAAGAAGAAAAGAAAGCAAAAAAAGCCGTTCTTAAAAAAGAAGGTATCAAAACAGGCTTAAAGAGTGTAGATAAAGAAACAGCAATTCGTGCAGCAGGCCAGCTTTTATGTGACCTTGGCTTCACAAATGAAGATTATATTCAGGCAATGGTTGACCGTGAAAATATGGTATCTACATACATGGGTATGGGAGTTGCAATTCCTCACGGAACATCTAATGCAAAAGAAACCGTTAAAAAATCTGGTATCGTAGTAATGCAGTATCCAGAAGGTGTTGACTTTGGTGATGAGAAAGCATATCTCGTAATCGGTATTGCAGGTGTTGGTGATGAGCATCTTGAGATTCTTGGAAACATCGTAGCAAGTCTTGAGGACGAAGAACTTCTCGAAACACTGAAAAAGAATGCTGACGTTGACACTATCATGAAAACTTTTGGTTAAAATAAATAACAAAGGTGAGTAATTAAATTAAGTAAAAACTATATTAAAAAATCATATTGAAATAACATCGGGAATAGTCCCGAGGTTTAGATTTAAGAAAGAAGGAGTCAGATTATGAAAAAGGCAGTTCAGTTTGGAGCAGGTAATATCGGTCGTGGTTTTATTGGAGCTTTACTTAGTCAGTCCGGTTATCATGTAGTATTTGCAGACGTTGTAGACAAGATTATCGATAAAATTAATGAGGATAAAACATACACAGTTCATGTAATGGACGTAGAATGTGAAGATCAGAAAATCGAAAACATCAGTGGTGTAAATTCTACAAAGCCAGAAGCAGTAGATGAAATCGCAAGTGCTGACCTTGTAACAACAGCTGTTGGTCTTGTTATTTTACCTCGTATCGCTCCTACAATCGCAGCAGCTATCGAAAAACGTATGGCAGACGGAAACAAAGAGCCGATGAACATCATCGCATGTGAAAATGCAATCCGTGGAACATCTCAGTTAAAGAAAGCTGTTTACGAAAACTTAAGCGAGGAAGGAAAAGCATTTGCAGATGAGTATGTCGGATTCCCAGACTGTGCAGTTGACAGAATCGTACCTCCTGTAAAGAGCGAAAACTTCATTGATGTAGTAGTAGAAGAATACTACGAATGGGATGTAGAGCGCGCAAGCTTCAAGGGCGAGATTCCAGAAATCAAAGGAATGACTCTTGTAGATGACTTAATGGCATACATTGAGCGTAAATTATTCACATTAAATACAGGACACTGCATCACTTCTTATCTTGGAAAGCTTCGTGGATTCCCAACAATCGATGCAGCAATCGCTGATGAAGAAATCTATGACATCGTATCTAAAGCAATGAAAGAGAGTGGTGACGGACTCATCAAGAAACATGGTTTCGACCCTGAAAAACATGCAGCATACATCAAAAAGATTATCGGACGTTTCAAAAACCCATACTTACAGGACGATGTAAGCCGTGTAGGTCGTGAGCCACTTCGTAAATTAAGCCCAACAGACCGTCTGATCAGCCCATTAACAACAGCAGCAGGATATGGACTTCCAGTAGACCACTTACTTGTTGGTGTCGGTGCAGCTTTACACTATGATAATCCAGAAGATAAACAGAGCGTTGAACTTCAGGCAAAAATCAAAGAGCAGGGCGTTCGTGAAGCAGCAAAAGAAATCACTCAGCTTACAGATGAAAAGCTGTTAGATGCGATTGTTGCTGAATATGAGAAATTAGCTTAGTTTTTATACAATATAACACAACCGTAGGACACACGGGAATAGCTCGCTTATGCTTAGCACAGTAGTGTTATCGAACGAGAACCAAACTTGCCTAAACGGGTAAAAGTTATATGGTTGTTGTGAGTCTGTAATATGTTAAGTAATTTGGAATAAAAATAAGCAGAGGGAATAAGTTTTAATATTAGAAAAGTAGCTATTCAGAGAAAAGCAGTATTTATTAAAAAGGGATTACGGGCAAACTGCAAGTACTCTGAATAGCTGCATATATAACAATTGTAGAAATCCGACAGAACAAAGAAGAAAATAAATTAAAACCGGATACTAACCTAATAAAAATAACAAACTGTTTCCGAAAAAATCAGGAAAGTGAATTGGCGCGTAAAATCTTGCCTTTTCCCGATAGCCATGCTACACTTAAGGATGAAAAATTTAAATTGTTTCAATCATTTTAACTTTTAAAGGAGATTATATATGTGTGGAATTGTTGGATACACTGGTAGAGAGGCGGCAGCGCCAATTGTACTGAATGGTTTATCAAAACTGGAGTACAGGGGATATGATTCAGCCGGAGTAGCTGTTTTCAATGAAGCTGAGAATGACATAGACATTGTAAAGACAAAGGGACGTCTTAAGAATCTGTTAGAGAAGACAGACAGCGGAAAAGCGATGCCAGGTGGATGTGGTATTGGTCATACCCGTTGGGCAACACATGGCGCACCTTCTGAGAAGAACGCGCATCCTCATTGTAGTGATGACAAGATGGTTGTTATGGTTCATAACGGAATCATTGAGAACTATCAGGAATTAAAAGACCATCTCACACAGAAAGGTTATACTTTCTATTCTGAGACAGATACAGAAGTAGCAGTGAAGCTTATCGCTTATTACTATGAGAAGACAGATCATAACCCATTAGAAAGTATGTCAAGAGCATTACTTCGTGTTCGTGGTTCTTTCGCACTGGGTATTATGTTCAAAGATCGTCCAGGTGTTGTTTACGCAGCACGAAAAGACAGTCCATTAATCGTTGGACAGAATGAAGGTGGAGCATTTATCGCATCTGACGTTCCTGCTATCCTTTCTTACACAAGAAATGTATACTATCTTGATAACATGGAGATGGCAGAACTTCACGAAGACAGCATCCGTTTCTTTAACATGAACGGTGACGAGATTGAAAAAGAAATGGTTAACATTAAGTGGGATGCAGAAGCAGCGGAAAAAGGCGGTTTCGAGCATTTCATGATGAAAGAGATTCATGAGCAGCCAAAGGCACTCAAAGATACAATCAATACATATGTAAAAGACGGTAAGATTGATTTAAGTTCTGTCGGTATTTCACCAGAAGAATTTGCACAGTATCATAGAATTTGTATCGTAGCCTGCGGTTCTGCTTATCATGTTGGTATTGCAGCCAAATATGTGATGGAAGACCTCACAGGATTAATGGTAGACGTAGATTTCGCTTCTGAATTCCGTTACCGTAATCCAAAGCTTTCCCAAGATACATTAGTTGTCATTATTTCACAGTCAGGAGAGACAGCAGATAGCCTTGCAGCACTGCGTCTTACAAAAGAAATGGGAGTAAAGACATTAGCAATCGTTAATGTAGTTGGTTCCAGTATTGCAAGAGAAGCAGACCACGTTATGTACACTTTAGCCGGACCTGAAATTGCCGTTGCTACCACTAAGGCATACAGCACACAGTTAATTTGTATGTATATCCTCTCCATGTACGCTGCACAGGTAAGAGGAGAGATTGAAGAATCTACCCTCAATAGCATGCTCAAAGAGATCGTGCTCCTTCCAGAAAAGGTTGCAAGCATCTTAGCAGATAAAGAACGAATTCAGTGGTTCGCTAATAAATTTGCATCCGCACACGATGTATTCTTTATCGGTCGTGGACTTGATTACGCAATCTGTCAGGAAGGAAGCCTGAAGATGAAAGAAGTCAGCTATGTACATTCCGAAGCTTATGCAGCAGGTGAGTTAAAACACGGAACCATCAGCCTGATTGAAGATGGAACACTTGTAATCGGTGTTCTTACTCAGAGCCACCTTTGCGAGAAGACACTGAGTAACATGCAGGAAGTAAAGAGCCGTGGCGCATACCTGATGGGTGTTGCAGAGAACGGAAGTTACTACCTTGAAGACATGGTAGACTTTGTTGTATATGTGCCTAAGACAGATCCGCATTTTACAACGACACTCGCAATTATTCCATTACAGTTAATGGGATATTATGTAAGCGTTGCAAGAGGACTTGATGTTGATAAACCTAGAAACCTTGCAAAGAGTGTTACTGTAGAATAATTCTGGGTTGCTACAGGCAGGGAGAGACGCTCCCAAAAAGAGAAAATATCCTATATTTGTGACTCTATCACTGTGGGTTGAATGTTTGCCTTCGGGTTTACATTCAATCCTCGCTATAAGGCCACAAATATAGGATATTTTCTCTTTTTGGGAGCTGTTTTTGGATTTAGAGCGTGTTTGAAAAACCATTCCTCTAAGAGGGGGTCTGCTTTCCTGTGGCAAATTTTATATTTTAAAGGATAAGGAGATTATTATGGAGATAAAAACATTTCATGGATTTGAAGATTTCTGTGTAGAGAAGTTCGAAAATACTGATGAGTGGTATTACGGTATTTATCCAACGTGGATGTCTAATGTGGAAGTAGCGGAGGAATGTGGAAAAGGAAGAGAGTATGCTGGAAGTAAGTTATGCTTTTTTAATAAAACTGGCAGGTCATATGAGCCGATAAAACAGGAGAAAAATGTGTATCTGGAGACTCCTGTGTATGACAAGGCAAGTAATTCTTTTGGGATTTTGAGATATAATTTTAATAAAAGAATCCTTCAGGCGATTGCCTATAAACCAGATGAAGAAAGTGTTGAAGTAATCGAAGAAATTTCGCTTTCGGAAATTGATGACTTAATGAATATCAGATTAATTGAAAGCCCCTTTATGATTGTACGAAATAGTATGGAAGAAAATGCCATAGAATTTTTGGCTCCGAAACGGAAAATATATCTGGAAGAAAATGAAAGCATTGAGTTTGTAGAAAACGAGAAAATGTATAGTTCTAAATGGAATGAGGATTTACTGGATGTATTGGATTATGGATATGGAGAAGAGGTCATCGTAAGAGATTTAGAGACAGGAAAGATTCTGGAAAGGTATAAAGGGTATCTGAACAGAATGCCAGATGGGACAGCATGGCTTATGACAGAATAGAGTTGGAAAAAGTAAGTTTTAACTTGGTTATATCAATAAATTTATATGGAAAAGAGAAAATTAGATGTAGGTAAAGAATGCTTCTGGGTAAAATCAGAGGCATTTTTGAATATAAGATAGAAGATAAGTTTAAAATTTTAAATGGAATTAAGTTTTGCGCTGTTTTTAGGAAATTAAGCGAGAATTTCCGCTAATTCAGTTGCTGAGTAGTTCACCAATTTTTGAAGTAGGATAAGCTTAAAAAATAAATTGAGAATTTCCGGAAATTTGATTTTCGGCTCTGTTTTGTCTATAGGAGCATTAGTAGTGTTTACTGTGATACAGATTGATAGGCCTGACATTGTAACAACAGAAATGAAAAAGCTATCTTTATCATCACAGGAACCTTTTACGTTGTTTATATGCTTGCTTATTAATTGTATTAGTTTGTTTTTGGTAGCCAGGTTTACAAAGCAGATTTTTGAATGGATAGAGCTAAGTGAATCTCCATTTATCCCCCAAATATCAAATCAGATTAATAAAATATCGGCAGCGTTATTTGTTTATATTATTGTCCCAACTGGTTCAGTTAATGAAATTAATCTTTCTTCTGTAGTATTGGGAATTGTGATTGTGCTTGTTTTGTATTGCCTTTCGGCAGTATTCAAATATGGATGTAGTTTACAGAAAGAAGTAGATGGGATGTTGTAGGTGAAGTATGGCAATTATATTGAGATTAGACAGGGTAATGGCAGATAGAAAGATTAATTTAAAAGATTTATCTGAGCAGGTAGGAATCGCCAATGTAAATTTGTCGAAGATTAAAACCGGAAAAGTAAGCGCAATTCGATTTTCGACGTTGAATGCTATTTGTAAAGCATTGGATTGCCAGCCTGGAGATATCTTAGAATATCAGGAGGATGAGGACTGATTTGTTAAGTTGGTATATATACGAGCTGGCGAAACAGATGAATCCTCACTCTCTGTAATATAAAGGAGAAAATTTTGGAAAAGGAAAAAACAGTCCGATTTGATAAATACGCTTCCCAGGCGATGAAAGGGATTGCCATAGTGATGATGCTGTTTCATCATCAGTATCTTTCAAGAAAGCGCTTTGAGGGATTTACGGTATCTTTTGCGCCATTTGCGGATGATACCATGATCTATATGTGCAGTGTATTTAAGATTTGTGTGCCGATCTATGCTTTTATTTCCGGATACGGACTATATTTAAGTTATCGTAAGAAGCGCTCTGCGCCTGTGAGATGGACTGCCGGCCGGCTGGTCAAAACCATGTCCGGGTTCTGGATCATCTGGATCTTATCTGCGATTATTTTTCAGGGCATGTTCGGATACGTATCAAAAGTATATTTTTCAGGCGGAAGCAGAATCGAAGGTCTGGCAGCTATGGGGCTTGATTTTCTGGGGCTTCATAGCCTGTTTGGTACAGTAACCATGAATGGAACCTGGTGGTATATGAGCGCTGCGGTGATCTTTGTGATCCTGGTTCCACTGGTCATGAAAAATGAAGACTGTCTTCCGATGATCCTTGCGCTGGTTGTGGCAGTTCCCCATATGCTATCACTGAAGATCATGGGAGAAACCAATGTATATTCTTTTATTCCTGTATTTCTTATGGGAATGTGTGCAGCAAAGTATGAGCTGGCTGACCGGTGGCTGCAGGTGTGGAACCGGGGACCGAAGAAGATCATGAAATTTTTGTTGGAGCTGCTGATATTATTTGTTCTGTACAAAGTATATGGGAAATTACCGGGATCTGTATATAATGAGATCCGCTGGGGGATTTTTCCGATTATTGTGATCGCATTTTGCAGCGAGTTTATCACAGTGATCCCGGGAATCCGCCAGGTACTGTTATTCCTTGGAAAACATTCCATGAATATTTTTCTGATACATACATTTATAAGAAAATCTTCTTTTGTGTATGTGAGTGGATATTTTCTGACCAATACACTGACGCTTCTGCTGGCTTCACTGGCAGTGTCCATAGCGCTGGAATGGCTGAAAAAGGTAAGCGGATACAACCGCCTGATCCAGAACATCTGTGTGAAAATAGGATAATAAAGATAAAGGAGAAAGACCTGCCATCGTCTGTGGCAGGTCTTGTTAAAGTATGAAAGCAAAAAAAACAGTTTGTATATATTGGTTGATATTAGTAGTGGTTTTTGGATGTATT
>OJNJ01001977.1_pt1 | contig 11114 bp, 10 predicted proteins | sample 1597491 | NCBI WGS metagenome assembly OJNJ01 (sample SAMEA2452132, study PRJEB22498) | human gut metagenome | biome: human feces; feature: human gut; material: feces | place: Australia | collected 2012 | reverse complement strand
GCTTGTGCTTGCTCCCGACCTTCATGAAGGATCAAGAATCGAGCTACCGTATTCTGGAACCGGCGGTGAACTTGATGCTGAAATCGAAAAGATTAAAAAATTTTTAAGGGAACTCCCCGATCCGTATCAAAACGAATTAAGTGATCTATTTTTTGAAATGGAAGCCCTGCAAAAAGAAGTTGCATAATACCAAACGAAGTTCAAAGACATTCGCTTAGGGACAGCTCTTCTTCATTCTCCCGAGGATTACCAAGCCGTGGTAAAAGCGATTGCCGCATCAATCAAGGACAAGGAAAAAGGGGATTGCGTCTTCGTGTGCCACGGGACCTACCACCCGGCAAACTCAACCTACGGGATGCTCGACTACGTGATGAAAGCCCAAGGACACAAGAACTACCACGTGGGAACGATCGAAGGTTACCCCACGATGGATGATGTAATCCGCGAACTCGAAGCGAATAAGGCAAAAGAAATAACACTTGTTCCTTTTATGTTCGTAGCCGGAGACCATGCCAAAAATGACATCGCCGGGGACTGGAAAGACGAGGGCTTGGGGAGCCGGTACACCGGTGAAGTTGACGCAATGGATGGGGATGTCGTCTGCCGGCACTCCTTCGCCTTGTCCCAGCAAGAGCAGCAGTTCCTTGCATTCGTTGCCCACGGAGACGATGTGTGCCTCTCGTACATGCTTCAAATCGTTCAGGGCAAGGGTGAGGTCGAGCATGGGGGAGAGTTTTACCAGTACGTGTCTTGCCTTGCGTAGCAGCAGTTCTTCGAGGGCGGCTATATCGGGTTCGCAGTCGCCGATGGCTACGGTCTTTCCGCCGTGTCCGTCGCGGCGGGCAGGGTCTATGAATATACAGTCCACGGGGTCCATCTCTTGCAGATGGCGGACGCTGTCTGCGTGGCAGACGGAGATGTGGTTCAGGCCGAGGACAGGGAAGTTGTGTGCGGCTATCTGGCAGAGGGTTTCCTGGCGCTCGACGTAAGTGGCATGCCCGAAGCGGGAGGAGAGATAGGCGCAGTCGATGCCGAAACCTCCGGTGAGGTCGGTAAAGGTGCCGGCTGATGCGGGGGTACTGTTCTGCGCGGGATGTTCTTGTTCTGTATGTAGCAGGTTAGTTATAATCTCCGCTTTATACTGTGCCGTTGCTTGGGAGGAGCATTGTTCCAGAGAAAGGTGGGCGGGGTAGAGTATATGCTCGTTCTCGGCCCATGCGGGTATCTTCTCTTTGGCAATCTGCCAGCCGGAAATCTGTGTGATGGCGGCGGGCATGTCTACCGAAGGGTAGCGGCGTGCCTGCAAGGCAAGGCTGCGCACGTCGTCGCGGCGATGCTCGCGGATGAAGCGGAGGGTGTCTTGGGATAAAGGCATGGCTTGGCTTATTTATTCTGATGCAAAGTTATCTCAAAAAGGACAAAGTGGGGCATAAATTCGCAGCTTTCTATCTGATTATTTTTCAGACACAGATGACGCTGATAATACAGATTAAGAATATTAAAAATCCGCGTCATCTGCGTCATCCGCGTCAAAGCGATAGCAAATTTAAGTTTCCGGACAAGCTGGGGGTGAGAGTTAAGGGATGACCCGGTATCGCTCCTTTGCCGTCTGCCTGCTGACGCGGTTGAAGTGCCACCATTCGCTGGGTAGCGGGTGGAATCCGGCTTCTTTCATTACCTGCCGGAGCAGCAGCCGGTTTTCACGTTCTTGTTCCGTCAGCTTGCCTTGTGCCACGAGCACGGCTTCTTCTGTGATGTGGGCTTCCCTGCCCAGATGGTCTACCGGGGTGCCCATGGGCAGAGGGGTTCCTTTATCGTCGAGTATGCTGATGTCCACTGCCAACCCGTAGTTGTGCAGGCCGCCGCCGCGTGAGGGGTTGGAGACATAGATGTATTTGGAGGTTCCTTTCACTACGTTCCACATCTTCTGCTGTACGGACAAGGGGCGCGCTGCGTCGTAGACGATGAGGCTGTAGCCGGGGTACTGTTCTTTCAGTAGGCGTTGTGCCCGCTTCAGGCTTTTCATGGCATCGGGGTGCAGGTAGGCTTCTTTCAGGTCTTCGTACAATAGGGTTCCGGTGAAGTTGTCGGCACGGGTGTACATCAAGTCGATGGCGATGCTGCTGTCCGCTTCGGCGATGTTGACGAAACCGAGGGAGTCCAGGTAGCGGGCTGTCCGGCTTTTGGCCGGAGCCGGAGGGACGGGTGCCGCTATGGTGTCGGCGTACGGGATGGTGGTCTCCGTATCCGGGTCTTGTGTCTGCTTTGGCGCTTGTTTTCTGCTACAACCGCATAGTGAGCAGCCAAGCAGCAGATATAACAAGTAAAAGAAATATCGTTCCATCTTACAAGGCATTCTTGGCGGTAAGGATTGATTTCATCAAAGCTATGTCCGAACTGACTTCTCCCTGCATCAAGTATTTGTTTTTCCGTTGGCAGGTGGCTTCGTAAATCTCCTTTGCCTTTGCTGTGTCCTTGTCCCGGTAGAGTGCCAGGGCGCAGAGCAGCCGCTGTTTGGAAGACGTCACATCCTTATATTGCCGGATGTAGGTATCCAGCTCATCGGTATATAATTCTTCTGCCCGTGCGGTCCTCTTTGTCACCAGTGCGGTGAAGAGCAGCTCGCAAGCGTTTTCCTTTATCAAAAGTCCGATGACTTCGTGCCGGTGGCTCATTATTTTCTCAAATGCATTGTAGGCGGCTTCCCATTCTTCGCAGTCGAGCAGGCGCGAGGCGCTCATCAAGGCTATGGTGACCTGCAGGGCATCTTTGTAGTTGATGTCTTCCGTTTGGCTGAACCATTCGGCAGGCATGTCCTTAGGACGCATGCCCTCTTGCACCAGTGCGTTGATGCGCAGCTGGGTGACCAGTGCCTGCTTGCTCTTGCTGTCCTTGAGAAGCAGGCGCATGTTGTCGGCATCATTGCCGATGCCGCCCATCTTCATGGGGATGCCGTTCATCCCTGCAAGGAGAATGCCAATCAAAGAGAGCATCAGAAGGAAGAATTTCAGCAGGTAAGGCAGCCCGTCTACGGTCAGCAGGGGGAGGAAGGCAAGGATGGCGGTCAGCAGGTTGGCAAGCACTCCACCCAGGTTGTACAAGGTGGTTGGGATATCTTCAAGAGGCCTTTCGGGTGGGGTAAGCAGGCATTGGCCTCCCGTTCCGGCAAGGCTGAAACGCTTGATGCATAATTTCCCGTCTTTCCGTATGAAGGTAAGGTTGAAGATGCGGAAGGAGACGAAGCGGTAGCCGGTTGCCAGTCCGCAGACAAGATGCCCGCCTTCGTGCAGAAGCACTTGCAGGAAGATGGAGAACAGCAGAATCAGTATGGCTAACAAGGAAACTCCTACTGTCTCCAGCATGCCGGTTTCGGCAAACTTGCTGTGTAAACCGTCGAACGAGTCTCCTAAAACCAGGACTCTTACACCTATTATTCCTACAAAGCCGATGCATGCCCCGACCATGAATCCTCCGGCCAATTTAAATACTTTCTTCATCCTGATATCTTGATAAATGTGTTTGCCGGCAAAGGTAAAGGATTTTATCTGAAATGCAACAGCTTGCCCCATGTATCATAAAAAGAAAGAGATTGTGATTGCCACAACCTCTTTCCGTCACCTAAACCCACTACGCAGGCTACAGATAGGGAATTATAGTAATATAGATACCCGTAATGATGGCCGAAGTGATTACTCCTGAAATATTAGCCCCCAAGGCATCTCCCAAGATGAAGGAATTAGGGTTGTCCTTGCTTACTATCTTCTGGGCAACCTTCGCCGTAGTAGGCACGCAGCTCACGGCTGCAATTCCGATGACCGGATTGTAATTGCCCCGCTTGATGAAGTACATGATGTACCCTCCAATGATTCCGCCGATACCGGAGAGCAACAGTGCGCCCATGCCCAATACCAACAATTTAAGAATTTTAGGGTCGAGCAGCAGATGTGCGTCGCAAAGTACGCCCAACAACAGGCCGAGCATGAAAGTAGAACCATACAACAGCGGACCGCTTACAAAATCGTAGATATGCTTCATCCCCGACTCGCGTACTGCCACTCCGAGGAACAAGGAGAAGAACAGCGGTGAGGCAACCGGGAACAGAAAACACAGTACAGCACACAATATAGCCGAGAAAGCCAGTTTTACTTTGGCATCATAGTTTTTGGGCGGCTTCTTGCTCGTCATCTTGATGGCGCGCAGGCGTTTCGGTACCAGCAGCTTCACCAGATAGGGGTAACCGCCATATGTCAGTCCCAGATAGAGATAGGCCACTACCGTGATGGGTACAAACAGATGTTTGGCCAGGGCCAAGGAGGTGAAAAGCACCATCGGCCCGTCCGCACCTCCTACCATGGCTACGGAAGCGCTTTCTTTCAAGGACAGTCCCAATGCAGATGCGATGGGTACAGTCAGGAAAGTTCCCAATTCGGCACATAGGGCAAGGAATATGCTAGCAAACGGTTTCTGTAGCAGGAAGCCCACGTCGAGCAGGGTGCCGATACCCATAAATACGAAGCATGCAATCAATCCGTTGCTGAAGGTCAGGGTGTAGACCGGTTGCAGGAAGTCTATCTGCATGGTATTCATCAAGTCGTCCGTATCCGAAAGCATCGGGTCCAGAAAGAGATTCCCCAATGTACCGTCGGGCATGAAAAGGGTGCCGCAATTAATGGCGACCATACCCAGTCCCATGGGAATCATGACCATAGGCTCCAGTACGCCTTTCCATCCCAGGTATATGAGCAGCAGGCCCAGGGCTATTAAAAATACACGGGCAGAGGAGAGTAGCCAGCCGCTTTCCATCATTGTTCCGAATCCTTGGAATAAGGTTGCAAAATCTATATTCTCCATAATTAGTCTTTGTTTTTGGTGTCGTTGTTCTTTTTAGTCTTGTTCTTGTTGTCACGGTGGCTGATGGCATCTTCCAGATACATCATATGGGTATCTTCTGGGTAGAAGTAGTCTACCAGGTTTCTTTTGGAGACACCGTGGCTTACTCCGTGGTAATAGCCCCGAGGCTTTTCGTTTTCACGGTCCACACCCCGACTGTAGTCTTCGCGCGTGTCGTTGCCGAAGATGTTTCCGTGCATGGAGGGGGTGTGTAGCATCAGTTCCATCTTCTGGCGGAACTTCTTTATGCGGCGCAGGCGGAGTAACTCCTGCTGGTGGGAACTGTAGAAATCGAGTGAATCGGCTGCGCTGGCTATCAGTTTGATGATGAATGCCACAAAGAAACCGATTGCAAAAGTGAGCCCCATCATCTCAAGGGTGGGGAGGAATAAATCGGACATAGTTATGATATTAATGTGATGAAATGGATAATAAAAAAGCGAAAGATGTACATGCAGTACACCTCCGGTAATGGTTTGCAATAAGTCCGATAAAGTCTAAATCAGGATATGCAGCAGTGCATAGATATAGTATCCGCAGGAATAGCGGAGAGCATTGGGATTGAATGAAAGGTTGGCGCTCTCTCCGGCAGACAGATGGCTGGAAAGCAGATGCTCCAGTTGCCCGGCTGGTTTCAGAATTCTCATCTTCAGGAATTTCGGAGAGGCGTGGTTATGTGTGTATAGGCTGTTCGGACACAACGCTTCGTTGGTCCAGCAGTCGGTATTTTCGTCATTGAATAGTGAACGGTGGGTGGCTGTGTACGATGCGCACTGTGTGTAGGCGGTAAAGGAGCATTCGGAGGCCGGACTTCCGACAACTATTCCCGCCGGACTCCCGGTAGTATTCCGTGAGTCTGGCTGTTCCTCCTGGGAGATGGCAGTCAAACCCAGACAGAGGAAGGTAAACATAAGTATGTAATACAGATGTTTCATCATAGCAAGATAAAGGAACAAATAACTTTGTCCAAAGTTATATATTCCGCTGTATTTTAAGATTAATTGTCTTTTTCCTCTGCAGGAAGTATTCTGAAGGACTGGTTGCGGCATTTATATGCCCAACCGTTCCTTCAGTAACCGGTATCTGGAGAGGCTTACCCGTAGCTTGACGCCACTTTTTAACGTCACTTGGTAGGTCTCTTTTCCATACTGTTCTACTCGTGATATCTGGGTTACGTTGACAATGCTCGAGCGGTGGATGCGGACAAAGTTATCTGCTGGCAAATGTGTCTCGAAGTTTTTCATGGTCTGTTCCTTGATGTACTCTCCGTCGGATGTCACCAGGGTTGCGTAGTCCCCACAAGCCTGGATGTATAATAGGTCTTCCACTTTGATGATGTGAATCCGGGAGCCGTCTTTTATCGTGATCCGGTCAATACTTTCTTCTTGTGGCAGGGGAGCGGCCTTTTCTGCCTCGGGGGCGGTGAAATCTTCTGTTTGTAATGAAGTGTCTGCCACAATCTGCAGATGATACCACAAAAGGATAGCTGTCCAGGCAGGAATACCGAACAAGAGGCGGAAAGGAATGCTTGTTTGGCAGGTGTGCCTTGCCAGCGTTTGTCTTCACATCCGCCGCAAAAGCAACTGCATTCTATGCGTACTTGCCAGTCGGCGGGTATGTGCAGTTCCACTCCTCCCCAACTGCAGTCCAGGTCTATGTAGGTTTCTCCGGGTGCTATGTTCCTCTTGCTCTCCCATTCTCTTGTTCATCATCCGTTGTACCATCTTGGCACAGCGATGCACTGTCCTTTGGTGTGTCCAGTTTCTCCTATGGTGATGTCTGAGAAAGAAGATGCCGATGAGGATAAGGGCCAAGGGCCACAGCATGGCTTGGAAATTGCCGGGGAATAGCAATAAGCCTGAAAGGATAAAGAGCGAGGCGGTCAGCACTTTGCCGGAGCCTGCATAGGATGGGAATCGGTGAATCCGGAGTTATCTGTTCCTCCACCAATACCAGATGAAGCGTAGCCCGGTGCCGAGAAGCGCGAGAGAAAGTCCGGTATAGAACACTGCGATGAAGGAGTCGGGCAGAAGGTGGCAGGTACGTATTACAATTCCCATTGCAATCATGCCTATCATGACAATCCATCCTTTTACGTCGAAAAAGGAAAAGGGGCAGTGCTTCCCTTTCTTCTGTGAGATACGGAGAGTATGTTTCTTGTATAGCCTATGGAAAATAATGCCGAAGAACAGAAGGAATACCAGGCTGGCTTCGCAGACTTTGAATAGCCAATAATGTCCGTCATCTATCCAGCAGGTCAGGCCTATACGCAGAATATTGACTCCTGCCAATGACCATATGGTTCCGGCAGTTATGAGCAGTGTATTTGGAGATACTCCGTATTTCATGATGAAGGTTGTTTTATTACACAAATACCGGGCTTGTATAGCGGAGTCCAAAAATTAAAAGAGGCTCTATTCTATTAAGAATGAGCCTCTTGTTTGTGGACCAGCCTGGGCTTGAACCAGGGACCTCCAGATTATGAGTCTGTTGCCGAGCACGACAAATCCTGCGGATTTATCGTGTGTAACCAACTGAGCTACAAGACCTTTTAAGCGTTCGTAAACCTATTAATGAACTCTATTAAGAACGTATCGGTAAACCAGCGGTAAACAATTGTTCTTGTTGCAAAGTTAGTCAATATTATGCTACTATGCAATGATTCTTCCTAATAGTTAGGTATGTTTCAAACTCTTTTTTACCTACGTGGAAGTATTACAGGTTTTCTATAATCTTGCGCTTGGCAGAATCAGATTATTCATCATGCTGTATAAATCCGATTCTTCTGCGTGGCTTTTCTTCCAATTTCTTCTTGGCTTGTAGTTCTGCCAATGTCTGATTGATAAGTTCCAACTGCATCCGTGTATCATCATTAATATCGTTGTAATCAGCGAACACTTCTTCTATGTAGTCTTTCAACTCTTTTACTTCATTCTGCAACTCTGTTAGTTGGTCTGTCTTAGGCAATGTAATCATTTGGCGAACAGCGACAAAAGCACGCATAATGCCCATATTGATTTGAATGGCAGTTTTGGAGTTCAGCACGCTACTTAACATAGCTACTCCTAATTCTGTGAACGCATAAGGGTTGCGCCTAATTCCCATCTTGATGGAATTGGAAGTCACAAATTGTGACCTCCAATTTTGTGTTTCCTCACTTGTCAGTTGAAACATAAAATCTTCGGGAAAACGGTCTATATTGCGTTTTACGGCTTGATTCAATACTTTTGTTTGCACTCCGTACATTTCCGCCAAATCACGGTCGAGCATTACTTTCTGACCTCTGATTTCATATATCTTGCTTTGAATTACTTGTAATTGTTCCATTGATTTAATCTTTCGTGGTGCAAAGGTAACCAACTCTGTATAATGTAAATAGAATGTACGGATAAAATTTCAGTATATGGCATAAAAAATATTTCTGCATGGTTAAGGCTCTTATTCTATTTTTGTTTGTTTTCGATTTTGACTTTCGTATGATTCTGAATACAGTTGTATATGTGAAACTCAAAATTTTATAGCTATGAAAGATTCAATGAAAAAAGATGCAAGGGTATGCCTTATCCCCGATTATATGGAAACGCACACTATTACCACTTATAGATTAGCAAGTGATAAATTTCTCCGCACATATTTTCCTGAAAGTGCGTATGGGCTTACCCCATCCATGAAGTTCAAAAGGAGAAAAAGTTAATAATTTGTTCAGAACTGAAAAAGCCAACTTATCCATTTGTTTATAATGGGTAGGTTGGCTTTTGCTATTTTTATTTGTTACTTATTTCTTGGTATAAGTCCAATAGATATTTCTATTATTTTCATGCCAAGACCATTTCTGTAGCCTTAATGTGGTTGAATTAACCTCTGCAATAAAGTATTCTTCATATATTATATTAGAATTACCTTCATAACGGGTTATTTTATGAGAATTAGCATCATAGGTAAACTTACCCGTATAAACTTCATCACTATCGCCATTTTCTGCATAAGTGAAGCTATAAGTCCCGTTTGAGTTGAAAATAAAAGAACTTGTAACTAAAATATCACCGTCTTGTTCACTCATTTGCCAACTGCCCAAAAGTGCTTTGTATTCACTGTTTGTTTCTTCTTCATCATCATCACTACTGCAAGAAGCAAAATTTACACTGATAAGAATTGCCATGATAGCTATTCCAATTAATCTGAATGTTTTCATCTCTGTTTTTCTGATATAAAATTAAAAAAAGGACTAACTAAAAGTAGCTGATTATTGCCATATTAATGTGTAAGTATCATTATAACTACTGCCATATTCGTTTGTTTCTGTTACTATTATTTTAGTTGGGTATCCCTCTTTATCAATTTCATAAGAGTAGTTTTCAGTCCAGCCATCACTACTTGTTACGCTTTTCAATAAATTCTTGTTGGTCGTTCCCAAAAGATTAGGATGAGCCATAAGTAAAAGGTCTGCATATTCTATACCGCATATATGGTAAAGTCTTAAAGCATTAATATCAATGGTTGAATGCTTATTTTCTTTATCTGCATAATATGTGCAAGTGCATGTGATTGTTTCTCTTCCATCATAATAGCTAAACTTGCTGATATTGTCATTTCCCCAAGACCACATACAAGTTTTGTCTCCACTTATTTTTATCAGATGTTTGTTATTGTCATAGGTTAAAGTTTCTGTTTCTTTATCCCAAACAGTAGAAGTTATAATACCGTTTTTAATTATAAAATTTGCTGGTTCTTCTTTAAAACCTGTACTTATAGTTTCCACAATAATATCAGAATCAGACCATTTGACATTAATTTTATCTCCACCAAGAGTAGCAGATATTAATTGCTTTTTTTCATTATAACTAAATAGATAATTATTGTTATCATCTTCTGACATTGAACGTAATAACTTGCCAGATACAACGGTGCCTCCATCATTATTCTCATCTTCATCATCACTGCAAGAAGCAAAATTCACACACATTACTACGGCTAATAAAGCCATTCCAATTAATCTAAACGTTTTCATCTCTATTTTCTATTTGTGCTTTTCAGTACCCTTAAAAAGCAGTTATATTAAATAGAAAAGGTGTGGGTACATATTTGCTTTATCCTGTTTCTTGGGCTTCTCGCATTGCCTTTGGTACGGATAAAACAATAGCAACCCACACCAGTTTTGACAATATCTAAAAGCCTTATAAGTTCATATAAGGTAGGTATATATCAAATGGTGTGGTGCTATTGCTATCATCTTCGTACCGTTTTTTAATTTTGCGAGAATCTAAGAAACAGAAGATAATTTCAATAACACCTTTCGTTAAATATGTCCTTTCAGTGCCTTAACGCATTAAGACCTCTGAAATTGCTGCAAAGTTAGCGAAAGGTTTTGAATAGCTAAAGATAAAACGCTGATAAATGCAGTTTCAAGTGTTCCAAAACATATCTGTAGTAAGTAATTAGGTAGTATCAGCTTCTTTTCTTTGTAATTGCATAAGCAGATACTTTTTTTGAACGGGGTCTATAAGAAGATTTCTTCCCGAAAAAAGTACCCGTAGATTCTACGGATTGAAAAATGAATATCTTCTATTATATATAATAAGGTATATAGGTTTACAGTCTAACTAAATAATCAGTAAAATCAATATCTAATCTGTGTAACTCAATAGCGGTATGAAAATTTGAAGTGGGCATATAAGACGATAATTTTTAAAACTCATACCTACTATCAGTTATAAACATTATAGCTGTTTTTCTGATATTGCAGATTAGTACGGCTGTTTATAACTTATAAATAATTCCGAAAAATCAACATACTATAAGCTACAAGCCATATTATGCCTTTTTTAAAAGATAATTTTCTTACGCTTGCACTAGTGCGAAATTAGCTACGTTATCGCAATTTGTTTGGCTTGGAAGTATATCCTATCAGATTTATATATAACCATTATTTACAGTTTCTCTTACATTGCAGTTTTTGAAAGTTACTGTATATTAGAGAACGGGACAAAGTTCTTTATTTCTGAAAATGGTATGATAACAACAGAAATCTCAAACTTTGTCCCTTTCCAACAGATTAGAAACTTAAACAGTCATAAGTATTTAACAGTTCTTCTTGTCTAAGTCCCAAGTATCTTTTAGTTATGGTTACACTTGAATGATTAAATAATTCCATCAGTTTAACTAAAGCCAATTCAGCATTTTCAGAGGATTCAAACACTTTCCTGCCAAAAGTCTTTCTAAGTGAA
>OJNJ01001970.1_pt1 | contig 11136 bp, 9 predicted proteins | sample 1597491 | NCBI WGS metagenome assembly OJNJ01 (sample SAMEA2452132, study PRJEB22498) | human gut metagenome | biome: human feces; feature: human gut; material: feces | place: Australia | collected 2012 | reverse complement strand
GGGCGTGATGCGGTCGATACTGTGGGTACGCTGCCCGGAGTGATTCGGACTGAGTTTGGTGTATGCTACCAATTTACTGTTTGTGTAGGTCATGTTAGTTTTCCTCCTTTGTGCTTCGATCGTGAAGCTGTTCTAATACGGTTTTGATTTTTTCTGGGACCGGAAGTCCGAGGTGAGCTGCATTTTCAAGTAAGCTGACGCCTTCGTTGGAAATGTAGAAGAAGATAACTGCAGTACGAAGCACGCTACCAGATCCGATGACATGAATGTCGAGGATATTGGCGATGCCTACAAGCAAGAAAATCAATACCTTTCTACAGATACCTTTAAAGCCAACTTCACTGGAAAGCGTGTGATTGGCAATTGCACACATGACACCGGTGATGTAGTCGATGACAACAAAGGCGATAAGAGCGTAGAGCAAGCCATCACAGCCACCAAGGAAGTAGCCAAGCCAGCCACCAATGCCAGCAAAGATAAGTTGAATTGTGTTCCAGAATTCTTTCATTGATAAATACCTCCATTTCTGAAATTAGATATAAGAAAAGCAGCTACCATCTGATAGCTGCGAATAAAAATTAAGCAGTCCTTTTCCACATGTAACATGTGATATAGGGCTGCAGGTTGTTGTGAGCACTGCCAGAACCAGCAGAAGCAGTGGAGCCGGAAATTGTATGAGTATGTGCGCCAGCGCTAGTGGTGGTTTTATTTGTGACAGCAGTATATCCAGAAGTCGCATCAACCAGAACTCGATTGCCACCACTGGTACCCCATGAGGTTTTCTGGTTCTTCAGGTCATGAGTATGCCCACCGGCACTGGCTGTTGCCAATGTACCTTTTGCATGAGTATGAGAAGGCATTTGTGCCGTAGTTAATGTGACGGTAGAAGCACCACCGGTCTTTTCGACGGTAGCAAAGTTGGTATCGTTGGCATTGACACCAACTGGAACTCGACCTGTTCCCCAAGCAACCCAAGTGCCTCCAAAATAGGTGGATGGATTCGTGTTCTTGACGCTCATATAGATGCTGCCGACAGGATAGATAGCACCGATAGCCTGTTTGATATATTCACTCAATAGCTTGCCGTAGACCTTTACGTCCCATTTCTCAGATACTTCAAAGCAGTTATCCGTTTCTGATACCTTGCCAATCGCTACACCTTTGCCACCGCTCTTAAAGTCCATAACAACTGATGCGGTAGATACGATATCGGTGATGCTGATAGTTGTGAAAGCATCTGTCAATTCGTATCGAACTTCATAGGATGTTTCGGTGGAAATCTTACCGCCACCGAAGGTAAATGCCGTACCGGAATTGAAACTGGCAGAAGCATTGGTCCATGTACTTGTCCCGGCTACTCGGTAGTAGGTAGAACGAGTAACAGCGTTTTTGGAGCTGCAGGATGCAAAGTTATATGACACCGTTGCCTTGATATAGGTGCCATCATCCGATATTGCCCCACTGCTGTTGCATCGTTGCGAGCTGTAAGAGCTAAAGGAAGGGACACTGTAGGCGACGACAGTAATCTGGAAGATGCAGTCAGCGCTGCAGCAGAAGTTCTTCCTCTGGAATCTGTCACTGTGGCAGTAAAAGTAATCGTGCCAGAGCTGTTCAAGAATCCAGTAGTGAGAGTAGAAGAGGTACCAGAGTATCCACCGCCACTGATGCTGTAGGATTTTATGGTTGAACCATAGCTTCCGGCGGCACCATTGATTGTGAGAGTAGCCTTCGACTTCGATTGCACATAGATGCCCCATGTGCTTGGCACATCGACGTCAATACGATTTGCTGTCAAACCGGAGATAGTGGGTTTGACGGAAGAAGGCACTGTTAGCGTCAGTGTGCAGGTTTTTGTACCAATCTTGGTGGAGCCATTATAGGTATCACAGGTAATTGTGCAGGTTCCGCTTGTGGTACTCGGTATCTGGCTTGCCAATGCGAGAGCAGGTGTCCACGATACAGAGGTGGAAGTGGTCTTTGTTGTGATGGTTCCGGTAGCACTACCGAAGGAATAGGTCAGTGTATGGGTGAAGGAGGAAGATGCTCTTGAAATAGAAATTGTTGTGGCACTGCCCATATTCACTGATGTTGCCGATACCGAAGACGCTCTTGGAATCGTATTTAGTGTATGCGTTCCGCTTGCGGATACATTGACTGCATAGCTATAAACACCAGCTTCACAGCTTAATTTGAAAGATTTTGTACCATCTGCATTATGACTGATCTTTAAGGATCCGGATGCTACAACAGTTCCGTTATAGAGCTGAATACGATTATCGGTTGAGGTGGAGTAAACAGTCGTGCCATTGATAACAGCCTTAAAACCACCAGACATGACCCAGCCACTTCCTGAGCCGGAGCCTTTCAGTGTCCATGCAATGGTAGATGTATTGTTTGATATATCCTGACTGGATAATGTCCATGATAAGGTGACAGAACGGCCTTCTTTCGTGCCGGTTGTAATACTTCCGCTGGAAGCCATAATAAATCACTCCTTTACGATGCTGGACCTCTCCACTTGATAGAGAGGTTACCGTTATTTCTTGGAATAAAGTCAAACCATCCTCTAGTCTCATTACCAAGGGACAGCTTGTTACGAATCTCTGCATTGGTGATAACTAAGCTGTTGTTGGAGATATAGGCAATTTTCTGTCCGTTTTCTTTGAAGGCCAGTTCATTGTTGGAGAGCTCGGCAGTAAAGGCATTTCCGACCTTGCCTAGCTCAATAAGAGCTCCTTTGAAGCGGATATATTCTTCAAGGAGCTCCTGATTTGTTGCGATATTGTCCTTCAGCTCATCTGTGACAGCAGAAAAATCCATGCGGATTTCACTACTATTTTGAGTGATGGTGGATTGAAAATCCTGCTGGATCGTTGCCATTTCTGAGCGTGAGATATATTCTTCACGAACAGAGAGCCGGATCTGTTCCGAGGATTTTGAAATCTCCGAATAGCACTCACGCACATTTTCCTGAAGGGAAGCGATGTCTTCCTCATATTCGGCAACATTCTGAAATGAGGCCTGACAGGAAGTGATAAGTGCCATAGGATCACCTCCTAGTTGGAAACATCACACTGCAGTGTAAGCAAGCTATCGATATCGGCAGCGGACAGATAAATGACCTTCCCGGTTTTGTTAAAGGTGACTGCATTGCCATCTTTGTCCTGAGCATACCAGTTATAAGTCAGAGACTGTTTTTCTGTGGCATCTACCCATGCGCTACCGGAATATTTCTGAAGAGTAACTGTTTTGGCTGAGTGACTGATTTTATACCAGAATGCGCTGGTCGCAGGATTAGAAGGAGCCGTCTCGCTGATTGGACCGAGAAGCCCATCTACTTCTTGCTGATTGGTACGGACGATAACATATGGGCAGACACCTCCCTGATTATTCTTTACTGTGAAACCTCCAATAGAAAGAAGCTCCGATACATACGGATCGGATTTATCTTCGACAGTGATAACGTCTACATAGGATTTGCCACCATAGGTCATCGTGCATCGATAAGACTGGATATTCACAATATCACTTCCGGATACCGTCAAAGTAGAAGAAGTTGCACCGGAAATATTCGCCCATTTTCCACCAGTGTATTTTGCCCACTGATAGGTGGCACTCGTGATGGCAGTCGTACCAGAATAAGCAGAGGTGGCAAGGGATAAGCTGCCGGACTGATTCATGACGATGGTGCCGTTTGGTGCATAAACAGAGAATACAACAGCGCTGGTGCCATTACTTCCTCTGGTGGACTTAGCCCATGTAAATTTCTTCACAACAGTTTTACCGGAAATAGTAAAGGTCAAATCAACCGTTCCATTAACCACGCTTTCTCCGCCAAGGGTAGCAGATGCAGCAACCGTAAGAACGACAGAGCCAGCAGCAGATGCAGTAGCTACCGTATTGGTTTTTAGTGTCATACCAGAAGGCAAAGTTCCGACAGCGCAGGTGCAGGCAGTCTGGGTGATGCCAACATAGCCGGTGAAAGGAATCGTGATATCTAGTGCGGCAGTTGCTGCACCGGTAGCAGAGCAAGCAATTGTTTGTGCTTCATTTCCTAGAATAATCGAAAGACCGCCTGTTCCGGCTGCACCCGGAGAACCAGGAGAGCCTTTGCTACCGTCATACATCTTTGTGATTGAAATGGTGTCATAGACATCAGCATCATCTGTAAGCAACTTGATTTGAGCAACATTATCGATGAATACAGCATGTGCAGGTTTTACTACGAGAGTTCCACCAGTGATGCTGGTATTGTCAGATGTGGTTGGATAATCTGCCCACGCACCAGAGCTGTTTTTGTACTGCCATTTGGAAATGGAAATGCCCTGTACCTGAGCGCTTAACGTAGCCTGTGATGCTCCGACCAATGCAGAGGAAGTGTTGTACTTGAACACATAGGTGTCGGAAGTTACATATGCGAGCTTTGCATTCTCAGCATTTCGCACCAAGGTATGAGTGATATCCGAAGTGATATTGACAGTGTTCTTGGTCTCGGAATCGTAGTAGCTGATATAGCAAATGTAGGTAATCATACCGGTGGAAGAGGACGCCAGCACATTGCTGTTGACCTTCAGAATTCCTCCGGTAACCTTCTCATTGGAGTTTAGTGCGGTATCAGCACCGCTGCCGTCTTTACGTTTCCATGTGATAGTCAGACCGGAGGCATTTAGAGCTACGTTCGTCTGATCAAGGAATACAACGGGTGTCAGTGTAAGATTGGTGCTGGCCCAGTTTGGCGCATAGGTGTGAGGCAGCACATTTGGGTCCTCACTCTGTGTTTTAGGCAGGTTGGAGGTAATATAAGCCGACAGCTTTCGTTGGTCTGTGATGTCCACGAATGTCTGCTGGCTGGAAGTTAAGATTGTAGGCATTTACTGGCCCTCCTTTATATAGATACTTCACAGTAAAAGGATGCATTATCCTGTACATCCTCTGTGGTTACGATGATTGATTTTATTCCGGCGTGAGTGGAGTCCCATTGCGTATCCGCTTCTTCATTGCCGGATTTTCTATGCCAAACGAAGGCAGTCTCCGGAAGTGATTCCGTAATGTCTTTATCCCATGAGAAGACCTTACAGAAAAGCCGACTGTTCTGGCCCTTATCTTTAAAGATGCTGACGCCGTCAACAATGAGCTCTGTGCGATACATCTTGGAGGCTGCGATGCTATCTACTTTGCCGGAGATTCCTTCAATGGTGGCAGTTTGTCCGAGCAATTCATCTTCGATAGCAGTAAGATTTTTATTCTGTTTGGCCGATATGGAAGTTAGCTTGATGCCGCTGGCTCCGATGGTTATGGTGTTCCCGGATGGATTTAAGTAATCTACAGTCTTGCTCATGCAGGCATAGCGCCCATCAATGCCATGAGGCGAAGACAGACAATCTACGAACTGTCTGGCATGAATGCTTCCAATGTCGGCACCGGTGTCTGATTCATCCACGATGGTCAGTTCCATGCTGGTGATACCGTCAATAAGCTCTGCAAGACGAGCTTTTGCTTTCCGGAGCAGATTAGAAGGAAAAGTTACATCGTCCCAGATTTCAGTGGTCCATATCCAGCCGATTTCTTTTGTAGCAGCATCGTCATAGATGTAATTTAGCCCGTCATTTACAGAAGTGATATCAACACGTTCATTGGATTCGATTTCATTTCCTTCTTCGTCGGTTGTCTTTTTCTTTGCTCCAAGTGGGATGAGCGCAGTGATACGTTCGGTATGATCACGGGTGATCTTTACATCTGTGAGATTCTTTCCATATTCCACAGACTGCACAGAACGTGTGTTGAACTCTGCGAGGTAGTCCAGAAATTTTTCAGATTCCGTATAGCGAACCATCAAATAACCACCATGTGTATTGATGAGCTTGCTTTTGATGGCATCCAGCGTGCAGGAATACTCGGAATTGCTATAACTGATATAGTCATTGTTATCCGTGACTGTGATATTTCCTAGTTTGAAACGTTTCTTTTCTTCCACTGACTCATTGTGAACGGAGAGAAAATATTCCAACAGACCTTTGAGTGTTCCCTTATAGGAGAAGGGCGGTTGCTGGCTATCCTTGAGATATGCCAGAGCGGATTCACAGGTCCAAGTGTGCGTATTATAAAAATCACTGCCGTCGTTTAAGGCACGACCTTCAAAGACTGTCGTATCGCCTTTTTTACAAACGATGGTAGAAGCCATCGGGCGTATGTAAGTCAGATACGGATGATTAAAGGGCGCAGATAAAGTCAGACTATCGATGTTTTCGGCATCTTCAGTCAGCTTTGCTTCTGTGATAGCAAGCTGCGATAACTGTGGATGAAAGAAAAGCTGACCGTCTACGAAAATACGAAATACACTCATAGGCGGCCCTCCCTAAATCGAAAGGTAGTAGTGCCTGCTCCTTGGATTGTGACTGTATTTCTGCCAGCTTGCAATTCAAATTCCGGAAGTGTCCAAGTACCTGCGCTAAGTGATTTTCTGAAAGAATCACTGCCGAGTGTCCAACTGAGAGCTGTTTCGGAAGTGGCCGTGATAACAGGAACCACAGGCATAAAATCATTTTCAATAATGAGCGTGCCGGAGCCAGTCAGATTAACGACGGTCTCTTCATTGTGATAACGATAGGAATCTGCATCTTCACAGGAAATCACGAGCTGGCCTTTACCTGAGAGTGGATCATACTCAGAGGAAATCTCTAAAGTACCAATAGCATATAGTTCTGGTTCCTCGCTGGTCGATACTTTTATGAGCTGACCTGCATAACGGTTTGCTATTTCAGCGACCATCTGGTCATAGATTTTTCTTGTTCCCAGCATGGAAAACGTCAAAGAGAAGCTCCGAGGCTGATAGGATATACGCCCCAGAGCTTCTGTGTAACGAATGGGAGAATTTCTTCCCGGAACTATAATCGTATTGGTCTGAGATTGTGGTAGCGGGAAGGAGATGGTTTCTCGGAGCCAACCCATAGATGCGACTGATGTTCCATTTAATTTGATATCAGGTGTCATAGACTGAGCCTCCTTTGTAATTTTTGTGTTTTACCGAGTTCACCGTCGATTGCCGGGAGAAGGTGTCCGACAAGTGTACCGTCTTCAAGATAGATACCCTTGCTGGAATTATCCGCAATAACCGCCAGATATTTTTCCATTGCACTGGTATTGAGATGACTGGAAATCATTGATTCCAGTTGTTTGTAGAAACCGGCAAGAGGAAGAATGGCTTCTGCACCGGCTTCACCGCCAGCCATCAAGGAAGATCCATTCATTCCAAAGATGGTAGGACTTGTCATGATACCACCTTCTTTGTACCAATCAATAGAAAGATGTGGTACAGAAGGTGGAGAGATAGATAGTTTACCAGTTACTTTGAAATGCGGTAGCTTGATGTGTGGAAGAGAAATCTTCATGCCGGAGAAAAATCCCTTGATGGCATCAACCACGCTTTTGACCTTATTCTTTGCGGCTTCGATAGGTGTTGTAATAGCAGTTTTTATTCCGTTCCATACGGATGTGGCAGTTGATTTGATTCCGTTGAAAATACTGGTTACAGTACTCTTTACAGAATTAAATACTGTTGTAACGGTACTTTTGATGGCGTTGACTGGAGTTGTAACGGCAGCCTTTATTGCATTCCATACGGTGGTTGCTGTACTTTTGATGGCATTGAACACAGTCGTTACTACAGATTTAATAGCGTTAACGACGGTCGTTACCACAGTTTTTATCGCATTCCATACAGTAGAAAATACTGTCTTGATGGCGTTCATCACAGTACTGATAACAGAGGCTACTGCATGAATGACCGTGGATACCTTGGATTTAATTGCATCCCAGACTGATATGATGATTTCTTTGCAGTTCTCCCAGATAAAACGAAATGGAAGCGTGATAATATCAAAAGCAGCGCTTAAAATGGAACCTATCGCCATAATTCCGACAGTTACAATGTTTTTCAGCGTCTCCCATATGGTGGTGAAGAAAGTAGCAATGCCATTCCAGATGCCTTCAAAGAAAGTCTTGATGTTTGTCCAGACTTCATTCCAGCTGGTACCAAACCAGCCAAGGACGACATCTGCAACGCCCTTGATGACATTGAGAATGTTGGTAAAAAAGCTACTGATTCCGTTCCAGATAGAAGAAAATATTTCCTTTACACCGGTCCACGCTTGCGACCAATTCCCGGTAAAGATACCAATAAAGACGTCGAGGATTCCGGTGATCACACCAGTTACTGTGGAGAGAATATTTGCAATATTGTTAAACACTCCCTCGAATATGGGAGCGAGGACCTGGCAAAAACCATCCCATACTGTCTTTAGAACATCCACGATATCGGTGAACTGAAATCCCAGAGCATTCAGCCTGTCAACAATACCCTGACAAAAGCCAGAGATAGTGTCCTTGATACGATTCCAAGTTCCGATAATCGCATCCCGGAAGCCTTCATTGGTTTTCCATAGATGAACAAAGGCAGCTACTAAAACTGCTATAACTGCAACAACAGCCAATACGGGAGCAGAGATGCCGCCGAGTGCAGCACCAAGTTTTCCAAGAACACCGGTTCCACCCTGAACAGAAACCTTCAGTTTGCTGATACAATTGGCCAATTTTACAACCCCCTGCATAGCTACACCGATTTTTGAGATGGCCGTTCCGATGATGACAAGCAGCGGACCGATTGAGGCAACCAAAAGAGCAATGGTAACAATGGTTCGCTTTGTACCTTCGTCCATACCATTTAGTTTATCCACGAAGCCTTGGAGTTTTGAAACAATAGAGCGGATGGCAGGCATTAAGATATCGCCAAAAGAGATGGCAAGCTCCTGAAGCTGTGATTTTAAGATGGTGAGTTGACCAGCAAGGTTATCCTGCATAGTCATAGCCATCTTTTCTGCAGATCCGTCACAGTTATCAATGGCAGAAGAGAGCTTTGCGATATCGTCTTCACCAGCATTCATCAAAGATAAGACACTTTACATTCCTACAGCATTCTGTTCCTACAGCGGTGAGGCACTTGACAAAAAGACTCCTCTCCTTCGCTCTATGGATACCTTAAATAAAGCAGCCGTAAACATGCTTCACGTTCTTGGAAACAAGGGAATTAAACATGTTTCCACAACAGTAGGACCTGAGCAGGAATACTTCCTGGTTCCAAAGGAGCTTTATAAAGAAAGAAAAGATCTTGTATTCTGTGGACGTACCTTACTTGGTGCTCCAGCTCCTAAGGGACAGGAAATGGAAGATCACTACTTTGGAACTCTGAAGCCAAAGGTTGCAGCTTACATGCATGATCTTGATGTAGAACTCTGGAAGCTTGGCATTCCTGCAAAAACAAAACATAACGAGGTTGCTCCTGCACAGCATGAGCTGGCTCCTGTATTTGATACCACAAATGTAGCCGTTGACCACAACCAGCTGACAATGGAAATCATGAAAAAGGTTGCTGACAAACATGATCTGGTTTGCCTGCTTCACGAAAAACCATTTGAGGGAATCAATGGAAGTGGTAAGCACAACAACTGGTCCATGATTACAGATGATGGCGTAAATCTTCTGGATCCTGGAAAAACACCATCTGAAAACATTCAGTTTCTTGTCTTCTTAATGGCAGTTATTAAAGCAGTTGATGAATATGCTGATCTTCTTCGTATCTCCGTTGCAAGTGCAGGAAATGATCACAGACTTGGTGCCAACGAGGCTCCGCCCGCAGTTGTATCTATTTTCCTTGGTGATGAACTTACAGAAGTTCTGAAGTCTATCGAAAATGATACTTACTTTACTTCTCACGGCGCTGTACAGATGGATATCGGAGCAATTGTTCTGCCACACTTTGTAAAAGACAATACTGACAGAAACCGTACTTCACCATTTGCATTTACCGGAAACAAATTCGAGTTCCGTATGCTTGGTTCTGCTGCTTCTGTTGCAAACCCGAATATTGTATTGAATACAGCTGTTGCGGAAGCTCTTGACCAGTTTGCCAAAGAGCTTGATGGTGTAGCTCCGGAAGATATGGAACATGCAGTTCATGAACTGATTAAGAGAGCCATTAAGAAACACAAACGTGTGATCTTCAACGGTAACGGTTATACAGATGAGTGGATTGAAGAGGCTGAAAAACGTGGTCTTTACAACCTGAAATCTACCCCGGATGCTCTCCCAATGTGGATTGCCCAGAAGAATATCGACCTGTTTACAAAGCACAGCATTTTTACCAGCGAAGAGCTGCACTCCCGTTATGAAATCTGGCTTGAAAACTATTCCAAGACCATCAACATCGAATCTAACACAATGGTTGAAATGGTTCAGAAAGACCTTCTTCCATCTGTTATGTCTTATATTGAAGAAATTGCAAGCACAGCAAGCCTGAAAGCATCTGTTGTTCCTGGAATCACCTGTGAGAGTGAAACTGCTCTTATCACTAAGCTTTCTGAACTTCAGGATGCTATGACAAAAGGTCTTGAGAAGCTGAAATCTGATACAGCAAAAGCAAGAGCAACTGAAGATGTTCTGGAAAATGCAAAACTGTATCAGGCCGAAGTACTTGAGGACATGGAAGAACTGAGAAAATCTGCTGATGCAGCTGAAACTCTCATTCCGGATGATCTGCTTCCATATCCTACATATGGAAAACTTCTCTTCTATATCTGATCAGATTTACAGAGGAGAATTCTAAATGACAGAAACTGTTCCTGTTTTTGGAATTTGTTTCTCACACAGGTAAATACAGGGGATATCTATTATGAAACTCTACTTCATAATTCATTATCGATTTCCTCATCCATTAATCACACGATACGGATATCCCCTGTTTTACATATTTATTTTACAACTGAATATTTCTGCAGATGCAGACAATATACCATGATCGTAAAGGCGCGAAAGGAAAAACAAGTTTGTTTTCTCTTTCGCGCTTTTTGATATTTAAAAACGTGTTTTTCGAAATATTTCGAAAAGTGCGAAAAGAGGGAGGAAATTATTATGGATTATTCAGCAGTAAACACGATCTGGGTACTTGTTGGTGCCGCGCTGGTCTTCTTTATGCAGGCCGGATTTGCTATGGTGGAGACAGGTTTCACCAGAGCAAAAAATGCAGGTAACATTATTATGAAAAACCTGATGGACTTCTGTATCGGTACTCCGGCTTTCTGGCTG
>OJNJ01001959.1_pt1 | contig 11213 bp, 14 predicted proteins | sample 1597491 | NCBI WGS metagenome assembly OJNJ01 (sample SAMEA2452132, study PRJEB22498) | human gut metagenome | biome: human feces; feature: human gut; material: feces | place: Australia | collected 2012 | reverse complement strand
ATCGCCGAAACCCGCCCATTTCCCCAAATATTGAATATTGGCATCGGGGTGAATCCGTTTCAAGGCAGCCGGCACATGACCTGCAAAAGCGGGCAATACCGGCGTCATGTTCAATTCACGCTCACGAGCCAAGATCTTTTTCTGCAACTCGGCCTGAGATTCCAGCCATTGCATGGGTAACGGCCCGTTCCAGCCATCGATATTCGCCATGCGATGCCACGGCAAATAAACCGGGCCCGTAAAATAAGAACGAATCTCTTCATCGGTCAGCCCTATTTTTTTCCACACTTTATACCATACCATCTCTTGGCCGGTTATAGCTAATGGCATATTCACTCCGTTCAACGCCATCCAATCGATAAAACGCTCCCAGTCCTTCCATTTCCAAAAAGGCATGGAATAGCCGTAAGTACAATAATTCAAGAAAAAGCGATTATCCACTTTCGCTTCTACGACTACCGGTTTTTCCACCATAGGTAACACATCGGGCATTTCGACCGGAATATCGGCATACCACGATACAGTCGTCAGACAATAATATTTCAAATAATAATTCAATCCGGCTGCCATCGAATTGGCGTTATTCCCGCTAATGTGGATTTTTCCGTCCTTACTTTTCAACGAATAGTAATCCCTATCCTCCTCAGGAGCTATCTCGAACACAAATCGATCGGCATATTGGGGGATTAAACGATGAGTAAGTTGTTCCACGGCCAACACATCGCGATCCTTCGAGGAACAAGCCGTCATTCCCAATAGCATAAAAAACGAAGCAATAAAAAATAGTTTTTTCATCTTTCTATAATTTGATATAAATATGCTTTTTGTACAAGAAAAAGGCAATGAGCCAATTAAACATAAGAAAGGCAAGCGCATAGGCCAAACTGCCTCCGTAATTCCCGAAAAGAGGCTGCCATATTCCTTCGAACGATATTGTCGTCCATTGGAGTTTACGGAATAACCCTCCGGCAATTTCGCTGAATATATAAATCGATAACGGATTTACGCCTACTACCAAGAACGGAAACGACCAGCGCGTCCTCTTCGAATCGTCGATAATATAAATGAGTGTCGCAAAAATCAGAGAGGTGATACCGCAAGTTACCAAAACAAAACTCGGAGACCACAGCCGTTTGTTCAAAGGAGCGGCATAGCTCCACAGATACCCGATAACGAACATCGATGTACCCCAAACCGCCAACTTCACGATTTGTGAACGTATCTCTTTTTCCCCGACGATAACCTTTCCGCAAAGAAATCCTATCATCACCTGAGCTATTGCCGGAATCGTACTCAATATCCCTTCGGGGTCGACGAATTGAGCTCCGCCCAAATACATATGAGATTTTCCCAACACGGCATAATCGACCATAGAGACAATATTCCCGGCACATTTCTCAAATCCGTTCCCGAAAAGTTGCAACAAATAATACCCGATAAGCAAAACGGCGATAATCGTCGGGAACAAACGATGACGAACAGTCACGGCCAAAAGAGCTACAATCCCGTAACAGATTCCCAGTCGTTGCAATACACCCATAATCCGTAAATTTTCAAGCGTATTGTATTCACCGGTAGCAATAAACGCCAAAATCCATTTGAGGGCGACACCCGACACGAAAATCAATGCCGTGCGCCGCAGGATTCGGGCAATCGAAATCCGCCAATCGAAATTCGATTTATTGAGCGACAAATAAATAGAGACTCCCATGATAAACATGAAGGCAGGAAAAACAAGATCGGCCGGTGTAAATCCGTCCCATTTCGCATGTTTCAAAGGAGCATATGCATATCCGCACGCCCCTGCATTGTTGACGAGAATCATACCACAAACGGTAATACCCCTCAACACGTCCAATGAAACCAACCGTTTAGAAGTTCTCGTCAACGACATATCCAATACATTATAATCGAGAATAGAGTTAACACGGCTCCGATAAGTGTTTCATAAGGAATCAGTTTCAACCGGTCTCTAAACGTCAAATCGCAAACCCCTCCCGTAGCATGGAAAAACGACCCGTGAGGCAAATGATCCAGTACGGTAGACCCAGCATTAACCATCGCCGCACCCCATATCGACGAAACGCCTTGCTTCTGGCAATCAGCCGGTTCATCACATCAAAGAAGGTTTCACCTTCCTGCTTTTCTTCCGTATGCAAATAGCGGGGATCATTCATGTTCGTTTTCTCCTTTCCCGGTTTCACCAAGTTTTGTTGTCATAATGCTGTAAAGCTCGTTGTCCTTCGGGAAGTCATCCACAAAAGGCAGGATCACATTGCCGAAGAAGATCAGCCCCTCGCCGGGGCCTGCGTTGCTGATATGCGCCGCCTGCTGGTTGGAGATATTCAGGCGCTCGCAGAGGATTTTCCTGTCTCCGCTGGCCTGGTTCAGAAGGTACACAAAATCGCTGTTTTCAAAGATGTTCTCGATCTCCGGGGAGGAAAGCAGGTCCTTAATGTTCTGCGTGATCCCCGTGGGGATACCGCCCCATTTGCGAAAGCGTTTCCAAATCTCTACACTCCAGGAACCAACCTCGCCCCGCAGCAGAAGGTGGAACTCGTCCACGAAGTACCAGGTGGATTTGCCCTGATCCCGGTTTTGGGAAACACGGTTCCACACCTGATCCTGGATCACCAGCATACCCAGGCTTTTGAGCTGCTTTCCCAGCTCCTTGATATCGAAGCAGACAATACGGTTGTTGATATCCACATTGGTACGGTGGTTAAAAACATTCAGACTGCCATGCACATACAGTTCCAGTGCCGCCGCGATCCGCTGTGCCTCCGGCTCCGGCTGCCGCTTGATCTCGTCATACAAATCTTCCAACAGCGGCATATTCTCCGGGCGGGGGTCTGCGATATAGGGGCGATATACGATCCGCACGGCACGGTCAATGACCGTCTTTTCCACCGGGTCCAGACCGTTCCGGCCACCTGCCGCCAGTTCGCAGAACGACAAGATAAAGTCAGATTTCAACGCCAGCGGGTTATCATCCTCGCTGTAATTGAGGTTGATATCCATAGGGTTCACATACTGTGTACTGGTAGGTGAGATTTTGATGACCTGGCCTTCCAGACGGTTCACCAGCGGAAAATATTCTGCCTCCGGGTCGCAGATCAAGATATCGTCCTTTGTATTCAGGAACACACCCACGATGGAACGCTTTGCTGAAAAACTCTTGCCGCTGCCGGGTGTGCCTAAGATCATGCCGTTGGGCGTTTTCAGCTTTTTGCGGTCAGCAAGGATCATGTTGCCGGAAGTGGCATTGAGCCCGTAGTAGAGAGCTTCGCCGCCGTGGAAAATCTCCTGTGTGGTAAAGGGAACGAATACCGCCACCGCTGAAGTGGTAAGCCCACGCTGTATCTTAATGCGGTTGACACCCAGGGGCAGAGCCGACACGAAGCCGTCCTCCTGCTGGAAGTCCAGCCGCACCAGGGAGCAGTTATATTTCTGCGCCACGCTTGCCGCACGGAGAAGGTCATTCTCCAGCTTTTGCTTGCTGTCCGCAAAGTTCACCACCAGGAAGGTCATCAGGAACATTCGCTCATTTCTGCTTTGCAGATCACGGAGTATATTCTTTGCCTCGCCTGCGTAGGTGGCAAGGTCAGTGGGGATGATATCCATATCGAAACCTTCCCGCACCGCCTTTTTCTGTGCGTCGATCTTCATACTGTCAATGTCGGTGATCTTCCGCTTGACCGTTTTGATTGCCTCGTTCTGATCCATGCTGCGGATATGGAGGCTGACAAGCAGCCCGTTGTCCGTATCCAGCAGTTCGGTGAGCATACGGTCATCCATTTCCGGTGCGCTGATCTGCAGAAAGGACACGGCACAGAATTTATCCGCCATCGTGAACTTCCTTGCTTCACCGAAGCGGAAAGAAGAAGGTGCGATAAAATCCTGGACCGACAGGCCGGAAGGGGCAAGCCAGCTCCATTCAAAGGCAAACCGTTCCCCGTCCGGGTGCAGGATGCCGTGGAGCATTTCCAGCCACTCCTTGCCGCCAAGCTCCTTTGCCAGAGCACCCATGACCTTGAAATGGTTGAGGGCGTCCATGACGATCCGGGAAAGTCGTGCCCGTGCGGTTTTGCTGTCCCGTGCCTCGATGGTGAGGGTCAGGTACTTTGTTTTGATAAGACCGTTGTTGCCCCGTTCAAGCTGCTTGCGGAGCATTTGCGTGTAAAGCTCACGGATATGGTCGAAGTGATCTCCCTGCGCCGCGATCTCGATACGCTTTACAAAATCCTCCCGGTTCATGCGGCGGCTCACAAGGGAGAGCTGCATCCCGATAGAAGCGTCATGGGCGTTATACATATCGCAGAGGGCTTCAAAAATCGCCGTCTGGTCGTCAGGTTTTGCAAGCTGATAATTCACATCCTCGAACTCGATACACTTCGACCAAGTGTGATCGTCCAGCTTGCACAGGCCGTCCGGGTACATCTGGCGGAACGGTAAGGTGTCCTGTGCAGAATGTACCTTGCCGTCGCCTCTGGCAGTTTCCAAGATACGGCTGATCTCACGCTTTTCTGCGGCGGTCAGCTTTACCGTGGGTTTTGCCGCCTGTCGTGCCTGCGGCTTTGGCTTTCGCTTTCTGAACAATGGCTTTCACCTCCTTTTCCGCCTGGGCATGCCGCTCCAGGGCTACATAGAAATTGTTTGTCTGGTAAGGCCGCTCTTTCGTCCGCAGGAACATACAGCGGATGACCTGTCCGGCCACCACCTCCAGGGGTTGGCCGTGCCGCTCATACATGGCGAGCAGAAAGAACGGGAGCATGACGATAATCATGCAGAACGCGGCGGCGCTGTTGCTGGCCGTGCGTCTGAGCAAAAAGAAAAGCGGTACTCCGATGAGTGCCGCCGCTCCGAAACATATAAGCTGCCGTTTGGTAAGCCCAAACAGCACTTTGGATTTTACTTTCGTCAAATCCTTTGGAATGGTTACATACGCCAATTTATCAAGCCTCCTTAATGCGCTCCGAACAGGCTCTTAGAGAGGCTGCCGGTCTTGAACAGGGCGAAGCACAGCAGGACCGTGTAGCCCATGCAGGCCCATATCGCGCTTGAGATATTTCCGTCCGTGGCGATACTCTGTACCAAAACAGAGTAGATTCCCACGCACACCATGATTAGAAATGCCTGGAACGCCAATGCAAACAGGGATTTCAAGTAGTTCTGTCCTGTATGGCTCCAATCCCGGTTTGTCATAGTGGCAAGCGGAATCGGTCCAACGGAAGTTGTCAAATACACCTCGATCATGCGGCCGTAGATGACAAGCATGATACAGATGGAAAGGGCGTTCATGGTAAGTCCCACAAAAAGGGACTGGAACCACAGCCCGAACAATTCTCCCGTGCCCAGGGCTTCAAGCTGCGCCTCCATATCCGTGATAACGCTGCTGATATCAATGGAGGTATTCCCGATGATGACGCCTGCGCTGCTGTTCACAACGCTTTGCCCGACATCGAAGATACCCATGACGATATTCCATGTGTTCGTCACAATGAGAACGGCACAGAAGGTCTTGAAAATCCACTTGAAGAACATCCAGGTATCTACATCGTGCAGATTGTTTTTCTCTGTCACAAGCTGGATCAGCTCATAACACATTACGAATGTCAGGATAACCCCGGCGATTGGAACGATCACCGTTTCAGAGAGGTTTCGGATCATAGAAAAGACGCCGCTGTTCCATGCCAGCGGCGTCTGTCCCACTTCACCGGCGATCTCGCCTACTTTGGTATTGACCGTATCGAACATGCCCGACAGGTTTCCCGTGATTCCCTCGATGAGCAGCCCTCGGAGCCATTCATCGAGTTTGTCGAGTATGCCGCCCATAAGCGATCACCGCCGGACGATCAACCGAACAGGCCGGAGAGCAGAGGTACAAGGGTGATGCCGATGAGGGCGACACCGCCGCCGGCCATCAACTGTTTCATACCCTGGCTTTTGGAAGCAGGGTTGTCCTGACCGTAACCTTCCAGAAGGTTGATAACGCCCCAGATACCAAGACCTGCGCCCAGGGCCACTACGAGAGTCTGCAAAACACCAACTGCACTGTTGAAAAATTCCATAAATAATCCTCCTAAAAAATGTTTTTGATTTTGGGTTAAGTTGTTGCGTCAATCTCGTACACATCGAAGGAGTCCGTGGGTTTTACCACGGTACGCTGCTTCTTCATGTACCGTTCCATGTCAAAGACATTTTTAGGGTCGGCGTCGGCCGTGTATCTGTAATTCGGGTGCCGGGTGAGGTCGTACTTGTCCGAAAGGAATGGGCGCACGCCCCGCAGCATGAAGATACACTTGCCGCCGTCCATCACTGCCAATTCGTCCTGGGTCATCAACTCCTTTCCTAATTTCTGATAACTGAGGCCGTGGGAAACCTGGCTGCCCCGGTTTTCGGACTGGTTATAGAGATCAATGGTCTCTTTCCCCAGCAGCTCCGAAATTTCCTTGAGCGTGGATTTCTCCTTGCCTCCCAAAAACAAGGTGCTGTCACAGTTACCGACAATGGTATCTGCCGCATCCTTGTAGATGGTCTTTAGCTGGCTCTGCGACTGCAAAATAATAGAAGCCGATATTTCACGGCTTCGGATGGTGGCAATCAGCTTATCGAAGTTCGGTATCTGGCCGATGTTGGCAAACTCGTCCAGGATCAAACGGACATGGACGGGCAGCCGCCCACCGTAGAAGTCATCCGCCTTGTCGCAGAGCAGATTGAAAAGCTGACTATACATGAGGGCAGCCACGAAATTGAAAGTGCTGTCCGTATCCGAAAGGATCACAAACAGCGCCGTCTTTTGGTCACCCAGGGTATCCAGTTCCAGTTCGTCATATTCCATCAGGTCCCGCAGCTCCTTGATATCGAAGGGAGCAAGCCGAGCACCGCAGGAAATGAGGATGGATTTTAAGGTCTTGCCAGAGACAAATTGTCAAGGACTTTTTAATCAAATTCACAAAAATCCACAAAAAAGGTGTCAGAAGCACCGTATGGCTCCTGACACCTCGTTTGATAGATTACATTTTTCCGTTCAGCAGGTCTTTGCAGAGATACGCATAGTCTGGCAGCTGGTTGATATATGGCTCCCAGCGCCGCTTGATTTCGGCCAATTCCAGCGGGTCGGCTGCTTCCAGTGCATGATCGTTGCCCGTCATATACAAAACATCCATAGCAACATCATCCAAACACTTGCAGCAGAGATCGGCGGCAGATTCTATCCTGATGCCAGTATCCACATAAAGCGGATTGACGCCAATCGTCAGCCAGACATAGCCTACCTTGTCCGACCAGAGCAGTTCAAAATCAGGGCTTTGCCGCAGATGTTCCGCAAAGACCTCCTTTACTCGTTCAATTTCATGCTTCTCTTTTTCTGTGTAAAGCATTTTCGTGTCCTCCTTGACAAAAATTTTGGTGCGTACCATCATCAGTTTAGCACAAGGCGGCTTCGTTTATCAGTCTGTCACATCTGCTGAATTTCATTTTTGAGCATACGCTTGATTTTATCGCTCATGGTTTCTGTGCTGGTATTGCTGAAATGGACATGAACCTTGTAGGTTGTCTTACCGATTTTCTTTACCATCGCTGGCGTGTTTTCCGGCGCTCTGGACGCAGTAGCGGCGTCTGCCACCTGCATAGTACGGGGTTCTCTGTTCATGGCGCTCCTTTCTCCGAACGGGTCTGTGCCGCCCGGTAAAAAATCAGTCTTGCTTACTGTTTACAATGTCTTTTGCTGTCTGTCGGGTAGCACCGGCATTTTCTTCCCGGAAATTCTTCCCGTCAAAAAGAATCGGCGCACACCGTTCCAGAATACGGTCATAGATACGGGCGTGGGCCAGGTCAGGCGGGTTCTTGAGTTCGGCCAGTTTCAGGTTGGTGGTGATGATCATGGGCCTGCGGCTGCGGTATCGGCTGTCAATGACGAAAAACATCTGCTCCATCGCATACTCGGTACTGCGCTCCACACCCAAATCGTCAATGATAAGCAGGTCGTATTCGTCAAAGCTGGCGATAAAGTCGGCCCTGTTTTCGGAGAACATCCCTGTCAGGCGGTTCAGGATGGTGGGAAAGTTCGTCATCAGCACAGGCACATCCCGGTCAAGTAGAGCATTGGCGATACATCCGGCGAAAAAAGATTTGCCGGTTCCCACATCTCCAAACAGCAAAAGCCCGATATTGCTCTTATATGCTTCTTTCCAGTTCTCCACATAGGCATGAGCCTTGTCCATCAATGGGTTTTGCCCGTTATCATTGGAAAATGTGTAGTCATACAGATAACGGTCTTGCAAGCCCTGTGCCTTTCGGCGTTTGATACGCTCCATGCGGCGCTGCCGTTCTTCAGCAGCCTTGCGCTGTTCCTCGGCCTCCCGCTGGCACTGGCAGATGCAGCGCGGCATAAAGTAGCCGGATTTCCCAAAGCATGGCACAACGGTCTGCCTCTGGCCGCCGCACTTCTTACAGTGAATGAGGCCGTCTGCCGGGTCTATGTACTCGTCCCCGGCCAGTTCCACACCGGCGGCTGCCTTGTCGATCAGCGCCCGGATTTCTGCGGTAATCTCAATCATACGGTTTCATCCTCCTTTACGCTGTAATCCCGGTTGCGAGAGGGCGGGGCTGCTTTCTTCGCGTCCTCACCGGCCCAGCGCCGGATGGTGGCGGCATGGCTCTGATACCGCTTGCCGGTAGAAGCCATGTACTCGGACAGTTTTTCGATGTACTGTTCCCATACAGCAGGAAAGCTGGCCTGCAAGTCTGCCAGTTCTTCATCCGTCAGGAAAACATTCTGGTAACGGCCATAGGTGTGGGAAGGGTGCCCCGTTTCAGGGCGTACCTTCTCTATCTCTCTCTTTATCTCTATCTCTTTCTCTAACTCTATCTCTATCTCTGGTGGACGAATGTCGGACAAATGTCCGCCGTTTGTCCGGGGCGCAGAAAGAGCCTTATTTTGGAGCCTCGCAGCCCGCTTTCGCTCAGCCTCGGTAGAGGACTGGCCGATTAAAAGTTCGATGTTGCTCATGTAGAATGTGCCGCTGTCCAGCACCTCCACAAGACCCAGCTTCAAAAAGATCTGCAAGGCTCTCTCCACAGTGCCGATCTGCTGGCGGGTAATGGTGGCGATCATCTGCGCCGTGTAAGGAATGTCCTCGTCAAGTTGAAGCCGTCCGCCATGTTTCAGCGATTTCAGATACAGCTTGAGCAGAATGTTGGAATACAGCACACCATCCTGCATACTTTCCAGCAGCACGATGGAATCATCGTCAAAATAGTTTTCTTTGAGTTTCAGGTAATAATATTTTCGGTTGTCTGACATAGGGTTCCTCCTTGGGGTTTCTCTTGGGATTCTGTACGCATTTTAAGGCCGTTTTAGGGGTCAGAGGATAAATCTATCAGCCTGCCTTTGACACCCTCGAAAAAAGCCTTGATTTACAAGGGTTTTTCAGCCCCTAAAGCGTGACATTTCTCCCGTTGTTTCCGCTTGCGCTTTGCGGCGTTGATCCGCTTCATGCGTGCGGCACATTCCGGGCAGTATTTGGCCCGGTTGGAACCGGGGGTAAACAGCGCCCCACATACGGCGCATTTCTTCGCATTCAGCCGGTGGAACAGCGCCGTTTCCAGTTCCTTATCCTGCGGCAATACCGCCGCCCGAAACCACCTGCACAACAGGGAGTAGGAAATAGACTGGACACAGACACATTCCTCCCCATCGTCCAGGGCGATACAGTTTCCGTCGATGTAGTTACAGCACTCATGCACCAGCCTCCGCACTCTGCGGTACTGGCGGTAATCCATGACGGGGATAGGTTCAGACTTATTGTTCTTCATAAATGATTTCTTTCATAAAGCCGGTAACCTCCTTGAATGAATTTATTGTTAAATATTCGTGCAAAGTATTGTTTTCTTCGTGCAAATGGCATATACTATAATTGCCAGCAGAAAGGGGTTGATCGTATGGCTGGAAATACCACAAACATCAGTATCCGCATGGACGCAGATTTGAAAGCGCAGGCGGACGCACTGTTTACTGAACTTGGCATGAACCTGACTACGGCGTTTAACATCTTTGTGCGCCAGTCGCTTCGTGAAGGCGGCATTCCCTTTGAAGTAAGGCTGGAACAGCCGAACAAAGAAACGGTTGCTGCCATGCTGGAAGCGGAAAGGATTGCAAAAGACCCGTCTGTAAAGGGCTACAATGACCTTGACGAGTTGTTTGCTGACCTGAAAAGATGAAAGAAACCAAATATACCGTCAAGTACACGACCAGTTTCAAAAAAGACTACAAACGAGCCATCAAGCGTGGCTTGAAGATCGAACTGCTGGAGCAGGTCGTAGCATTGCTGGCAATGGGCGAACCGCTGCCGGATAAGAACCGTGACCATGACCTGTCCGGCGATTGGGCAGGCCATCGAGAATGTCATATTCTCCCGGACTGGCTGCTTGTCTACCGCATAGAGGATGATGTTCTGGTGCTGACGCTGGCCCGCACCGGCACACACAGCGACTTGTTCGGCAAATAAACAGTCTGCCGCCGTATGGGGAAACCTGTACGGCGGTTTTTCTGTATGCAAAGGTATGTCGTGAAACGCGACGCACTTGACAGGGGTACGCCAAAACGCGGTAGCCTTTACCGCTCCGGCCCACGGTCGTGAGACTTGTCCCTTTCCTGTCGGGACAGCTGCTCGGCGGTTTTGCGGAGCCGTTCCACTGCTTTCAAATCCTCCCGCATGGATTTCATGGCAAGCGTGTCCGTCTGCTTTCCGGCGGTCAGCTGGTCGATTTCCCGCTGCCATGCCTTCGGGGTGATTGCCTCGCCGCTGTCTTTCAGTTCTTTCAGATACCGGGCCGCTGCGTCATACAGAATCAGTTCCCGGCTGTGGCGCTGTTCAAACTGTTCCCGTTTTTCCGGCTTTACTTTGGCAAGCTGCTTGTGGATGGACTTGTACTGGTTGTACTGTTCCCACATCTCCCCGCGTTCGGTAAGAATGGCGATCCGGCGCTCAGCCTTGACGATCTTTCCCCGCAGGTCATAGTAACAGCTGTTCATATCAGCGATTTTTTCATGAAGCTGCTGCATAGACTGGATGCCGTTTGCCTGCAAAAAGCTGAATAGTGCAGCGCTTTCTTGCAAAGCCCGGATTTTGCCGGTGCGGGTGCGGGGAGCGTCCAACTGCTGCTGGGCCTCCCACAAGGCGGTCAAGCTGCTTTGCTGTGTTTGTGGT
>OJNJ01001957.1_pt1 | contig 11221 bp, 9 predicted proteins | sample 1597491 | NCBI WGS metagenome assembly OJNJ01 (sample SAMEA2452132, study PRJEB22498) | human gut metagenome | biome: human feces; feature: human gut; material: feces | place: Australia | collected 2012 | reverse complement strand
AATCCAGACGTTATGTGACTGAGCTGTCGGAGAGAGCAGTAAGAGAATTGGAAGAGATAGGCGGGGACAATGAGTTTCTGAAGGAATTGGTCATCTGGCTGATAAACAGGGATAAATAGGACTCCTCTCGTGGTGTGCATATGAATATACTGGATAGAATAAATAAACCAAACGATATAAAGGATATAGACAGGGAAGATCTGCCGGAGCTGGCGGATGAGATCAGAGAATTTCTGGTGTCGCATGTGAGCGAGACCGGTGGACATTTGGCTCCGAATCTTGGATGCGTGGAACTTACCATGGCACTTCACAGGGTTCTGGATTTTCCTGAGGATAAGCTTATATGGGATGTAGGACATCAGTCTTATACGCATAAGATTCTTACCGGAAGAAAGAATCAGTTTGACCAGTTAAGAAAGTTTGGCGGAATGAGTGGTTTCCCTAAAAGAAATGAAAGTCATTTTGATGCATTTGATACAGGACACAGCTCAACATCAATATCAGCGGGATTAGGACTTGTTAAAGCAAGAGATTTAAAGAATGAGCATTACAGTGTTGTGTCTGTTATAGGAGATGGTGCACTTACAGGTGGAATGGCCTATGAGGCACTTAATAATGCTTCTTCACTTAAGACTAATTTTATTATTGTGTTAAATGATAATACTATGTCAATAGCCAAGAATGTTGGCGGTGTACCACATATGCTTAGTAATATAAGGTCATCAGATTCATATTATGACCTTAAGGAAAATGTGGCTAATACTCTGTATAAGCTTCCGGGTGGAGACCATATTGTAGACAAAATCAAGAAAACTAAAAGCAATCTTAAGCAGATGATACTTCCAGGTCAGATGTTTGAAAGCATGGGAATATCTTATCTTGGTCCGGTTAATGGACATGATATTGAAAAACTGATTAAAGTGTTCCATGTTGCCAAGCGAATAAATGGAGCAGTTATCATCCATGTTGTAACACACAAAGGACACGGTTATAAACCAGCAGAGCGTAATCCGGCTAAATTTCACGGAATAGGACCTTTTGATATTGCTACAGGCAAAGAGTTAAAAGCTTCTGATAAGCCAACTTATTCTGATGTATTTTCAGAAACAATATGCCAGCTTGCTAAGAAAGACAAGCAGATAGTAGCTGTAACGGCAGCCATGCCTGATGGCACAGGACTTGCCAAATTTTCCAAATGGTTTCCAGAAAGATTCTTTGATGTTGGAATTGCTGAGGAGCATGCAGTCACATTCTCTGCAGGAATGGCGGCAGGCGGCCTTAAACCTGTATTTGCGGTTTATTCCTCATTTTTACAGAGAGCATATGACCAGATACTTCACGATGTGTGTATCCAGCATCTTCATGTAGTATTTGCAATTGACAGGGCAGGACTTGTTGGAAGTGATGGTGAAACGCATCAGGGTATATTCGACCTTTCATTTCTGACTTCAATCCCGAACATGACTGTTATGGCACCTAAGAATGGCAGTGAACTTTCAGCAATGCTTGAATTCGCTCTGCTTAACTTTAATTCTCCGATTGCAATAAGATATCCAAGAGGTCAGGCGTATGATGGTCTTGAAGAGTACAATGCACCAATCAGGTACGGAAAAGCCGAGATGATTATTGAAGAGTCTGACATTGCACTTGTTGCAGCAGGCAATATGCTTATTACGGCACAGGATGTAAGAGATAAGCTTAAAGAAAAGGGTTATAATATAACAATTGTCAATGCACGTTTTATCAAGCCAGTTGATACTGATATGCTTGACAGATTATCAGAGTCACACAGACTTATAGTTACAATGGAAGAGAATGTTTTATCAGGTGGCTTTGGCGAAGCGGTCTGTCAATATTATGATGATACATCTAATGATATAGATGTACTTAATATTGCTCTGCCAGATGATTATGTTGAACATGGCAATGTTGATATTCTGCGACGGGAATCAGGTGTTGACAGAGACAGTATTATTGCGAAGGTGCTTAACAGATGGGCAAATGTATTGAATAAGGATAAGAGAAATGAGTAAAGAAAGATTAGATGTTCTGTTGGTGAACAGGGGGCTTGCTGATTCCAGGGAAAAGGCAAAGGCTATAATTATGTCTGGAAATGTATATGTTGACGGACAGAAGGAAGATAAAGCTGGGTCATCATTTAATGAGACTGTTAATATTGAGGTAAGAGGCAATACACTTAAGTATGTAAGCCGTGGCGGGTTAAAGCTTGAAAAAGCTATGGAGAATTTTGATGTAACGATTGAAGGAAAAATATGTATGGATGTTGGTTCATCAACAGGTGGTTTTACAGATTGTATGCTTCAGAATGGTGCTGTTAAAGTATATTCTGTTGATGTAGGACACGGACAGCTTGCTTGGAAGCTTCGTAATGATGAGCGTGTTGTATGTATGGAAAAGACTAATATACGATATGTAACACCGGAAGATATTGCGGATAAGATAGATTTTTCAAGCATTGACGTATCATTTATATCGCTTACAAAGGTGCTGCTTCCAGTGAAAAATCTTCTTACAGATGACGGGCAGATAGTATGTCTTATAAAGCCACAGTTTGAAGCTGGAAGAGAAAAGGTTGGTAAACACGGTGTTGTAAGGGATAAGGCGGTACACATCGAAGTTATAGAAATGGTTATTAATTATGCAATTTCAATTGGATTTGAGATACTTAACCTTGAATTCTCGCCAGTTAAGGGTCCGGAAGGAAATATCGAATATCTTCTTCATTTACAGAAACATATAGAAGGAACCTATGATGATATTCCTTTCACAATACAAAATATAGTAGACAAAGCCCACGAAACATTGTAATATATTCATATAGATATTAATATTAATTTAAAGTATAGAGGCGTTAATGAAATCTTTTTACATAGTCACGAATACAACTAAAGATCCAGACCTTGTATATACAAACAGTATTCTGGATTATCTTAACAAGCACAATGTAAGCTGTATATATAATCCTGACTCGGCAGATGTAGAACATACTGATTATTGTTATACGAATGCTGATATTGTGCCAGATGATACAGAATGCATAATTGTTCTTGGTGGGGATGGTACGCTTATACAGGCGGCAAGAGACCTTAATTCTAAGAATATACCTCTTCTTGGTGTTAACATAGGAACGCTGGGGTATCTTACTGATACAGATATGAACACAGTGTATGATACCCTTGAAAGCCTTATTAATGACTGTTATGAGATAGATACAAGAATGATGCTTGATGGAAAGATATACCGTGATGACGAGCTTATATATGAAGATGTAGCACTTAATGATGTAGTTCTTAGCAGAAGGGGAATATTAAGGGTTATAGATTTTGATATATATGTCAATGGAGAATATCTTAATTCGTTCGCGGCAGACGGAGTTATAGTATCTACGCCGACAGGTTCTACAGCTTATTCTTTATCGGCAGGCGGACCAATTGTCCAGCCGAATGCACATCTTATAATGATTACACCAATATGTGCACATACACTTACTCAGAGAAGCATAATATTTGAACAGAATGATGAGATTGTAATACAGATGAATGATAATAAGAAATTATCAGAAGAAAGAGTAGCTACATATGATGGAGAAAGCTATTGTAATGTCATAACAGGGGACAGAGTTGTTATTACCCGTTCTGATAAGACAGCACGGCTTATAAAGACAAGCAGAATTTCTTTCCTTGAAAGGATAAGGAATAAAATGTAGCCGGAATAGGAGAAGAAAAGTGAAATCAGACAGACATAAAAAAATATTAGAACTTATAGCTGATAATAATATAGGAACTCAGGAAGAGCTTGCTGATGCACTTAATAAAGCAGGATATAATGTAACTCAGGCGACTGTTTCAAGGGATATAAGAGCACTTAATCTTACCAAGGTCACAATTGACGGGGTTAATCAGAAGTATACAACTCTTTCACATAGCAGTCCTGTACCTAATGACAAATATATAAGAGTGCTAAAGGAAGGCTATCTTTCTATGGATATGGCACAGAATATTCTTGTTATAAGGACTGTTCCGGGTATGGCAATGGCGGTGTGTGCGGCACTGGATGCACTTAAGCTTGATGAGATAGTTGGTTCTATTGCAGGTGATGACACTATTATGTGTGCTGTAAGGACTGTTAAGGATACTGTAAATGTTTCTAATAAACTTAAGAAACTTATAAAGGCATAGTATTATAAAGATATAGTATCAGAGGAGGAATATGTTATCTAATTTACATGTTAAGAATCTTGCACTTATAGAAGAAGAAAATATTGATTTTGAAGAGGGGCTTAATATTCTGTCAGGAGAGACAGGTGCAGGTAAGTCTATTATATTGGGTTCTATTAATGCGGCACTAGGTGCCAAGACATCGCCTGATTTTATAAGAACAGGTGCAGAATATGGACTTTCAGAACTGCTTTTTAATATTGAAGATGATAATGTAATTGAACGCATAAAAGAGCTTGGAGTTATAGATATTGAGAATGGTGAACTGCTTATTTCAAGAAAGATAACACCAACACGTTCGCAGATAAAGGTTAATGGACAGAATTTTACAGCGGCACAGACACAGAAGCTTGCACGCTATCTTATAGATGTTCATGGACAGCACGATAACCAGATACTTATGGATGATGCTAATCATCTGACGGTTGTAGATACATTCTGTGCTGATGAAATAGCTGAATTAAGAGAGGCTATGGAAGATGCATATAAAGATATGGTTAAAGCAAAGAAAGCGTTAGAACTTATTGATAAGGATAAAGATGAACTTCAAAAAGAGATAGCATTTCTTGAGTATGAAGCTAATGAGATACAGACGGCCGATATACAGCCAGATGAAGATGAGGAGCTTGAAGCAAGATATCATAAGCTTAATAATTACCAGAAGATTACTAATGAGCTTTCGTATGCAGATATGCTTTTGAATTCAGGTAATGATAATATAAGTGATATGATAGGAACTGCATTAAAGTCACTTATAACAGCAAGTGAATATGATGATGTATTGAAAGAGTGCTGTGATACTTTGTCTGATGCTGAAGGACTTATTCGTGATGCCGGACACAGTATCAGTTCATATATAGAGAACTCTGAATATGATCCAAGAGAGTTTAGCGAACTACAGGAAAGACTTGATCTTATTAATAATCTTAAGAACAAATATGGAAGTTCAATAGAGGCTATTAATGATACCTTAAAGGCTATTAATGCGAAGCTTGCAGATTATTACAATTTTGATGAGCTTATAAGCAGAAGGAAAAAAGAGTATGAAGAAGCATGCTGTAAGGCGTGGGATATAGCCCAAAAGCTAAGTTCCATAAGACAGCAGGCAGCAGTAAAGCTTGCAGAGCAATTCATAGCTTCTTTAAAGAATCTTAACTTTTTAGATGTAAAGTTCAGAATAGATTTTGCTAAAGAACCATCTTTATCTTCAAAGGGCTGTGATAATGTAAGATTTATGATATCAACGAACCCTGGTGAGAATTTAAAGCCATTATCAAAGATTGCTTCGGGTGGTGAACTTTCAAGAATTATGCTTGCCATAAAGACAGTTATGTCAGAAGATGCAGATAAGACACTTATATTTGATGAGATTGATGCAGGTATAAGTGGTAAGACGGCTTCAAAGGTATCTAATCAGCTTGCAAGGCTTTCGTTATCGCATCAGATAATATGTATAACACATCTGCCACAGATTGCGGCTATGGCAGATGCCCATTACATAATAGAAAAGAGTGTACACGATAATAAGACCTACAGTAATATCCAGAGGGTCGCAGGAGATGATAGTCTTAATGAAATTGCCAGAATGTTATCCGGTGAGACACTTACAGACTCTGTGCTTGAGAATGCCAAAGAATTAAAGATTATGGCTGATAAAGTGAAATCAGAGTTGTGATTTTTAGATATAGTTATTATAATAATTATATCTGGAACAGTAAAAGCACTCTGAAAAATTAACGGCTGGTATGTATATACCAGCTGTTAATTTTATGAAGCATTAAGCATATTTTCTATATATATGCCATATCCGCTTCTTGAGTCATCAATAAGAACGTGTGTTACAGCACCGATTATCTTTCCGTCCTGAATAATAGGACAGCCAGACATACCTTGTACAATTCCATTAGTCATATCAAGAAGTTCTTCAGAGGTAACAACAAAACTGATATTTTTGGAATCGTTATTGTTAAGCTGTGTAATTTTAATTTCGTAGTCATCATATTTATTATTCCTGTAAAATCTTACATATGCTTTACCCTTGTGGACACTGTATCTGTAACCGACACTCATAAGTGAAAGAGAATGCTTCTTTACAATAGAGTTGTCGATTGTTCCATATATTCCGTAAGAGCTGTTCTTGTCAATTGTTCCTATCGGGGTACTGTTCTTGTAGTCTATAATTCCCTGCAATTCTCCAGGAGTGCCATTCTGTCCTTTTATTATTGATAGAATTCTTGTGTTATATAATCTGCCATATTTAATATTAAGGGCTTTGCCGGTGGTATTATCAGTTATCGGGTGACCAAGTGCAGCGTAGTTATAATCTGTATCAATATAAGTTATTGTTCCTATACCCTGTGCATCATCTTTTACCCACAGACCTAGCTTATATTCACTGTTTTTATCCTCAACAGGGGTTACAGTTACATTTATTATTTCATCATTACGCAGTAATTCTATATTAAGCTTCTCGCCAGCACATTCATTTACCTTGCAAGATAACTGCTTCTTGGAATTGATTTCTTCATCATTGATTTTTAAAATGTAATCGCCTTTGGTAATAATATTTTCGCAGGGGGTTATTGTACCACTTGATTTGCTCTCGATGGAATCCGTCTTTACTACAAGTATTCCGCTGCTTTTCAGATATAAGCCAGCCTGAAAGCCACAGGGATAGACGTATTTTTCATCAACTACATTGACATTTACTGTCTTTAAAAATAAGAAGCCGAACAGATGAAGGTCGATGTGGTAACTTCCAGGACTGCCGGTTATAAAAGTAACCTCTCGGCTGAAATCAGCATTTGCAAGACTGTTATTAGTACCATTCTGCGTGTTGTGAACGCTTCCGGTAACGGGGAGTGACAGGTTGATACTTGTATCGCTTTGCTCAGTTATATATATCTGTTCAGGAAAATGCTTATTAACATAGTTTACATAAGATGTAATAAGAATAAATAAAAGTGTTATTATTCCTGACCAGTAAATATACTTATTTAATAATTTATTAGAAAATGTATTTTTATTAATAAGCATGGTTTTCCTCCTTTAAAATTTATTTGAAATTTATCTGATGATATTATTATCTGCAATAATGAAGCTAAATAAAAAGGTTTATAATGCCAATATATTTATATGATTTAATTTTATTTGTCGAATTATGTCGATAGTTGCGATGTGTTTTCGTTGTAAAATTACATTTTTAAATATATAATAATAAATATATTCATTATGCGGTGCTGAAAGATAGGTTCTTTTGGCGGAAAGCATATTTATATATTATTATATGACGAGGGGAAGAATTGCTTATGAATCCATTGAAAATTGTAATTGCGGATGATAACAAGAGAATGGTAGAAGTAATCAAAGAGGTTATTAATGGAGAGCCGCAGTTAGATGTTGTAGGTACAGCAACGAATGGCGAGGATACAGTTGATGTCATTAAAAAGACACAGCCTGATATTGTACTTCTTGATATTATTATGCCGCAGATTGACGGACTAACTGTTATGCAGAGGATAAGGGAGGATAATGATTGTGTTAATCCTGCATTTATTGTTATTAGTGCAGTTGGAAGGGAAGCAGTGACAGAGGATGCTTTCAATATGGGAGCTACATATTATGTTATGAAACCATTTGATAATAATATGCTGATTGACCGCATTAAATATATTGGAGGAATTATTAATATAAAGCCTGTCAATATAAAAAAATCGGTTAACGACAGTATTCCTCATAACAAACATATCCTTGAGAATGAGATTACAGGAATGATACACGAGATTGGTGTTCCTGCACATATAAAGGGTTATCAGTATCTGAGAGAGTCTATCACACTTGCGGTTAATGATCCGGATATAATAAATAGTATTACCAAAGTCCTTTATCCAACTATAGCCAAAAAGTTTGACACAACACCAAGCCGTGTTGAAAGAGCTATAAGACACGCTATTGAAGTTGCATGGAACAGAGGCAATCCGGATATTCTTAACGATTTGTTCGGATATACAATCAGCAATGGCAAAGGCAAGCCGACTAATTCAGAATTCATAGCACTTATATCAGATAATATAAGGCTTCATCAGACAGCAGTTTGATGGTTTTTTAGGAATTATACTGACAGTTTATCAGCTTTTTTGCGGTTTTTTCTTGCTATATTGAACTTTGTATATTATAATATTAACGTATTTGTAAAAATGTTTTAACAAAATTGTAATATTTAGGAGTTTTATATATGCGTAAAAGAGTATTCAAAACGTTTGCTGCAGCAGCATTGGCAACAACTATTGCGGGAACAACAATTATAGGTTCAACAGCATTTGCTGACGAAATCAGTACACTTACACAGCAGAAGCAGGATAAACAGAATGAACTTGATCAGCTGCAGCAGCAGGCTGCCTATCTTCTTACAGAGATGAGTTCTTTAGAACAGGATATGGCAGATCTCTCAGATGAGATTGACCAGACTAACGCTGATCTTGAAGCTGCACAGCAGTTACAGCAGAAACAGTTTGATGATACTAAATTAAGAATTAAATATATGTATGAAGACCAGTCAACATCAATTTCAGATGTATTCCTTACAGCATCTGATATGAGTGATGTTATTAATAAGGCAAGTTATATGCAGCAGGTATATGACTATGATCGTAACAAGCTTGAAGAGATGGCTGCAACAGCAGCATCTATCGCTGAATATAAAAGTGATTTAGAGACTAAGCAGGCAGCTCTTAATGACAAGCAGAAGGAGCTTACTAACAAGCAGGCTACACTTTATACAGCAATTGATGCTGCACAGAGTGATATCAGCAACTTTGACGAATTATTAGCAGAAGCTAATGAAAAAGCTGCTAAGGCATTAGAACAGAAAAGACAGGCAGAAGCAGCAAGAGCAGCTGCAACAAGCGGTCAGACAACAACTAAGACAAAAGTTACATCAATACCTACATCAGCTAATAATGATTCATCAGTTGCATCTAACATTGTTTCAATAGCTTACAGATATGTTGGTGTTCCTTATAGAAGTGGTGGAGCTTCACCAAGTGGATTTGACTGTTCAGGTCTTGTATCATATGTACTTGCACAGGCAGGTATATCTGGTGTTGCCCGTTCATCAAGTTCACAGGCATATGGAGGCGTTGCTGTATCAGGTGGCATAAGTGCCGCACAGCCAGGTGATGTAATATGTTACCCGGGACACGTTGGTATCTACATCGGCGGAGGACAGATGATACATGCTTCTGTACCTGGTGATTATGTAAAGGTTTCTTCAGTTAATATCGGAATGCAGATAATTGGTGTAAGAAGATACTGGTAATTGATATATTTTGAAAAATATGTTTTAATATAGTTATTACATTGATTATATTTATACATTTAGTTACATAGATGTATAGAAAGGGGATTATATGAAGAATGTTTTATTTATTGCATCAGAAGCAGTACCTTTCATTAAAACAGGAGGTTTAGCTGACGTTGTTGGTTCGCTTCCTAAGTATTTTAATAAGGATGAATTTGATGTTCGTGTTATGATTCCAAAGTATACATGTATTCCTTGGGAGTACAGAGAGAAGATGGTATACAAGACTCATTTCTATATTGATTTAGCTTGGCGTACACAGTACGTTGGCGTATTTGAAATGGAGTATGATGGAGTTACATTCTATTTTATTGATAATGAATTCTATTTTGGAGGACCAAAGCCTTATAGCTGGATACACGAAGATATTGAGAAATTTGCATTCTTTAGCAAAGCTGCTTTGTCAGCAATACCTGTTATTGGTTTTAAGCCAGACATAATACATTGCAATGACTGGCAGACAGGACTTATTCCGGTATATTTACACGAGCGTTTTGCACTTGGGGATTTCTACAATGGTGTAAAGTCAATAATGACTATACATAACCTTAAGTTCCAGGGTATATGGGATCTTAAGAAGGTAAAGGATATTACCGGATTAGATGACAGCTATTTTACATCAGATAAGCTTGAAGCATATAAAGATGCTAATTATCTTAAGGGTGGCATAGTATACGCTGACAGGGTAACTACTGTTAGCGAGACATATGCAGAGGAGATTAAGACACCTTTCTATGGTGAGAATCTTGATGGTCTTATGAATGCAAGAGCTAATGTCCTTAGTGGTATTGTTAATGGCATAGATTACGAAGTATATAATCCTATGACAGATAAATCTCTTGCGGCTAACTATAATCAGATTACTTTCCGTAAAGAAAAGTGGAAGAATAAAGTTGCTCTCCAGAAAGAACTGGGACTTGCACAGGATAAGAGCAAGTTTATGATAGGTATAGTATCAAGACTTACAGACCAGAAGGGTCTCGATTTAATTGCTTATGTTATGGACGAGTTATGTGCAGAAGATGTACAGCTTGTAGTTCTTGGAACTGGTGAAGAGAAATATGAGAATATGTTCAGACATTTTGACTGGAAATATAATGACAGAGTATCTGCTAATATTTACTATTCAGAGGAGATGTCACATAAGATATATGCAGCTTGTGATGCATTCCTTATGCCTTCATTGTTTGAGCCTTGTGGACTCAGCCAGCTTATGTCTTTAAGATATGGTACAGTGCCTATAGTTAGAGAGACAGGTGGTCTTAAGGATACAGTTGAGCCATATAATGAATATGAGAGTACAGGAACAGGCTTCTCATTTGCTAACTACAATGCCCACGAAATGCTTGGGATTGTTAATTATGCTAAGAGCGTATACTATAACCACAAGAGAGAGTGGAACAAGATAGTTGACAGAGGAATGAAAGCAGATTTCTCTTGGAAGAGTTCAGCTAAGAAGTATGAGGAATTATATAATTCTTTGTTCTAGGGTATAATGAGCACAAGAGTGCTCATCTTAAAAGTTCCTTGCGGAACTTTATATGTGCAGAAAAGCTGCACGAGAATTAGGATATAATATGACTACTTCGTAGTCACTTAGAAGTTCCTTACGGAACTTTACATG
>OJNJ01001944.1_pt1 | contig 11261 bp, 10 predicted proteins | sample 1597491 | NCBI WGS metagenome assembly OJNJ01 (sample SAMEA2452132, study PRJEB22498) | human gut metagenome | biome: human feces; feature: human gut; material: feces | place: Australia | collected 2012 | reverse complement strand
ATGCCAAAAGAATGGTTTTCCCCTGTTCCTTTAGCTGGAGCAAGTATCTTCGCATATCCTGCACGCCGTCCTTGTCCAGTCCGTTCATGGGCTCGTCCAGAATCAGCAAATCAGGGTCTTCCATAATCGCTTGTGCTAAACCCAGTCGCTGCCGCATGCCCAGGGAATATTTTTTCACGTGGCGTTTGAGGTCTGGTTCTAACCCGACAGTCTGCATACTTTTTCGGATTTTCTCTTTGTCTGCTTTTCCTGTCAAATCTGCCAGCATTTTCAGATTGCGAAATCCGCTATAGTAGGGGATAAATCCAGGCGTTTCAATTATCACACCGGTTGCCTCAGGAAAATCCATGTCCTTTCCCACTTGCTTTCCATTCACCAGGATTTTCCCCTGTGTGGGACGCACAAAGCCGCAGATGCATTTCATCAACATGGTTTTACCGCTACCGTTTCTACCGATTAACCCATGAATTTTACCAGACGCAAAGCCAACTGTAACGTGCTGTAAAATCGGTTTCTTTTGGATGCACAATGTCACATCCTGTACATCAATATACTGCATTAGTCTCCTCCCATTCCTATGCCAATTGCATTTGTATTTTTCATAATGATGTGGCTTATAATCAGCAATAGACTGATTCCAATTCCAAAGTATGCATAAGATGCCCACAGCGGATAAATCGGTTCAGAAGCGATTTTAGTATAATGCAGCCAGATCAGACTGTTTGCCATCGGAAGCGTCCACATTATCGGCAAACGAATCGTGCAGGCAGCTGCACCAATTCCAATTAGTGTAACATTTGTCAAAAGACCAGCAGTTTTGCAAAGGCAAAGTTTCCAAATCATCAGTATCATTGCCAATAATAATAGATAACAAAATAATAGAAGAATTGTATTCAAAAATGCTGTACTAATAGACATTTGGTTATATAAATTTAATGGAATATACTGAGATGTAAAATTATTGTATTTATCCGGAAACATTGCTGCATATTTTGTTACTGCATCGCTCCAGGAATTTCCCCATGCAGCATAACCAATTACACTCAAGCACCCAAATCCTAATACTGCAAGCAAAAATGTCATAGTACTCATTAGTAAAAACAGGATTTGTCCATAGAACCAAATTTGTTTTCCTGTGCGTTTCATTACAAATAAAGTAGATTTTCGCATTGCTGGGAAATCACTCATAAGAATGAGAAATACAAATGGAAAAAACAGTAACAACACGTTGGAATTTCCCATCGCAATAAAAGGTTCTAAGTAATGCAGCTTTTGTCCGGTTTCAACAGATTGCTGTACTAAGGCATCAGAAACCATCATTTTAGAAAAAACACAGAGAATGCCGATTAGCAGAATTCGAGGGTTAAAAATCCATTGACGATATTCCATCCATGCCATAGCAAATACGGATCGCATTTTCTTAAAAATCACCGACATCCAACCTCCGATTCCCGACCATACAGAAAACTGCACTGGCAGCACAAATAAAACCAAAATGCAGCAGGCAAATCCAAAAAATTTGACTACCGGAACTATAGGGTAAATCCCAGGTTGCTTCTGGTGACAGCAAATTTGCAAAATTGATCAGTGCTGTGTTGTTGTTTACAAATCCAGTAGAAAGTAACCCTTGCGAAAGCTGTCGCAAGAGATGTTGTGCAAAAAATGGAATTGTTAAAATCAAGTATCGGTTTTTGCAGAAGGACAAGAGCAGAATGCCAAAGCTGGTACTGCAAATACAATAGCACAGAAAACAGAGCCACTGTACCAGCAAACTGCCTGCCTGCATGAAAGACATTACCTGCTCTGCTGAATACGCAGACAGATGCGGAAATTCAAACCATACAAAAAGACTATAACATAGAATACCAATCCCAATTGCACTACATCCACACAAAATCAGGGAAATAATCTCTCCCAGTGCATACGATACCCTGCCGGTACGCAGAAGCATATAGCGAGGGAACCCTACTTCTCGCTGTACTGTAAATGCATTGACAAAGGGAAAAAGAACCAGCATGGAACAAAACAATGTGAAATAGCCGTTTCGATAGGCATGAAGCATTTGTTCTGCACAAAGATTGGTATCAATCAATAATTCTTCTCGTGGTAAATAAAGCAAAATAGAAAATATCGTCATAGAAGTTTGGCGAGATTCTACCGATACCGGTGCAGTGAAACAAATAAAAAATGTTATAGCAGCACAAGCCCAAAAACCGATACTTGTTCCAACTCGGCAAAAATTAACAGAAATCAGTCGCAGCATATCAGGACTCCTTTGTATAGCTGTAACATTCTACACAGGAACCATCCAGAGCATCAATCTGCACCGCATAATACAATTGGTCATTTTCATTATACATACGAATTTTCCAAATTGGGTCTATCTGTGATACAGCATTTTCATCGCCATCTGTGTATTGTGAATACACCAATTCCATTTGCTCTACATGAAATACAACATTTTGTGTTAGATAATTGCTGGCTGCATCCATAGCACTTTCCGGAGTCATACAGTTTTCTTTGGTTTCCTGTATCGTAATAGTTTCATCCATTCGTAAACCAACTTGAAAATCAATGCCGTCTTTTGAGGAAAGCAATACTGTTGCTGGTAGAAAATTGTAAGATCGTTTTTGCGTTCGTTCCATTAAAGAAGTATAGGTAAAAGAACCAAATTCTGATACATCTGCACAGTCGAAAGGCAAGTTTTCATAGGACAAAACAACTTCCATCTGCAAAACCTGTACAGTATCCGTCAAAGATACTACTTGAACTTTATGCACTTTTGGAATCAACAGGTTTTCCGTATTTTCCGTTTGCAACCGCTGTTCCACGATTTGTACAGCATCCTGAATCGTACAGTTTCCATCTGTTAAAGTATAAGAATCTTTAGAATCCAGCTGATCTGTATTGTATACTTCCAGTACGGGATGTGATTCAGATGGAAAATAAATGTTTGCAGGACTAGGATTATCATCCAGTGCCAATGCAATCCCTCGATTATATGCATGAATATAGCCCGGCTGCATAACAGTCAGTCCCATCTTCTCGTTTTCAAGAAAGAGCATGTTTTCTTGTACTTGTACATTTTTTCGGAAATCATCTAATTCTGTTTGCGTGAATCGCCCAGAGAAAATGTCTATCAGTGCTTTGTCAAATACCTCTTGTAATCCTTTTTGAGAAATATTTTCTTTTGATGTACAAGTCATCCGACTCAGTGTCTGTACAGATTCTGGTGCAATTACGGTAAAATCGTTTGTAAATTTCAGATTAGCATAATTTTTTTCGGAAATAGACTTTTCAACATCTGAAGCATTCCAATTTGAAATTGCTTGTGTGTTCTGTAAATTTTGTGTAATAACAGACGAGTTGTCAGATTGTGATTGAATACATCCCGTACACAGACAAATAGAAATAACAAGCAATCCAGAAATAACGATTCGTTTCATATGAGCCCTCCTGTCATTTTTATAATACAAAGCCTTCATTATAATGCATAAACTAGCATCAAATGAAGGCTGTTGTAATATAGATGTAATTTCATAATATGCATGATAGCAACTTTAAATGCTGTTTTACATGCAAATATCATACAACCAATTAATTATAATAACCAGCTGTTCCATTTGCAGTTGCATTTCCACCTGAGTGTGCACTAAAATGCATGGTCACTTGATTGCTACTTGTGGAGATGGATTTTGGAACAGAGTATCCAGTTGATGTAATATTATAGCTTACCATTCCACTAGCACTCACAGTTACATATCTATCATTTGAACCGGTTAAAGATGCACAATATGTTTGATATCCACCACCATAAGTGTACATTGTTACGGATCCAGTATAGGAAGTAGGGCTGTTTGGAGCACCATGCACATATCGAGTACTCCATGAACCTTTGCTAGAATATGCACTTGCTGTTGATCCACCAATAGCACCTAGCGAGATAACAACAGCGGCAACAGCAGCTACGAATCCCTTGACTTTTTTCATTGTAAAAGCACCTCACATAATTTAATTTAAGGGTAATTTAAAGAGAACCCTCATAAAGCCTCTTTTTCGTGATAAATTAATTTCTCATTCCCATAAAAATACTCGCTTTTTCCTAACTTTTAAGAATTATACATTTAAAATTTAGTTTGAAAAAGTAATTTTTCATGAAATCAAATAATTAACTTTACTTCTTCAGATTCTGCAGAGCCTTTGGTTCCTTCGGCTGATGATAGCCAAGCATTGATGCAGAGCTAGCTCCGATCTCAGCACTTTTCGCACCGACTTTTGCAACAGCCTTCAGAATGCTCTTCTTTGCACTTTTCATTGCACTCTCTCCTTTCTTCCAATCCCACTACTAAAATCGAAATAGAAATCGCCAAAAGCGTACTATCAATCAATTTTACATAGGGATTATGAAATATATTAATCAAGCAAGAGATCATTGTTAACGATGCCACAATGATTCTGCTGATTTTACGAAACAGAAGTACCTGTTCTGCACTTAACGGTTTGTTTTCATTTTCAACCGGTGCGTAGATACAAATAATCAATAGTGAAACTAACAGGAAAATATAGTGCATCGTTGTAAATCTATCTGTCGGAAAAAAACGATATACAACCAATACTGCACTAATTACCCCCAAAAATAACAAATTGCAACTCCAATAATGCTTTGCGTGATATCCTCCGCATATTTGCCGAAACGTTGCAAATATAATAAAGAAAAGCATTGATGCAGTGAAACAGTGCAGCAAAATGCCAGATAGTACTGCAATTAGGAAAGTGATAATAGAAGAAAACAGAATTTCAAATCCATACTGGTAAACTTCTGCCTTTTCCATTTCGATTGCATCATTTTTAATCAAACTTCGTACAACTGACCTGGATAAAAATAGAATCATATGTAACATTTCCTTTCTTTTCCCTAATTTTATTATACTGATTAAAATGAAAAATACAATACATATGACGTAATCGGTATGTTTTACGACGTAATCGGTCAAAAACAAAAAAATCCACCTCATTTTTTAATAAGGTGGATCATAAACGATATTTTGTTTCGTCTTACAATTCGTGGATTTTTAGCATAATATCTGCAACAAACCAACCATTTTCCTCAGAAAAATTGCTCATCCCATCGTTTCTTTCAACAGCATCTTCTACACTTTGTAATCCAAATCCATGGATTTTTTGATTCTTCTTAGTGGTTCCTAGTTTCTTGTTGTTTTTTAATACTGACTCTGCAATTTGATTCTGAACAACGATCCGAAAATAGTTGCCGATGATTTCCATGGAAAGACGAATCTGCCGCTTTTCTTCTTTGGATGCAGCCTCAATTGCATTATCCAGCAAATTAGCTAATATTATACACAAATCGGTTTCATCTATTTTCGGCAGTTCTTCCAACACAAAATATTTTATGTCAATTTGGTTCTCATCACACACAAGTTTTTTCAAATCTAAAATAGCATTGACTGCAACCGAACTCGTCATCATGTGATACGGCAGTTCCTTTTTCACCTGACCGGTCAATTTCTCAATGTATTCCATAGCCGCATCTGGCTGCTGCAATCGAATGTACTCTGAAATGCAAAGCAAGTGGTTTTTCAAATCATGACGCAGTGTATTTACTTCTGTATTCCAACGGATGGAATCCTGAAGTTTTTGCTGTTCGTTTGCAATTTGTAATTTCAATAGTGCCTGATTGTTTTCTATACGATTTCTGGAGGAGGTAAGATAAAGCACAAAAAACAACAAAATATTGATTGCAATCATACATATTACAATTGCGGAGACCTCCCAACTTGCTACATCTGTTTCAATTACAATTTCTTCTAGAACAACACCAGCAAAAAAAGTAATCAAAAGAACAGCTGCCATGATAACACATTGTGACACGTGAAATATTACTTTTTTCTTTTCAAAAATATTAGTAAGAATGATTAATGCAAAAACCAGCATGGCTTTTGTAATAAATAAAAGCAAGATACGAACTGGATTTCGCAAAGATAGCACATCTGATGTAGTACTTTGCAGTATTAAACCTGCAATCAATGTTACAGCAATATTGATTGTGAACAAACAGGCAAAGACAAGAAGTACAACAATTGTTTGAAACCATACAGGCTTTTCTAACAATGTCCAGCAAAAAAGAAGATAAATTAAAATATTGACGATAATAAAAAGTCCTTCAAAAGAAAAGAACTGATCCAATACCAAAGAAGATGCACACTGCAAACAACAAAAGATTATTGTTCCAATTATTTTTTTAGATTGTTCCATATTTTTATAGGACAAGATCTTGACTAGAAAGAAGAAGATAATCAAACTTTCTGAAATAGTGGCGAGCCATTCTGAAATAGTGTAGATCATATGATATTCCTCCTTGTTTTTTGTAAAAATAATTCCTTGACTGATTTGATTTTTCTGCGACTAATAAACAAAATCTTTTTATTATCTAATATCAAAGTATCTTTTTCAATCGAAAAGATATGTTCAAAGTTTACAATACAACTTACACTAATCGGAATGAACCCTTGAAATTCTTCTTTTTCCAAGTAAGAACGAAGGGTGTCTCTTGTAATGATTGCATCCTTTTTGTTGACCGTATAGATTTTTGTTTGATGATTTTCGCTTTCAATATACAAAATATCAGAAATTGGTAAATTATAATATTCTTTTTTTTGACGATGTGCTGAGAATATCATGACGTGACTATTCTTTTTCTGTATTTCTTGAACCACACATGAAATCGCAAATGGAAGTTCTTCTTGCAGTTTGTCTTTGCGAACAAAACCGAGTACTTTATATTGAAATGCTTTTTGCATCAAGTCATCTCGATTTGTGATGTAGACAATCGGCGTATTATTTCCAAGTTCACGCAGGGACTGAGAAATGTCAAAGCCGCTTTTCTTTGGCATATCCAGATCCAAAAAGAGAGCTTGATATTTCTTATCAAATATTGCATCACAGAATAAATCTGCATCTATATAGGTATCTATTTCAAAATTTACATGGTTTTCATTTTCCCATTGCTGAAATACAGAAAGAATTCCTGAAATCGCTTCTGTCTGATCGTCCACTACTGCTATATGAATCACTTAAGATGCCCCTTTCTTAGCTTTCTCTCTCTATTTCCATAATACCATAAAAAATCCCAAAAAGCAAGAAGAATAGATGGTTTACCGCTGGAGATACTAAAAGGAAAGAAGCATTTTTGTTTCGTAAAATCCGCCCATTGACCATTCAATCCTAAAAAATCACGCTGTTTCCGATGCTTTTTTCATTTTCCATACGATTTTTTGACGGCGAAACATTATCCCGTCAATTGCAGTCGCTTTACATATTCCTGCTTCATCTGCATAGAGGAATGCACATATCGATTCAGCGTAATACTGGCATCAGCGTGTCCCAGCAATTCACTCAGCGTCTTTGCATCAAACCCATGGGCAATACAATCTGTAGCATAAGTGTGTCGAAGCAAATGAAATGGAACCTTCCGGATACCACAAAGTTTCAGGATTTTCTGAAATCGATACTGCATCGTTCTCGGTTCTGCCGGTTTGTTTTTCCCAGTAATCAGGTACAGAAAATCCTGTCGTTTTTTCTTTTCCAGCAATGTCAACAGGAATGATGGAACCGGAATTGTCCGCACAGAAGTTCTGCTTTTTGGGGAGCCAATCAGTACCTCAGAACAACCATTTCGATAAACTCTCTGCACCGTTCGTTTTACAGAAAGTGTTCCGTTTTCAAAGTCAATATCGCTCCACTGTAAGCCGCATAATTCACCTACACGCAAACCGGTGAACAAGCACAGCAGAATCGCCAAATCAATGGTCAGCCCTGTCTGAAGAAGATACTGTTCCAACTTCTTTCGCTCCTCAGAAGACAAAACATCCAGCTGCTTTTTCTCTGCTTTCGGCATAGTGAAATGCGTTCCACGAATGTGATATTCCTGCACTGCATACTGTTCTATGCTGTGGTAAACCCGCATAATGTCTTGTACAAACCGAGCGGAAAGTCCGCCAGTTCTGTGCAATCGGCCGCTTTGCAGTTTCTCATAGACAAAATCATTCAGCTGGTGTGTTGTCATATCCGTGAGATACTTTGTTCCGAGATCCGGAAGAATGTGATTGCGAATGATGTTTTCATAGTGAGCATAACTGGACGGTTTCACACGCAGTTTTGCCGCAGAAAGCCATTGACGAGATGCCTCTGCCACGGTCAATTTCAAAGCAGAAACTGGCTGGTTCTGCAAAACAGCTTGAAATTGTGCCATCTTTTCCTTTACCTCAGAAAGCGTTCTGGCATATACAAATTTGTATTTCAGCGACCCATCTTCCTTATGCCCGATCGGGACACGTCCCTCAAACCGACCGTCTTTTCTCTTATAAATGTTGCTGCCTCTTCTCGGCATTTGAAATCCCTCCTGACAAGTTTTCGGACTGTTCAAAACAAGAAAACTCCTGCTTTTTCTCCGATTCTGATGATTTATTCATGAATTTTCAGAAATATATACTTTACTTTTTCTGAAAATCTGCTATAATGATAGCAGATTCGATGCTGTTTTGTCTGAAATTTCTGCAAATAAATGGGCGGATTTTACGAAGAAATCTACATTTCATAGAAAAAACCATGCTGGGAAGAAATGCTCTCCCAGCATGGTTTTTTATCGTTCTGGATTTGTTTCCTGATACGTTCTCAGCTTGTATGCGTTGTGTCAATTTCAATTTCGTGTATTTCTGATCTTATCCTGACTTGTTCCCGCATACAGAAAAAAGACATCTCAGCTACCTTTCAAATATTCTCCAAAAAGAAAAAAGTGCCGAAAAATCAGCACTTTTTCATCTATTATCCTTGCTTCCTTGACATCAATACCACGCACTCAACGTGCAACAAGACGTAAGAATTGATAACCTGCATATCACTGTTGTGCCGGACGGGGAATAACCGCTACCATGAGTGGGTAGATTGGTTGTTTTTTCGGGAGTTTTATATACGTGGAAATATGTCAATAATCGCTTTGCTTGCGGGAGAATAAGCTGAAAGGTGCTTGTTGTTAATTGAATTCCGGGTTCCTATCGAAATCAAAATTCTGTGCCTCTGAATTCTTTTTTCTCAACAATATCCGATAAGTTGCAAAGGGTTATATTTTCAGCATTGGCTGCCTCTTCTAAAATCTTATCATCAAAACCAGATTCAGAAAAAAGATAATAATAGAATTCTGATTTTTCCTTTTGGGGTGACAGTTTTGCAATAGTATCCAGATATTCAGAATATCGGAATGGCTTATTTTTAAACTTACACTCCCCTACCAGATACTGTGTTGCGTGCTTGGAAACAGCGAGAATATCAATTTCGGTTTCCTGCACTTCTCTTTTATCATCTTTTCGTCTGACTGTCGTTTTTCCCCACCAACGCCCCATTTGAGAATATCGAAACGGCAGAGCATTGGCTTTTTGCATTTCACGAACATATTCCCGACAGATGTCCTCGAAAACAGATGCTGCAAACTCGTGAAGTTGCGGAGCAATGGCATACTCATAAACACCATCTACATCGCCGCCTTCCAGTTCTGAGTAATTTGTAAAAACAAACGCATACCAGAACCGAAAGAAATTATCTGTCAGATGATAAAGTCCACGATTGGTGTTTGCTTTCTCTTTTATCCCATCAGAAACAGAAAACTCCCGTTCGACAATTTCCAGTTCAATCAGATTTTTCAAATATACACTTGTTTTCGAAGTATCATCCACCAACGATTTTATGCTGATTTCATTGAGTTTGGTATTACCAAGAGCGACAGCCTCAATGATAGAATTGTATAATGGTGTTTCTCTCAATTCCTGCCGCAAAAGAAATTCCACTTCGCTATACAGTGTACAGCCCTTGGTGAGAATATTTTTCTTGATGTTCTCTGCAAGTGTCAGATCGCTGTCAAATTGTTTCAGATAATGCGGAATACCACCAAGAATCGCATAAGTAAGTATTTTATCCCGATCAGAATAATTCGGAAAGAACTGAATGGCTTCATAGAATCCCATTTCTTTCATCTTATAAATTCCGGTCGCTCTGCCATAAAGCGGATTCTTTTCTGCAAGGATTTCTTTTTCGATAAAACTCATTGCACTTCCGCATAGAATCAGCATAACATTCTCATCTTTTAGGATTTCATCCCATAAATTCTGCAAAATGGATGGTATGCTTGGATTGCCCTTACACATATAAGGAAATTCATCGATTACCACCAGCTTTTTTGCATCACCATACGGTAATTCCGTGATGGCACGAAATGCTTTCTCCCAATCTGAAAATTCTGTTATATAAGAACGAGCCGGAATATTTTCTCTCAGCAGTTTTTCTGAAAAGTTTTTCAGCTGCATTTTATCTGTGCATTCTCTGCAGGAAAAAAAGATATGCGGTTTTCCTTTACAGAACTGCCGAAGTGTCTCCGTTTTTCCAACACGTCTGCGACCATACAGGACAATCAACTGTCCGTCTTTTTGACGATATTTATCCTCTAAAAATTGCAATTCTGCTTTTCTGCCAATAAACATTGCACTCGCTCCTTTTCTCTAATCGTGATTTAGTAAATCGTGATTTGATATTATTATACCACAGATTTGGAAAAAATGCAAGTGAATATAATGAAAAGAAAAGCCATCTGAATTATTGTTCATCTATCTGACTGTTTTCAATATCTTTCAATGTGTAACCGTCATCAGACTTCCTACTTATCGCCTGCCTCCCTTATTTTTCTGATTTTCACCAAAGGAGAGTCCAGAGCCATCTTTCCACACTGTATACCCATTTGCTGTTCTTCCTATAACAACTGAAGCGGCAAGAGAAAGACTTTCAAAATCATAATCAGATGTGAATTGATAGTTGACGATGATGCCTGATGAAATCAGTTGATTGCGAAGGTTATATGCATTTGGATAGTACGGAGGAAACCACATGAAATTTACACTGTATGCTGCGGACTGCACAGGCAACGCCAAGAATACCATCTATCCGCACCAGAAAGTCATTACATCGGAAGCAGACCTGAAGAAAGCGGTCGCTTCCGACCATGTATGTGCCAAGTATGATAACGATACCCGCTGCGATGCAAATTTTCAGATTTCAGATGTTGTGCCGATGGACTGCGACAATGACCACAGCAACAATCCCGATGACTGGATCACACCGGAGAAGCTCAGCGAAATGCTCACCGATGTTGCATTCGCCGTCACATACAGCCGACATCATATGCTGGCAAAAGGCTCAGT
>OJNJ01001941.1_pt1 | contig 11272 bp, 8 predicted proteins | sample 1597491 | NCBI WGS metagenome assembly OJNJ01 (sample SAMEA2452132, study PRJEB22498) | human gut metagenome | biome: human feces; feature: human gut; material: feces | place: Australia | collected 2012 | reverse complement strand
TTAAAACAGAGTCATTACTAATCTGCACATACCGTTCTTTTCCCCCCTTCCCCATAATCCGTATCAGACCGGAATTAAGATTCACGCTCTCTTCTCGTATATTGGATATCTCATATACCCTGGCACCGGTTGCAAAAAACGTTTCTACAACAGCTACATCTCGCAAACGATATTTGTAGCCGACAACAGAAGCATCCCCTAAGCACGCATACATATAATTAAGCAGCTGCTCGATTTCTTCCCTCGGTATAATCCGCGGAAGAATCGTAGTCTCTTTGAATTTAACCTTTATCTTATGAAATGGATTCTGCGCTATCAGCTCCTCTTCTTCCAGATAATTATAAAATGCCTTTACAGATGCAATTTTTCTCTTCACAGTTTTCTGCTTGTATTTTTTATGCAGTCCAGTAATGTACTCTTCGATTTTTTCCTTATCCGGTTCATCACAACATACAATAGAAAAGTACTGCTTCAAGTCAATCCGGTATGCTTTCACTGTTTTTTTGTCCAGTTCTTTTCTATAAGTGCAATACTCCAAGTATGGTATCAGTTTATCCTGCAATTTCATCCTAAACGCCTCCGTTTTCCACCATCATATCATACTGCCATTTACAGTAATAGAATATTCTTCACCATTACTTTCATTTTTCTGAAACAGATAAACGTATTCCCCCAATTCAAGCAAGCAAACTCAGCTCTCATAATCTGCTCAAGCTGGTATAAACAGATCATTAGCATACAATTCTTCAGTAAAAGGCCAGAAGTTTTCTACTCTGCTCCTTCTGTCCCCTACTGCTGGGACTTACTATATCCTTCCTAGCGTGATCACAATCTCCTTCCAAGTATCAATCGTTCTCAGCAATTGTCCTGCCTAAACACAATACTTCTTTCAATGCCGTCGCACGAAAGCGTTTGCACATTTATTTTCGGAAGAAAATTCTGTAAAAATCCGTTATCTCGATTTCAAAGGATTTTCTAATTACCTTATATTGTCATACTGTTTCCTCAAATCGCACCAGTACCATTGGATAATTCCAAATTATCCTTTATTTTAGAATACAGAACAACGGAGATTGGACTATGACTTGGGAAGAACAACTGCAAAACTGTGTAACAAACGATACATCTGCCAGTGGAAGAATACTCCATTTAACGCCATATATGGATGAATTAATAAAAAGCACACATAGCATGGCTCTTCAAAAACAGTTTATCCCCCCCACAGCGGAGTGTAATTTTCAGTTTGCAGACGATTATCTCTGTGAAGATAAATACACTCCTGTTCCGAATCTTATTCATAGATACAAAAATAAGGCCGTTATAATAGCAACCAATCAATGTGCATGTTATTGCCAATTTTGTACGAGACAGCGCCTTACCCGTAGTGGAGAAATCAGTCTTGATAATTTTGGGAAAATACTGGCTTATATAAAAGAACACTCTGAAATAGAGGATATTCTGGTAACAGGTGGGGATCCTTTAATTTTAAATACCAGCAAAATTGTTGCTATATTACAGGAATTAGAAAAAATAGACAGCATAAAAATTATGAGAATTGGAACCAGAATTCCAATCACGCTTCCTCAAAGAATAAATACTGAACTAATTCAGGCTCTAAAAATGTTTAATCATCTGTATATAAATATACATATAAATCATCCGGATGAATTAACGTCGGAAAGCAGAGATGCCATCTTGGCGCTGGCAAATAATGGGATTCCGCTTGGAAGTCAGTCGGTCTTATTAAAAGGCATTAATGATGACTATGATATTTTAAAAAAATTATTTCAACAACTAATTCAAATAAAAGTAAAGCCTTATTATCTGTATCAATGTGACAAGGTGAAAGGCTGTGAAGATTATATCGTTGATATTCAAAAAGGTATTGATATCATTAATAAATTATGTAATCAAATCAGCGGTTTCGCTATCCCCAAATTTGTTGTGGACACACCAGAAATGGGGAAGATGATACTGGCACCCTGTTCGATGAGTGGAACTGATGAAGATATCTTTTATTTTTCAAATAGCAACGGACAGTGTTCTTACAAAAATGTAAAATAAACTACAGTACAGTAGCAGGAGATTAATATGAAAAAAAAATTATGTGTCGGAATTGCATACGATGTAAAAGAGGATTATAGCATTTCTGCAGAAGGTTTTTCTCACTGTGATTTTAGTATGCTATTTGAAATTAAGATGATAAAAGAACTCCTTGAGGAACGTGGACATGTTGTATATCTATTAGGAAACTATCAAAAAATTAATAAAATGTTTATGGATGGAACGTTTCCGGAAGTTGATATTGTTATGAATACTGCTGAAGGTATTCTCAGCAGAAACAGAGAAGGATGGTTGCCATCTCTGTTTGAAATAAATGATATCCCTTATTCGGGTTCAGACGCCTATGCCTTAAATCTGACTTTGAATAAATTACATACGAAAATCATAGCGGAATATCTTAAAATTCCAACACCTACGTACTGTAAGATTGATTGTATGGATGATGTCCAAATGGCTATCAAATCAGTAAAGGGACCTTGGATATTAAAACCCAATTATGAGGGGAGTAGTTCTGGTGTTATGCTTGCAAATTCAGAAGAGCAATTAAAACAAGTTTTTTTGAAATTGAGTGCGGAATATCAGCAAACGTTGTTATGTGAGAACTATATTGACGGGCGAGAATTTACGGTTGCACTTTTATATGACGGCGAAAAAACGAAATCTCTTGGGACAGTTGAAATTATCCGAAAAGGAAAGAAAAATATAGGAATTTTCAGTGCAGAAGATAAATATTCCGATACCTGTACTAAAATTCCCGCTATTTTACATGAAGATATTATTAACAGTATGGAAGAGGATGCCAAAAAGCTTCACCAGTTCTTAGAATGCCATGATTATAGCAGAATCGATTACAGGGTGGATTCGGATGGAAAGTATTATCTGTTAGAAATCACACCACTGCCAAATGTAGATTTTGAAAGTGGATTTGCCAAATGTTGTGAATATAGTAAATATAATCTTGGGAAAATATTAGAAGAAATACTTTACAATGCTTTACTGCGTTACAAAAACAGACAGGGGATTAAACTCCCCTAATCTGTCTTAAACGCTTTCATAAAAGCGGAGCGTTGTAAAATAAAAACCATTTTCTATGCATTTTTTGTATACTTTTTTAGGTGCGCTTCCAGCTGTGTTACGTGTTTTTAGTCCCATCGCTTTCTTTGCTTTGTACGTTAGCACTTTATATACATACCTAAAGCGTGGTTCTATATATTCCAGATTTGAACATGTTTTGAGTTTTTCCAAGCATTTTTCATATTCTTTAATATGAAAATAGTAAAATGCCCAGTTCAAATTGTGATATATCGCATATACTGGAATGTGCTGTGCTTCCTGTACCTTAATTAATTGATCGATTCGATTTAGTTGCTTTAATGCCTCATCATGCGTCCCCAAAACATTCATACAATTAAGAATGTTTGTTCGAATAGTAATTTCAGAATAAGGTTCCATTTCATATTGTAACGCTTGTTCAAAAATAGTAAGGGCAGATATAAAATCATTATCCAATACCATTTTTAATATTCCTTTTGTATTCAGCGGACAATGAACGGCAATACTTCCAAAAGAATCAAATAATTCGATGGATTCGTTAATCGGCTCAGAAATGTTCGCTAACTCATCTATATACAAGTAGTCTGTGGCAATGTTGTGAAGAACTTCTGCCAGATATCTTGTAGACTTTTGCTTTCTAAAAAATGCTTCTGCCGTTTTTTCCATGTTAATTGCGATTTCTTCTCCAAAAACCATGCTCGCCATGCGAAGCAGAACATAATATTCCTGCTCATACTGATTTTTTTTGTAATAATCTAATGCGGTTGCATAATATTTTTCTTGACTTTTTATATCTCCAGTTGAATCGCAAGTAGATGCTAATAACGATAATACTTTTATATACCAATGATTGCAGATACTATTTTTTTCAAAATGTTCTTTCAAGTGATTTAGTTTTGCGACTGCCTCTTTTACCTTACCATTCATATATAGACAATAAGACATCTGGTAAAGGACTTCTACTACAGTGTCTGATAATTGGTCTGTATCCAGATAACTCAGGCATTCTTCATAGATTTGATAAGCTTTAAGGAAATCACCCATATTTCTATAGCAGTCTGCTTCTGCTTTAAAAACATCATATTCTAAGGAATCTAAATGCAAACGATCCAAATCGACATATTCCAACATATACTTCGTATCATGAACTGCTGCTAATTCATGTATATAATCAGATATTCGCTCATATTTTGCAATTAACTCAATATAAAACATAATCGCAGCGTTATAATTTTGTGCATACTTATAATGTTTTGCAATCGGATACAATGCCGCAATTTCTTGTTCTACTGTTTTTGTCCTTTTACGCTGCTGCTCCTTTTTCAATAATTTTTTATAATAATTCGCCAAAATCTCATGCCACTCTTTTTGCTGTTCTGGTGATACACTATTTTTTATTAACTGATATACATCATTGGTTTCAAAAGAATAAGTTTTATCGTCTGGGCGAACAATTAATTGAGATATCTTTTCGATTTTCTGTAGCATATCATCCGCATTAATAATCTGAAATGGTTTTGAAAGCAATTCCGCATTAAAAACATTTCCGATAATGGATGATTTTGAAAGTACTTCTTTTAATGTATCATCAAGTTTGTCATAACGCTGAAGAATAAATTCTTTTAAAACATCTGCCAAGATACCGGAAGGCAATTTGTCACATATGCATTTTCCATTTTCGCATCGTATATAATGTTCCCCTTTTAAATAGTTAATTGCTATATTTAAATACATTATATTTCCGAATGAAGAATTCAAAATATATGCAAGATTTTCATTTGATATTGTAATATCGCCTAAGACATTAAAAAAATAAGTTTTTAAATCATCTACAGAAAGTTTATCAAAACATATAAAGTCTGTATGATTAGGAGGTAATTTATAAAACGGAACAAGGACATTCGTATTTTCCTCAATGTCTAACTCGAATATCATAAACGTTTGGTAATGCAAAAAGCGATTTAATAATGCTTCCGTTGTTTCGGAAAGAAATTTGGCAGTCTGAGAATCTAGATCATAAAATCGTTCAACATAAATAATCAACGGTTCTTTTTTACATATGGTCAAAAATTCTTTTCTAATCTGATCTTCAAAACATAAATCCGAATTATGCGACAGATACTTTGTATCTAATTCAAGTGCTGACATAACTGGTTCTAATTGAAATCGATTTTCAGCATTAGGAGATACCCTTATAACCTTTTTCTTTTCATGCAGGAAGCGTTGAATACAGCTTCGCTTTCCTAATCCTTTTTCTCCATAAACAATAATCGCATGTGACGTTGTTCGATAAGAGAAAATATTGTCCATGATTTTCCGTTTGTCTTCATTAATTTTATCATAATGATTTATTGAGAAAGGCTCTGGCACCACGTCCTCTTTATTATTTTTTTCAATTTTTTCCCCGTTTTTCACTTTTTCGTATATCATACGCGCAATTTCCTGAGGGGTTATTTTTCTAGCATCAATGTGTCCAATACTTCCTACAATGCCAGGAACTCTCGTATCATCAAAGCGTACCGGTAAAATATACTGCTGAAAATCAGGACGTGACTCATGCATATTTCTTTCTAGGGCGGAATTGACTTCTAATCTTGTCCATATCTTTTCTACATATTCTTTTGAAATAAAAGGAACAAAATACATTGCTTTTTCAAAATAGACACTATCAAGATACTGGGTAAGATTCTTGCCCCAGAGATTAACCTGTTCATTATAGTCATAAAAATGTCCGACATTAAGACGTGTTAGTTCCTTTGACACTTTCTCAACATAATCACGTTGTTCTCCCGCAAATGAGAGCGCCACTTCGTATTCAAAATCCTGTTTTTTCATGCTGTTCCTCTTATACATCAAAAAATATTGGATAATTTGGAATTATCCCATAATAATTATAGCAGATATTTCCAGAATTATCCATACTAATAAATATCGTAGCATAAAATTTTCATTCCTTTTTCATTCCTGCAATTTGTCCTTACTATTCTTATAGAAACTTTTCCATAATTTTTCTTTCCGGACATCATATGCTTCAATCACTTTATGTTTCGGATCTGATAAGAGAGTAAATGCCAGTCCATATTTTTCTTCAAACCTTCCTATTCTGTCAAGCCTAAATTTATTGATTTTATAAGCTTTGACGATTTTTATTTACCTCAAAAACAGAGCCGGGAGTGATGGATATCGTAGTATCATGTACCGAATAGCTGATAAATAGATATAGTTTTAAAAGCATCCCTTTTGTTTGCTTTATAAAGGCTATTTTCCCTCTGATCAACTATGATGATGAACCTTCCGTGTCTAAAGGGATCATGTCCCAACTTCCTTCGTCCCATCTACCATACACTGAGTGCCAGCCAAGCTCCTAAACAGGATCCATGCCCCATGGTAAACACCGATGCCGACTACAGCTCTTGTTTTTTCTGTTCGATTGTTACTGACCTGCATTCATCTATTATGGTACTGATTTACTCAGTGGACGCTATACCATTACAGATTCCTGTTAGTCTTTTGGCTGATGTGGTCCGTTTCAGACCTCATCATTTACGGGTTTCTGTTCCAGAACCCTGTCCAGTCTCCAATTCGGATTATTACAGCCTCGACAGAGTTCTGGAAGCATTGACTGTTTTGCTCTTTATGCTGCTTTTGCGGCTAATGCAGCTTTTGGCCGTTTGATGTCCTTTAACATTTTTTGCGGATCATAGTCTCTTCCTGTCTTCAGGATGGTGTATATTACTCTTAATATCTTGCAGGCTATCACTATCAGGGACTGCATCTTTTTCAGCGGGTTGTCAGCCCGTGTTGTGTAATATACATGCAATTCTTTAAATTCTTCGGCATGGGAAACTGCTGATTTTGCCGCCTGGAACAGCCAGTACCGGAGCCGTTTGCGTCCCCTGTGACTGATCTTTGTCTGCCCTTTGTGCTTACCTGAACTGCATGCTACAAGACTCATTCCGCTTAATTTCTGGATTTCTTTTACATCATCAAATCTGCTGATGTCTCCCATTTCTGCCACAATTCCGGCTAAAATATTTTCACCCACGCCTTTGATCTCCAGGATATTTTCTGTATAAGGTATTTCCATGCATTTTTTATGCAGGGTATTCTCTATCCAGGCAAGCTGTTCATCCAGTTTCATGATTTCTTTCGCAAACCACTTCACTGTCTCACGACCGACACTGGATCCATCTTTCAGTCCTACGTTTTTTTCTGCATACTCCACGATTTCACTGGTTCTGCTATAGCCGCGTCCTCTTAGCTTCGCTTCATGCCAGATGTTCCTCAGACCTTCTGTCCCCAGTTCTGTAATCTCTGATGGAATGCACGACACTTTCAATACTTCCAATGCGAATGTACCATCGATTTTTTCCAAATGCGTCCATGTATTCTGGGAAATAGATCTTAAGCTCCCTGTGAAGACGGTTAATATTTCTATAGCTATCCTCTTAATTAGCGCAAATTCCAGATGCGTGGAAGCACCCTTTGCAATCGTTCGTACTTATTGTTTCTAAGGCCGCTTTTACAGCCTCAGGTAGTTCAGCAGCAACACGGACTTTCCTCTTTCTGAGAAAGGATTTCATTTTTGACCACATTTTTTCAATAAGGTTCAAATCTGGACTGTATGGTGGCAAATATAGATAGGAGATCCCCGCCTTGTCTAAAAGTTCCGTCACTATTTTGGCATGATGAGAGCGCATGTTATCCATGATTACAACATCGTCTTTCTCAAGGCTCGGTATCAATTGTTTTCCCATATATTCACGAAATCGCTGTGCAGTTGTTCCACCTTGGTACGTAGTATATACCAGACTGCCATTAAGCCGTATGGATGACAAAACAGTTGTTCCGGCAGGCGTGTTGATCGGGGTAGCATCCATGGCACGTTTCCCATGTACTGCATGTGCATAGTGTCTTGTGAGGTTTGTATTAATACCGCTTTCATCGAGATATATTTGATGTTCTGCATTTGCACCAGATATAGTTTCTATCCATTGACTGCGTTTTCTCTGCACATCGGGGACGCTCCTGTTCTTTTGCGTGCAAAGACTTTTTCTTATAAGTATAACCTTGCTTTATCAGAAAACGCCTGACGGCTTCATCGCCTACAGGTAAATGAAGCGTTTCGACAATCTCCTTCATTGTGATATCTGGTTGTTCTTGTACAAGTCCCAGAATATCGTGGTGCTGTTTTTCTGTAAGAATTGTTTTCCGGCCTCTCATCTGCGTTCTGGTCTCATAACTGCCAGTGCGTGCACGCTCTTCTACAAGGCGGTATACGGTGCTTTCATTTACTGAAAAATATTTTGCAATTTCCCTGGCATTATGAGTTTTATCCCAGGCCTCCAATACCAGTTTTCTAGCTTCATTGTGTAGCATACTATCGTCTCCTACACTATATTTTATCACCGCTGTAAAGGAGCTGCATTATTTAAGAGGTTTGCTATAGAAAGAATCGCTATAATAAGCTTCTGACAGGAGACTAAAGAAAATCTGTTCATGAGTTCTTCCTGTCAGCAATACCTGACCAGCGATTCTTGGCGCGATGTCAAGAGTGGCGTACGGTGAGATTAACTTTCTGATTTATGTGATTAAATTTTTGAAATTCGTGTCCAAAATATGTTGACTAGTGCAAACTCCCGTGAATTTGACCGCATTATACCCTATTTTAATGCAATTTGCAAATACCGACTGAAAATATTAAGAATTTATGTGTTTCTTCCCTGCTCGCTTTATGTTATAATAATAAAAGTGTGTCTAATACATTTTAGAGAGATCCGCTGCCCGGACAGTCTTATGCAGCTGTACCCGCTGGATCAGAAGGAGTGAGTTATGATTAGAAAGAATTCTGCAGCCCGCACATTTTTATGCCTGTTGCTTGCTTTTGTTTTTGCCGCGTCCTGCCTCCCGCAGACGATTTTTGCCACAACCGATAAAAAAACAGTCACCACCTGGCCCGAAGGACCGGAAAACAATTCCGGCGCTGTCTGTTTACTCGATGCCGATACTGGGGCTGTTTTATACGATAAAAACATGGACGAGCAGCGCTATCCTGCCAGCATCACCAAGATTCTGACGGCTCTGCTGATCATTGAAAACAAGCAGATGACCGACACCGTTACCTTCGGCGAACATGCTGTCAGCGAATCCATTCCGGGAAATGCCCGCATCAACGTTCAGCTTGGCGAAACGATCACAGTGGAGGATGCTCTTCACGCGATTCTTCTTGCCTCGGCAAATGAGGTCTGCACACAGCTTGCCATCGACATTGCCGGAAGCGAGGAAGGTTTCGCCGCCATGATGAACGAACGCGCCGCTGCACTTGGTTGCACGAATACCCATTTTGTCAATGCAAACGGTCTGCCAGATCCGAACCACTACACCAGTGCACACGATATGGCACTCATTATGCAGGAGTGCATCAAAAACGAGACCTTCTGCCGCATCGAGTCCGATCTGACCTACACAATTCAGCCGACCAATATGACCTCGACACCGCGTGATCTTCAGAACCACCACGCATTGCTGTTCCAGGACGGTCAGTGGGGATACAAGGGTGCTTTCGCCGGAAAGACCGGTTATACCGATGAGGCACACAACACACTCGTTACCGCTGCCAAGCGAGGCAATATGACGCTGGTCTGCGTTGTTTTAACCTGTGATAACCTCGATTATATCAACGATACCCGTACCGTACTTGATTTCGGTTATGATAATTTTACACATTATACCCTGAAGAACGCAAAAAAGGAAAGTCTTTCCGGTGTGGTAACGCTTCCAAAGAATGCGAAAATTGAAACTGCAACCTACACCGATCCGGACGGCGCTTCCGTTGAGGAACCGTACACCCGCCAGTATTTTTTCGATGATCACTTCATCGGAACAGCCGAGGTTTCCGCTCCAGGTACTGTTTCCGACAGTTCTTCGGTTTCCTCCGATTCATCAGAAGAAACCGACAGCACAGATATTCCAACACCGGAAGAAACCAAGAAAATTTCTTTTCTCTCCACACTGCTCTATATTCTGCTTGGCCTGAACGGTGTCGCTTTTCTGATTCTGATCATTGTCGTGATCAACAACGCGAGAAAGAGACGGAAACGCAGAAACAGACGCCGCAATAACCGAAACAAACGGCACTGATCTTCTAATTTATAAGCAATCAGGACCTCCCGTCCAACGGGTGATCCTGATTCAAGAGTTCGACGGAAGTCGAACTTTCCTATAAGAAGTAAAGAATGGCATCGAAAACGCAACCGATTTCGATGCCATTTGGGTACAAAGCAGAGCTACCGCCAGAAATATTTGCTAGTGCGACAGCCCTTTTTGTTGCTTATTTATTTTCCAAGATACTGTTCTAAAATCTGTGGTTCGATTCTTTTCCAGTTTCTTTCCTTTACCGTCTCTTCTGCTCCCGTATCCAGTTTTTTCCTCAGTTCCGCATCTGTCAGAATACGCTCAATCGCCGCTTTTGCCTCCGCGAGATTTCCCTGCGGATAGAGAATACAGTTTTCCCCATCTTTCAGGTATTCCAGATTGCCACCGTTCGGCACAGCAACGACGTAGCCGCCGGACGCCATCATCTCAAGCGGCGGATAGGAAAAGCTCTCCAGCAGGCTTGTTTTCAGCAGGATATCACACGCCGCATAGACTTCCGGTGTTTTTTCATACGGAACCCGGTGTAAAAAGCGGTCCACGCGGTACCAGGATTTCGGATTTCCATTGTAGGACATGTACCAGATCTCGAATTTTTCCAGATCCAGCTGTTCCACGATACGGAAGCTCTCGTCCACGTTTTTATGCTCCGCGCTGCAGTCTCCCTCGATCAGAATCCGAATTTTTCCCTGCAGATCCCGCCCCCGTTTCGGATAGAAGGACGGATCGATGCCGTTCGGAAGATAGACTGCTTCGGTATGGTATTCCTCCCGCAGCCAGTTCTGACACCATTTGGAAATGGTTACGTACTCCATCGGGCTCCTCATCCGGTAAGTCGCCGAAGTTGCGATCCGGTACGGGCTTCCCGGCGGATAAAATCCAACTTCAAAATTCTGCACCAGATATTTTTTCTTTCGGATCTTACTGGACTGTTCGACGAACTCTGCGGTATTCCACATCGTCGCTACCGCAAGATCCAGCGTTCCCTGCAGTTTCTCTCGCT
>OJNJ01001937.1_pt1 | contig 11277 bp, 9 predicted proteins | sample 1597491 | NCBI WGS metagenome assembly OJNJ01 (sample SAMEA2452132, study PRJEB22498) | human gut metagenome | biome: human feces; feature: human gut; material: feces | place: Australia | collected 2012 | reverse complement strand
AATTATCAAGGATTTCTTCTGTTGTATTAACACCAATGTCACTCATAATAAGGATTTCTTCTAATTCCTCATAGAAATCTTCATCAATGTGTGAGAAACCTGTAAAAATAGAATTCAAACCTGAAACTATGTTATTTCTTGTTTTTGTTAATCCTGATACAAGTTTTGAAAAGAATTTTCCTGCCATAACTTCCTCCTATTTTATTTATCTAAGTCATTTTCAAGTAAGTCTACAGAAACAAGAGCTGAAATACCCTTTTCCTGCATTGTAATACCATACAAACGGTCTGTGCAGTTCATTGTTCCACGTCTGTGAGTGATTACAATAAACTGAGTATTTTTTGTAAGTTTATGTAAGTATTCAGCAAATCTTACAACGTTAGAACCATCAAGCGCTGCCTCAATTTCGTCTAACAGACAGAAAGGCGATGGTTTCAAATTCTGTATTGCAAATAACAAACTAATGGCTGTTAATGCTTTTTCACCACCGGATAACTGCATCATATTTTGAAGTTTTTTGCCTGGTGGTTGAGAAATAATATTAATTCCTGCATCTAAAATATCTTCAGCATCGGTTAATTCAATTGTTCCTTTTCCACCACCAAATAATTCCTTAAACACAATATCAAATTCTGTTTTTATTTCTTCGAACTTTTCTTTGAACTGCTTACGCATTCCAACTTCAAGCTCATCAATTATTTTAAGAAGGTTTTCTTTTGCTTCCATTAAGTCTTCATGTTGCAATTTCATAAACTGATAACGCTCATTTACTTCCTTAAATTCTTCAATGGCATTAATATTTACATCACCTAAAGACTTCATTTGCTTTCTAATTGAATTAATGTTGTCTCTAATTTCACTCTTATTTGTAAAATCAGAATTTTTCATTTCAGCAGCTGTTCTATATGTGATTTCATATTCATTCCACATATAAGCTTCTTTGTTTTCACTCTTTTCTTCCAGAGCTTCTTTTTGGCTACTTAAACGATAAATTTCTTTATCAAGAGATGAAATTCTTTCTGACAATTGTTCTCTCTTTTCAAAGAATTCCTTATGTTCTTTACTTTGATTTTCTTTTTCAGTAATTGCCTCTTCAATCTCTTTATTTAACTGTTCAGTTAAATCTCTTGCTTTATTAGCCTCTTTAGTGAGATTTTCTATAGCTTCCAATCTTGCAGAAATTTCAACATTGTTTTCTTCCGAATTATTTTTTATGTTATCAAGTTCTTTTGTAAGGGAATTAATAACATCTTTTGCCTTATTGATTTTTTCAACAATAAATTCATGCTTTTGCTTATAGTTAGCAATTTCAATGTTAATTTCTTCTAAGATTGAACTCTTCTCGCCTATATTTTCTTTTAGAGAATTCAATTTTTTGGTCTTTTCAACCACTTGTTCTTCTAATTCACTGTTTTTATTTTCAGTACCGGTTAATTCTTCATTTAACTGCGTGCTGTTTTTACTAATGTCGCTAATTTCAGACTGCATATTAGAATTTTCCTGCTCAAAACTCTGATACTCAAGCATAATACTGTCTTTTCGTGCATTAGCCTGCTTAAGATTAATTTCCAATGTGTTTTTAATAATCATTTGTTCCTGAAGAACTTTATTTATTTTTTCTTCCTCTTCACTTAAAACACCTGACTCACTTTTATTTTCTAGAAGTTGTTTGTCTAAATCTTCTTTTTCCTTTTTTAATTTAGTTAAAGACTTTTCGATTTCTTCAATTTCTCTACGTCTTCCTAAAAGATTACTGTTATTCTTAAATGCACCACCTGAAATAGAACCACCTACATTTAAGTATTCACCTTCAAGAGTTACAATTCTAACAGTGTATCTATATTTTCTTTCAATGGAAATGGCATTATCAATTGTATCAACAACCATAACCCTTCCCAAAAGATATTTAGCAACACCCTCATATTCTTTCTTTATTTCCACTAAGTCACTGGCAAGACCTACAACTCCTTTTTCTTCCAAAGCATCCGGAGCATTAAAGTTTGTCTTATTACTCATACTGCTTAAAGGAAGAAATGTAGCTCTACCATATCTGTTTTTCTTCAAATATTCAATTGTATCTTTGGCTGTTGTTTCTGTATCAGTAACAATATTTTGAATATTTCCGCCAAGGGCTGTTTCAATTGCCACTTCATATTTTTTATCAACCTTAATAATATCCGCAACAACACCAATTATACCTTTTTTAGATTCCTTAAGTTCCATTACTCTCTTAATACTATTGCCGTAGCCTTCGTATCTTTCAGTAATATTCTTTAAAGTTTCTAAATTAGATTTTAATTTATGATATTTCTCCTGATTTTCAGATAAACGTTTACTTAATTTACTGTTTTCAATTCTAAGAGAAACTATTTTTTCTTTGTATTCCTGAAGTTTTCCCTGAACTTCTTTGATTTCCTTATTAACATCTTCTAACTGTTCTTCAAACTGTTTAATGGCATTTTCCTGACCATCTTTTCTGTTTTGAAAATCAATCAGTTTCTGATTAAGCTGTGACTTTCTAATATTAATCTGCTCTAACAAAGTATCAAATCTTTGAATTTTGCTTTTGATAGATGACTTTGTATTTAAAAGATTAATTATTTCTTCTTTATCATGCTCAATTTCCTGTTCTAAATGAGATATTTCGTCGTTAACACTTGCAATTTCTTCATTAGACTTTGTTTGTGTTTCGATAATCTCATTTAACTGCTTTTCATTTTCTTCTTTTTCTTTTGTGGAGTCATCTAATTCTTTTGACTGTTGTTCAATTTCCTTTGTAATTGAATCAATTCGCTGGTTAATATACGACTCATTGTTTTTGGCAGAATTAATCTGTTCCTTAATAACATTAATCTGACCTTCAAATTTCTCAATGTTTAAAATTGTCTCATTTAAAGTACCCTTTTTAGTCTCAATTGAACTATTAATATCTTCTATTATCTGCTCTAACTTTGTGTAATCTTTCTTTATATTTTCAAATTCATCGTTTGCAATTTGCATGTCTGATGAAGCAATTTTTATTTTTTCATCTAATTGAACTAATCTGTTTTTAATTTCATCAAATTCAATTAAGAACATATTTACATCATTTACTTTCAAGTCTTCTTTTAAAAGCAAATACGTTTTAGCCTTTTCACACTGTTTCTCAAGAGGTATAACCTGTCGTTCAAGTTCTCCTAAAATATCCGTAACACGAACAAGATTCTGATTTTGGTCATCAAGTTTTTTCATGGCATCATTTTTACGACGCTTAAACTTAACAATTCCTGCAGCTTCATCAAAAAGTTCTCTTCTCTCTTCCGGTTTACCGCTTAGAATCTGATCAATCTGACCCTGTCCAATAATGGAATAACCTTCTTTACCAATACCTGTATCATAGAAAAGTTCATTTACATCTTTTAATCGCACCTGTGTACCATTAATCATGTATTCACTTTCGCCTGAACGGAAAAGTCGTCTTGATACAGTAACCTCATCGTAATCAATATTTAACTTATGGTCTGCATTATCAAAAGTAATTGCCACATAAGCATAACCCATAGGTTTTCTGTTTTCTGTACCGGCAAAAATAACATCTTCCATTTTTGAACTACGAAGCTGTTTTGTTTTCTGCTCACCAAGAACCCATCTTACCGCATCAGCAACATTACTTTTTCCTGAACCGTTTGGTCCTACAATACCTGTAATTCCGTTATGAAACTGAAAATTTATTTTATTTGCAAAGGACTTAAATCCATGAATTTCTATATTTTTTAAATACATACTAACTCCTGTTATCTAAAGTTTTAAGTGCGTTATACGCTGCCTGTTGTTCAGCGGCTTTCTTAGTATGACCACTACCTTGTCCAATTACCTGTTGGTCAATTTTGGCAACTGCTTCATAATTTTTGTCGTGGTCCGGTCCACTTTCGCCTACAATCTCATAAGACAGATTTCCTATTTTCACCATATTTACTCTTTCCTGCAAAACAGTCTTGCAGTCATGGAATAATCTTTTCTTTTCAATATCGTTTAATGCAAACTGTAAAATAAAACTTCTTGCAGCATCAACCCCACCATCTAGAAATATTGCACCGATTAAAGCTTCAAAAGCATCTGATACGATGGAATCACGTTTTCGTCCACCTGTAGCTTCTTCACCTTTGCCAAGGTAAATAAAAGACTCCAATTCTATTTCTCTTGCATCAATTGCCAAAGTAGGTTCACATACAAGACTTGCACGAAGTTTTGTCATTTCTCCCTCAGGCATTTCGTTCATGTTTTCAAATAAAAATTCGCTTGAAACCATTTCAAGTACAGCGTCACCTAAAAATTCCAATCTTTCATTATCTTTTATTTTTTTTACTTTATGCTCATTTGCAAAAGATGTATGTGTAAGAGCATTTATTAATAAATTTTTATCTTTAAATACATATTTTATATTTTCTTCCAAAATAGAATAATCTGTGTTCATAAAAATACCTCTATAACGCAACTTAAAGCCCTATTAAAATAGGGCTTTAGTATACTTGTAATGTTTTGTTCTTAAAGAGCTTCCTTTATTTTTTCATAAGCATCTCCAACTGTTACAATTGATTCTGCCTGATCTGTTGGAATTTCAATACCAAATTCATCTTCAATTCCCATAATTATTTCTAAAACATCAAGAGAATCTGCTCCTAAATCATCTACAAACTTACTGTCGGCAGTGATTTTATCCTTATCCAAATCTAAAACCTCTGCAATGGCATTAATAAGTCTATCTAATTCCATAATTAATCCTCCTTGCTTTCTAATGAAAGCTTTTCCTTAAATTTATTGTTAATATCCAATTCATTAAATGTTATACATTGTAAAATTGAATTTTTAATTTCAATTGCTTTTGAACTTCCATGTGTCTTAACTAACAGACCATTTAGTCCTAATAACGGAGCTCCACCATGTTCTTCCAGTGAAAATCCTTTAAGCGTTTTCTTTAAATCTTTCTTAATTAAAAGTGCTCCAATCTTTGTTTTGATAGAATTCATCATAGAACCTTTAATCTTGTCAATTAAAACACTTGCAACACCTTCATATAATTTAAGAATTACATTACCTACAAAAGCATCACAGACAATAACATCTGCATCCCCATTAGGAATATCTCTTGCTTCTATATTGCCAATAAAATTGATGCCATCCATTTCTTTTAACAATGGAAATGTTTCTTTAACTAAAGCATTTCCTTTTTCTTCTTCGGCACCAATATTAACGAGTGCAACCTTAGGATTCTTAATTCCAACAACATTTTCCATATAAACAGAACCCATCTTAGCAAACTGTAACAAATGCGATGGTCTTGCATCTACATTTGCTCCACAGTCAATTAACAAAGAAAAACCTGTTTTTGTAGGGATCAATGGTGCTAAAGGTGGTCTTTCAACGCCTTTTATTCTTCCGATGATAACATGTCCTCCAACAAGATTGGCACCTGTACTTCCAGCGGAAACCATAGCGTCTGCTTCACCTTTTTTGACCATATACATACATTTAACTAAAGAAGAATCTTTTTTCTTTCTAATAGCTGCAACAGGCGGTTCTCCTGTTTCAATAACTTCTTTAGCATCAACTATCTCTAACTTGTCAGATGAAGGATATTTTTCAAGTTCTTTTTTTATATCATCTTCCCTACCAACAAGCTTTATTAGCATATCTTTATTTTCATTAGCTGCCAAAACAGCACCCTTTACTATTTCGCCAGGCGCGTTATCTCCGCCCATGCAATCTAATGCAATTATAGTCTTCGACATATATAGTCCTCCTTTTGCGCATAATGATAATATACTAAAAAATCCTAATAAAATCAAGAAACATATACCAAAAGAATACTATACAAGCTATATAGCAATGTTCAGTATTCAATTTTCTATTACAAACGAATGCTAACCCCTACTGGATTATATCTAACAAATATTTCAAAGCATAGCTTTTTGATGTCCTTGCTCCAGGCAAATGCTATTTCATGCAAGCACAATATGACCTGCCAGGCTTTTGCCACAAAAAATAAGACTCTGTGAAAACTCACAAAGTCTTATTTTTATAATTAGTCAACTGAAACTATTTCTTTTTTGTTGTAGCTTCCACATGCCTTGCATACTCTATGTGGCATCATTAATGTTCCACACTTGCTGCACTTTACAAGGTTTGGAGCTGACATCTTCCAGTTTGCTCTTCTCTTATCTCTTCTTCCTTTTGAAGATTTGTTCTTTGGACAGATAGACATGGTTTACACCTCCTTAAACTGATTAAAAACATCTAATATTTTCGACATTCCCGTTCCTGGTTTTGCGTCTTCGCAATTACAGGATCTCAAATTGAGATTTGCGCCGCATCTATTACAAATTCCCTTACAGTTTTCACTGCAAAGAACTTTCATAGGAAAATTAACCAGAATCTCGTTATTAATAAATACCTCTGAATCAATTTTTGTACCATCCAGATAATTAGTTTCATCCAGATCTGCTATACGTTGTTCAGATGTTTTATTCAAATCTAAGTCCTTGAAACTATCAATATTAATTTTGTAATCCACAGGTTCTAAACACTTATTGCAAGGAATTGCTAAAGTAACATACCCCTTTGATGTAAAAGAAATGTGTTTCTTGCCATCATTATGAAAGATAAACTTTATTTCACAATTCGTTACAGGATATGATTCTCTTTTAGTTTTGAATTTCTCATTTTCATAAGTTGGAGAAAAAACTTTCTCCCCGTCTTCTTCCTGTAGAAGTTCGTATAAATCAATTATCATAATATTCCTTCTTCAAAGACACCTAAACAATTATACATATCCATCACATATTTGTCAAGCGTCATTATTTTTTTATATAATTTAAGAATTGTTCTATATTTTATTTTACAAAAACATGCTTATAAGGCAATCATTTCTCATAAAATCACATTACTTAACAAGTTCAACTGTTTCTCTTGCAATAGCTAATTCTTCATTAGTTGGCACTACATAAACTTTAACTTTTGAGTCTGCAGTTGAGATAAGTTTCTCTTCACCTCTTATCTTATTAGCTTCTTCATCTAACTCTACACCTAAGTATTTAAGATGCTTTACAACTCCTGCTCTTACTGCACTGTTATTTTCGCCAACACCTGCTGTAAATACAATTGTATCAACGCCATTCATAACGGCAACATAAGCACCAACAAATCTTACAACAGTTCTAATGTAGGCATCAAGGGCTGATTTTGCAACTGTATCGCCTTCTTCAATAGCTTTTGTTATATCTCTGAAATCACTTGAAACCTGTGACAATCCGGCAACACCTGATTTTTTATTAAGAATATTAGTTATTTCAGATACATCTTTATTTTCCATTTTAGCTAACACTTCCAAGATGCCGGGATCAATATCACCTGATCTTGTGCCCATCATAACACCTGCAAGGGGTGTAAGTCCCATACTTGTATCTACCGACTTTCCTCCGTCCACTGCACAAATACTTGCACCATTTCCTAAATGACAAACAATTGTTTTAAGCTCTTCTACAGGTTTATTCATAATCTGAGCTACTCTCTTTGATACATAACTATGCGAAGTACCATGGAAACCATAACGTCTTATCTTATGTTTTTCATAGTATTCTCTTGGAATACCATATAAATATGCTTCTTCTGGCATAGTCTGATGAAAGGCTGTATCAAACACAACAACGTTTGGTGTATCTTTCATTATCTTCATACACGCCTTAATTCCAATTACATTTGCCGGATTATGAAGAGGTGCTAAATAATTGCACTTTTCAATCTTTTCAAGAACATCTTCATCAACAATAGCTGAAGATGAAAAATATTCTCCACCATGAACAACTCTATGACCAACAGCCTTAACTTCGCTCATATCATTTATAACACCTGTTTTTTCATCTGTTAAAGCAGATATAACAGCATTGATTGCTTCATTGTGAGTAGGCATGTCAACTTCTTTAGTCATTTTCTCACATTTATCGCTCTGGTATGTAATAGAACTTTTATCAATTCCTATTCTCTCACACAAACCTTTAGCTAAAACATGCTCTTTTTGTGAATCAATTAACTGAAATTTAAGTGATGAGCTTCCACAATTTATAACTAATACTTCCATTTGTTCCTCCCATATAAATTGTTTTAAATATTATTTTCTGATATCCTAAAAATTAGCTTGTATTAAAAAATACAAGCTAATAAATACATATATTATAATATCAAATTCAAAAGATTTTTCAAATAAAAATTAAACTATTTGTGCCTGAACTGCTGTAATTGCCACTACACCAACAATATCCATTGCACTACAACCTCTTGATAAGTCATTAATAGGTTTTGCAATTCCCTGACACAATGGTCCGTAAGCTTCTGCACCACCTAATCTCTGTAATAATTTATAACCGATATTTCCTGCATCCAAATCAGGGAAAACCAAAACATTAGCTTTTCCTGCAACAGGACTTCCCGGTGCTTTAAATTCTGCGATTTCAGGAATTAAAGCTGCATCTGTCTGCAATTCGCCATCTATTAAGAACTGTGGATATTCTTTCTTTGCAATAGCTGTTGCTTCAACAACTTTATCCACATCGTTATGAGCAGCACTTCCGTATGAAGAATGTGATAACATTGCCACTCTCGCCTTTTCACCAACTAAATATTCAAATGACTCTGCACTACTTGCAGCAATATCTGCAAGCTGTGTTGGGTTAGGATTCTGATTCAGACCACAATCTCCCATAACAAATACACCATTAGCTCCCATATCTTTATTCTTTACACAAACTACAAAAAATGCTGATACTAACTTACTACCAGGTTTTGTCTTTATAATCTGAAGTGAAGGTCTAAGTGTGTTAGCTGATGAGTGGCACGCACCTGATACTACGCCGTCTGCATCTCCACATTTAACCATCATACATGCAAAATACATATGATCACTAACAACCATGGCTAAAGCCTGGGGTTGTGTCATTCCTTTTGCTTTTCTTAACTCATAAAAACCTTCAGCATACTCCTTTGTTTTTTCATAATTTAAAGGATTAATTATCGTAGCACCCTCAATGTTATACCCACTTCCATATGTTTCTAATTCTTCGTCAGTTGCTAAAATTATAATGTCCGCAAAATCTTCTTTTATAATTTGTTCAGCAGCCTCGTATGTACGTTTGTCCATTCCTTCCGGTAATACAATCTTTTTTCTGTTCTTTCTTGCTTTTTCTTTTAACTCTTCAATAAAGCCCATATTTTTCTCCTTCTAAAAATTATTCTCCAATCCAATATTTATTATAGTATAAGCATAAATTTTAAACAACACCTAAAAGTGCCCTAATTTGTTGAAAGGTTGGTGCAATAATGATAAAATATCCACTTGTGAGGTGATAATATATGAAAACAATGGGAATTATAGCAGAATTCAATCCGTTTCACAACGGACATAAATATTTAATAGAAAAAGCCAAAAAAATTACAGGTGCCAAAAATGCCATTATAGTTTGTAGCGGCAATTATGTTCAAAGGGGGATGCCTGCTTTTTATGACAAATCCCTTCGAACCAAAGCAGCATTGAGAAATGGTGCAGATGTTGTTTTAGAACTTCCATGTTGCTATGCAACTGCTTCTGCAGAAACTTTCGCAGCATCAGCAGTTAAACTTTTGGACTGTTTAAATTGTGTGGACTATTTGTGTTTCGGCTGCGAAACTGACAACATAAAAGTTTTACCTAAAATCGTAAGTATTCTTTTAAACGAACCTGATGATTTCAAAAATATGCTGTCATTATATTTAAAAAACGGATATTCTTTTCCAAAATCAAGAGCCAAAGCTCTTACAGATTATTGTTTAGAAAATAATATTTTACAATTTGATGAATTGGATAATCTTCTTAACAAACCTAATAATATTCTTGCTATTGAATATTTAAAGGCTATTAAAAGATTAAATTCAAGTATCAAACCGGTTGCCATAAAAAGAGTGGGTGCAGGATATAATTCTAAAAAGACTAACACAACTTTTGCTTCTGCAACAGGTATAAGAAATGAAATAGCATCAGGTAATTCCATTGAAAGCCTGATTCCTTCAAACTGTAATAATTTATATAGTAACAATTATTTGGAACTAAATGATTTTAGTCAAATACTTGCTTACAAACTTTTAACCGAAGAAGATTTTACTGTTTATTATGATATAAACGAAGATTTAAGCAATCGAATCAATAATTTGAAATATAATTTTTGTAATGTAGAAGAATTTATAAAAGATTTACAATCAAAAAATTATACTTATGCCGGATTATCAAGAGTTTTAATGCATATTGCACTTAACATTAAGCAGGAAGACGTAAATTCCTTTATTTCCAACGGCTATGTTTTCTATGCAAGAGTTTTAGGTTTTAACAGAGATACATCTTTAATGAGATTATTAAAAAAGAACGCATCCATAGACTTAATTGGAAAATTTTCAAGCTACTACAATTATTCATCAGGTTTAACAAAAAAAATGTTAAACTTATCCTTGCAGGCTGATGATTTATATCGATTAGTTTACATGAATAAATGTCAAAATAAGATTCCAAGGGAATTTCAAAGAAAAATTATTGTTTTATAATATGTAATTTAAAACAAATAATTTAGAATAAACATTTTAGAATAATCATCACTTGTATTCACAACAAAAAGAAGATTATAAAAGCAATTGTTTTATAATCTTCTTTTTTGTACTTATATTAAATTTGATAGAAAACATAAGCCAACTTTTTTATTTCTCTATATTTTCTATGTATTATAAAATTCAAATATAATATTAATTCTTAAAGCTATGTATTGGTGCAGGAATACGACCTGTTCTATTTACGAAATTATCGCAAGAGAAATTATTTACAGGCATAATAGGTGCATATCCAAGTAAGCCACCAAATTCTACTGTTTCTCCAACTCCCTTTCCAATTACAGGAATAATTCTTACAGCTGTTGTTTTAGCATTAACCATACCAATTGCTGATTCATCTGCAATAATACCGGCAATTGTTGTAGCCTTTGTATCTCCCGGAATTGCTATCATGTCAAGTCCAACTGAGCATACGCATGTCATTGCTTCTAATTTTTCAATAGTTAAAGCTCCTTCTTTTACAGCATCAATCATACCCTGATCTTCACTTACAGGAATAAAGGCACCACTTAAACCGCCAACATATGAAGATGCCATTACGCCACCTTTTTTAACCTGATCGTTTAACATTGCAAGAGCTGCTGTTGTACCAGGCGCACCGGCTCTCTGTAAACCAAT
>OJNJ01001932.1_pt1 | contig 11290 bp, 16 predicted proteins | sample 1597491 | NCBI WGS metagenome assembly OJNJ01 (sample SAMEA2452132, study PRJEB22498) | human gut metagenome | biome: human feces; feature: human gut; material: feces | place: Australia | collected 2012 | reverse complement strand
CCGTGTTTCTTGGCAAGTTCTACAGAACGGTTGTGAAGTACTCCGGCTCCAAGTGTTGCCATCTCTAACATCTCATCGTATGTGATCTCTTTCAGCTTTCTGGCATTTGGAACCTTACGTGGGTCGGCTGTATAAACGCCGTCCACATCTGTATAAATCTCGCAGGCGTCTGCATGAAGCGCTGCTGCCAGTGCCACGGCAGTGGTATCAGAACCGCCTCGTCCCAGGGTGGTATAATCATCATACTTATCCACTCCCTGGAATCCGGTAACGATGACAATCCTGCGGGCATCCAGCTCACGGCGGATACGCTCTGTGTCAATTCTTTTCAATCTTGCATTCTGATGGCTGCTTGTGGTATGCATGGTCACCTGAAAAGCATTCAGGGAAACCGCCGGAACGCCCAGCTTGTGCATTACCATGGCCATCAGAGATACGGACATCTGCTCACCGATGGTAAGGAGCATATCCATCTCACGCTTCGGAGGCTTGTCGTCCATATCATGAGCCATACGGATCAGCTCATCTGTATATTTTCCCATGGCGGACAAAACCACCACCACGTCATTTCCTTTTTTATATTCCTCGATACAACGGTTGGCAACATTATACATTCTCTGTTTGTCCCCAACGGAAGTACCGCCGAATTTCTTAACTATCAGCATAGTTTTTCCTTTCACGCTGTCAGTTTTATTTTTTATCTGCGCATACAGACAGTTTCACGCAGCTGCCCATTACCTGAATAACTGCGGTTTCATGTTATCAGTCTTTCACGCGGATCATGCCCAGAACATTCTCTCCAAGCGCTTTCACACGCGCTTTGTACTCGCCCTGTGTCATAAGTCTGGTAATAAAACCAAATTCTTCCGGAAGGGAATCCGGCTCGATCACAGCCTCAACCTTACCAAAAGCCTTATCCACCTCATCCAGGGAAGTATCCTTCACACGGACAAAGAAACGGCCTTCTACAGAATCCGGCTCCATCAGGGTCATCTCTTCATTGCTCCAGTTATTCGGAATGGTGTCATGAAGATGCTTTGCAGCCTCCACAACGTCTGCTGCAACTGCACTGGCAGTAGGAAGCTTGCCAGCTCCGCTTCCATAGAACATGGCATCGCCAAGCATATTTCCATGTACAAAAATACTGTTGAACACACCTTTTACGCCATAAAGAGGATTATCCTGTCCAACAAGGAAAGGTGCTACAAGTGCGTAGAAGGAATCGTCTCCCAATTTCTTGCTTGTGCCAAGAAGCTTGATGCTTCTGCCCATTTCTCTTGCGTATTCCATATCCTCTGGTGTGATCTTTGTAATTCCTTCTGTATAAACATTTTCAAAATTCAGGAATTTTCCATATGCCAGAGAGGAAAGAATGGCAATCTTACGGCATGCGTCCTGTCCTTCCACGTCAGCGGTAGGATCAGCCTCTGCGTAGCCTTTTTCCTGAGCCTCTTTCAGAACAGTATTGAAATCAGCACCTTCTGTGATCATCTTATCCAGCATATAGTTGGTAGTTCCGTTCAGAATTCCGCTGACCTCATCGATCTCATCTGCGGTAAGAGAACCGTTGATGGCACGAATGATCGGGATTCCACCGCCGCAGCTTGCCTCGAAAACGAAGTTGATCTTTTTCTCTTTTGCAATTTTCCATAAGCTCAGGACCGTATTTGGCAACCAGAGCTTTATTTGAGGTGCACACACTCTTGCCGGCTTCAAGTGCTCTTTTTGTAAAAGTATAGGCAGCACCGGTTCCTCCCATTACTTCTACTACAATTTTAACTTCCGGATCATTTACGATCTGCTCAAAATCATGAACAAGAATCTCTTCTACCGGATCTCCAGGGAACTCACGAAGATCCAGTACATATTTGATCTTAATCTCTTCCCCGGCTCTTTTGTTAATCAATTCATGATTGGTGCGGATGACTTCTACTACACCACTTCCAACTGTGCCATATCCTAACACTGCAATATTTATCATCTGTCCGTTACTCCCTGCCTAAAATTTTTAAATAATGGATTCCTTCCATCTGTTCAATGTCATCCACCATTGCCTCTGCATCCCCTTCTCCCTGAAGGATCTGCACACTTAAGGTAAGAGTGGCAATACCACTGATGGGAATACTCTGATGTATAGTCAGAATATTGCCATGATTTTCCGCAATAGCCCGAAGAACATTGGATAAAATTCCCGGCTCATCATCCATCTGTATAATAAAAGTGATGGTCTTTCCCTTGGCTTCCTCGTGGAAGGGAAAAATATCATCTTTATATTTATAGAAAGAGCTTCGGCTGATTCCCACAGCGTCTGCAGCTTCCTGAACTGTAACTGCCCGCTTTGATTCCAGAAGCTTCTTCGCTGCAACTACATTCAGAAGCACTTCCGGCACAGCCCGCTCTTTTACTACAAAATATTTATTCTTATCTGTTGTCTTTGGCATCCTGCATTTCCTTCCACTTTCACTGCGCCCTGCAAATCTCTGCTATTACAGCCGCTGTATCCAGACATAATCCGGAAACTGGCATTGCCCTGTTACCGTTACTTCGTGAACAGCAGCATGCTTTTACTGCTGCTCTGCAGGTCTCTTCGCAAGTGCGATCCATTTCAGATATGCATTAATAAAGATATCAATGGCACCATCCATAACTGCATCTACATTTCCGGTTTCTTCATTGGTACGGTGATCTTTGACCATGGTATATGGCTGCATAACGTAGGAACGGATCTGGTTGCCCCAGCCGATATCCGTTACTTCGCCTCGGATTCCGGAAAGCTTGGCTTCTGCTTCCTGCTGTTTCAGAAGATATAACTTCGCTTTCAGCATCTGCATAGCCTTATCTTTATTCATATGCTGGGAACGCTCATTCTGACACTGTACCACGATTCCTGTTGGGAAATGAGTGATACGGATAGCGGATGAGGTCTTGTTGATATGCTGTCCGCCGGCACCACTGCTTCGGTAGGTATCAATACGGATATCATCATCATTGATCTCAACATCCAGATCTTTTTTAATATCCGGCATAACATCGCAGGACACAAATGAGGTCTGACGTTTACCGGCTGCATTAAACGGTGAAATACGTACCAGACGATGTACACCCTTTTCGGATTTCAGATAACCATAAAAAGCAAAAGGCGCTACACACTGCCCGGCTGTCATTTTGACATACAAATGGGAACGCACACTTTTGGAAGTATCCGCAGGGTAAAGGTCATTGATTAAACTTTTAAATCTCAGGGTAAGGAAATCACGATTTGGCGTGAGGCTGTCATAATTGTCATTGACAAGGATCAGGCGCACACCCATTTTCGGCAGGATACGTTCCACATACTGTAAAACACCGGAAAAGTCCCTTCCATAACGGGAAAGGTCTTTGACAATAATACAGTCTGCTTCCCCCTCTTCCAGCATACGCAGCATTTCCTGAAAACCGGGGCGGTTAAAGTTTGTGCCGGTATATCCATCATCTACACATTCTTTTACCACCTGAATTTCAGGGTGGCTCTTTAAAAAGCTATGGATTAGTATCCTCTGGTTTGATATGCTGTCGCTTTCCCTGTTATCACCATCTTCATCAGAAAGGCGCAGGTAAACAACCGCACGATAGATTTTTTTAAGTATTTGATTTTTCATTGTATTCGCTCCTATCATTTAGATTCGTCAGCCGATTCCCTAAATGATAGAGGCTACTGGGTCCTTGCCATCATCCTACCATAGTCCAGAAGGTTTGTCCACCCTGTAATCTGCCAACAATCCGCTTTCTTCCCTATCCCTGTCGTGGCTTTACCATTTCATCTGCACAAGGCTTTGCATGGCTTCCTCTATGGTACGGTTGGTAGAAGCAAACCCAATCTTTATGGTGATCCCCTTATATTTCAGAAAATAAGGGTTCTTTCCGGACTCCAGGATTTCCCGGACCTTCTCCGGTTTGCTCTTTTTTACATCAATCTTCAGTTTCTCTACATCTTGTATCTCTTTCGGGTCAATGTCCTCAAACGTCATTTCCCGCATCTTCAGCAGTTCTTCCCGCGAGAGCATTATATCCCTTCCCTGGTACAGCAACTGCACAGATACGCATCTAAGTCCTGCTCAAATTGTTCCTGTTTCTCCCAGGTGTGCATTAAATACTGTTTCAGTCTGGCATAATCTAAAATCCCATAACCGATACAGTCTATCTGCACCTGGAAAGCCTGGAGCAGTTCCATAGTCTGTAAAATTTCCTCCGGACAATAGGATAACCTGCTAAGCCCGGATACCACAATCACATCAATCATGCCTTTTCCTGCAAGCACTGCCAGCCTCTGCCAGTTTTCTTTTTCTATGGAATTACCACGCCCTACACCTTCCAGGATCGTAACTACATGGTATGTCTGCTGTTCACAGTAATGCAGGCTTTTTTCTTTTTCATAATACAAAAGCCCGGCACATGGAATGGGAATATCCAGATACACTGCCGCCCGCTGGGGACTGTTCCTATTTTCTATCTCTTTTTTTCCTTTGCAGATCCATACAGGGAATAACATTCCTCCCTGAAAGACCTCTTTATCTTCTGAAAACAGTTTTTGTAACATCTCTCTATTCATTGCTCTGCCTCCTCTTTCTTTGGCTCCTGTTTTCATTCCAGGGCTATAAAGAAACCGGCGTTTCCCCATAGCCCTAAAATGAACCCATTTTACACACCATACCGGCAGGGCCTTCCCTGCCAGCATGTTTTTTATTTTCTCACCCCGGTGTGAACGGGAGCATGTAGGACCGGCCCGGCTGGCCGCCTGACACCCTGCAGCACCCTTTCCCGCTGCAGCATGTCCCAGACGCTACCCTGGTTGCAGTGTTTTATGCAAAGGTATCATTATCATTCGGCTTTCAGACTGCCTGCCACCCACAGCCTATGTCCGGGCGCTGCTCACACTTTTCCTTCATCTTCTACGATTCCTTGTTTGATCCGCTTCTTTTCTGCCTTACCTGCTGTCAATGCGGACAAATGTATCTTCGCACAGCTCATGACCCTGCATCATACAAAATAGAATGTGCCGAAATGTTTTGTGTCCTTTAAGATATTTCTATAGATTAGCGTCAGAAATGACACGTTTGTTTTAAAAAAATATCACCATACTGATATTCAGTTTTCAAGGTTCTTCCCGGCTGAAAACATCAGCCTGCCAAAAGACACCATAACCCTGATGTGTTTTGGCAGACTGTTTTCGGTCTGCATTTCTCTTTATTTTTTTAACCGGATAATCATATCTGCCCAAAATTCCGTACATGCCTGCCGCATCAACTCCAAAAGCCGATCTTCGGTAATTCCCGTAATCACGTTCTCTTCTTTCTTTTCCGGTTTTGGTTCCGGTACTTCCAGTGCTTCCTCCCGTATCTTCATTGTGAGCATGGATAAGGAAGGGGAATTGGCACAGTTGATAAAACCGATATAATGGTTCACCACATCATAATCACCTCTGCAGCTTCGGACAATATCAAACGCATGACGGATTGCCCGTTCTACCCTCTGTCCTGTCGTGCCATGTTGCTTGGCCACCTTAAAATACAGATATGTCGTTTTAATCTTGCTGTCTTCTTCCAGAAGCAAAACACTGTCTACAATATAGCCAAATCCTTTTACATTGGCAGGCATTCCCATTTTAAATAATACTGCTTCCACCTTTTCTCTTGATAACATTTCCCTTTTCCTCCCTATCTGTATTCTCACTTCCTGCTGTCTTGCTGATATTTCTTTAGCCCTTTCTTAATTCCCTCTATGGAATAGATCAAAAGGCTAGTTTCTCTTTCATCACAATCCTGTACCAGATACCAGATTTTTTCCTTCAACATCATATCTTTTTTCGCTGTACCCATGTGTATAAAATGTTCTTTTATGGGAATATCCATAGCTTCCAACAATCGGATATAGGTTTTCATACCCATAGCTCTGGCATGTGTTTCTATTTTGGCCAGATGGGATACGGAAATATCTGCTTTTTCCGCAAGCTGCTCCTGGGTCAGCCCTCTGGCTTCCCGCAAGGCTTTTATGGCATCTGCTACAATATAAAGTTCATTCTGCATTCTTTTATCTCCTCGTTGATTACAGGCTCTATTATAATTACAAATCCTTTCCCTGGTAATGGACTATGGAGGCAAGATTTCCCAGTTTCATTACCATTTCTTTCCTTTTTTGGTTTTAGAGATTTATTATATCTGAACGAGTTGAAAACGATTTTTGCACCATTTACGAAAAAGCACTGCATTATCTCTTCAATTAGGCATAAAAAAGGAGAGAACGTCACATATCGACTCCTCTCCAATAGCTTCTATTCATCTAAGATATTTGCCAATACATAGGCTTACTTGTTTTTTCTTTCCAGGAACCTCCGTATCTCTTCCACACTATCTAATATGGGAATGAACGGGGCAGACGGGCTGCATACTGGATCTTGACTGGACAGTTCCAGTGCATTAATAAATGCTTCTGCCTTTTTGGGGTCTTCAATCACAAGCTCTGTAAGGATACTTGATGTAGCCATATAGAAAGCACCTCTTTTCTCTCATATCTTAAAAAATTCTTTCGTAAGAAGATCCTGCAGTATTTTCTATACGCCAAGACCTGTACTCTCCATTTTTATTTATGTAGTAAAGTTTGATCCAGCATGTTTTTAATTTCATCTGGAAGACCGTCTACCGTTGCATTTTCATCTAAAAACAGTAAATTTGTATATTTTTTCGCATCATTCGGCGCTGAAAAAATATGAGTTACTGTATATGCTGTTCTACTTTTAGAAAAGCAATCTTCATCTCGCAGCGATTCTACTACAAAGCAATCGCCCTTTTGCTGCCCCTTATCATCATACTCTTTATTTAAGCATAGAGTAAAATTAAGATCTGTTGTGCCAAACTTATAAGTTCTCGTGTCTGTGACAATCTCTTCCAGCATAAATCCTTCTGAGCCAGCCAGCATTGCAATCTGTCCGATATGCTTAATCTTACGCTTACACAATGAAAAAGGGTGCTGCGGTGTAAAAAATATCTGCGAAGCCTGAAGCATTTTTTTTGCTGCATAACTATAAAACTTTTTTGCTGAAAGGTTCGTGGCCACACCTGTCAAGTGCCTAAAATTGGCAGCTTTATAAAGCACCTCAATATATCTGCCTTCAAATACATATAGAAATCTTTTACCTACTAAATGCTTCCTATACAGATCAGCAGCTACTTTAATCTCCTGTACAATTTTCTCTCTATCCTGTTGTTTTCCCATCTATCTTTTCCCATTCATCACTATAATATAAAAAACAGCACCGGACAACTTTTTTTGTTATCCAGTGCTCATAGTCTTAAAAAGCGGTTTTATGCTGGCTGTCAGCCGTGACATCCTTCCGAATGTCTAAAATGTCGCCGGTATCATTAAGTCCCCGGCGCGGACTCACCGTATCTCCCTGGTGTGGGCGTAATACCCTTCCGAGTATCAAATAGTCCCAGTAATTACCCTGCCCGGGCACAGTACAGCTTTTACGTGCCGCTACACGAAACCTTTTGGCTTAATTATATTATATGCGATACCCTAAGAAATATCAATAGTTTCCACAAAAAATTGATTGGTTGTATCTTATTATAACCCGTTACTTACCGTTTCAATAAACGCTCCCTAGAAGCTGTATCCAATACTATTTTATGAAAATCCAGCATTGCGTGCTCTTGCATCAGTTTCTCACCAAGTTTCACAAGAGGATTGGTTTCCCATTCCGGATCAATTCCTGTTTGATGAAAGTATCTTGCATAAGCAAATCCCTCAGCTACCGCATCTGAATTTTCAAATATTCCCACTATTGCATCTGTAAACTGTACAATGATTGAGCTCCCAAAAATCCCCTGCAATTCTTCCGCATTCGCATCATCATATTTCTCTACATCAAAAGACAAAGAGAAATCATACGTATTCTCTTTTCCGTCTTCTGTTTCATAAGAAATTGTTCCAAAAATATCTCCCTTGCCAGACGGAAGTTCGATTGACTCTGAAAGCTCTAATTCATATTCAATGTTATTGAACACTGTCGTTGCTTCAAACATTTGTGATATACAGGTACCTTCTTTTTCATAAATATCTTTCTGTAAAAAGGAAATAGGATTATACTCCATATTTTCCCATATCTGTTTTCCTTCCACTGTCCGTTTACACAAGGAATCTAAAAGCAACATCATTGTTTCCTGATCTATTTCTTCATATACGTTCATAGTCAGCCTCCTTTTTCTTTGGATAGTCCACAAAAGCTCTGTAAGAGTTTATCTCAATTTCTAGTTACAACGTGATATTTAGTCAAATGACGTATGTACGCGCTTTCTTATAGTTGCCAATATTATATGGCGTATCTTCCAAAAATTCAATCAGAATATAAAAACTTTTACTCACACTATCCTGCCTTTACATCTTTTTTAGTCTATACCCTACATTGATCAATGTTTCTATAATATCATGCCCCATCTTTTTTCGTATCTTCCATACTACGTGTTCCACTGTTTTGTACGGAATCTGATCATCATAATAATTACTCCCCCAGACCGAACAATAGATATTCTTCTTTGGGATAACCCAATTTGGCCTTTGGGCTAAAAGATACAGAACTTCAAATTCCCTGGGAGCTAAGCTGATTTCTTTTCCTTCATAAATAACAGTATATGACATGGGATCAAGTTGAAATTTACCATTTCCTAATACAATTTCAGATTTATATTCTGGAAAAATATTTTGCATCTATAAATTCTCCTATTTATGTCTTCATATTACTAAGTTGATATATTCATTTAAAACGGTTATAATTCAACTTCACTTAAAATCCCATAAAGAATAGCACTTACTTCAAAGGAGTCATCTAGATCCCAAAATTCTATTGTACCATTATATTTTTCCACTACCCTTGTAACACTATGTATGCCAATTCCACTTTGCTTATAATGACGTTTGCTACTCAATGCAATGTTTGCCTTTTTTATCTCTTTACTATTGCAGATTTTTAAAATCAAAGTATGTTCTTTATAAATGATATTCACAGTAATCCATCTTTTTGATACTTCTATTTTTTCACATGCCTCTATTGCATTATCCAGGAGGTTTCCTAATAATATCCCGGCAGCACTATAGTCCAGATTCATTTGCTTGGGTACTAATACCGAGGCTTCTGTTGCGATATGCCTTTTCTGGGCATTACGAAGTTTATTATTCAAAATAGTGTTGACAATTATATTTGCAGTGTATATAGTTTTTTCTCCTTCATCTAATTCACCAATGATCTTTTGAAATTCTTTTTTAAAATCTACATTTGCTTTCTCTATTGCATAAAAGGCAATCAGGCGATTTTTTAAATCATGTTTTATTTCTTGTACCTTTTTATTTCCTGCTTCGATTTCACGATAATACTGTTCCTTCATGTTCACTTCTTGCAGAAGGAGTTCATTTTTATAATTATCAGCTATTACAATACTTAACTTGTGAAAAATAGCAAATGTCAGTATGTTTGTTAATAAAACTAATAAAATAATTGCCAAGCATAGTACATTTCCGGTTAAATTATCATAGGTTCCAGTTAAATATATTGCCATACAACTAATAAATACGCTGGAAAGAGGTATTAAAAAAAGTAATAGGCTCATCTGTTTTGATAAATTTGGTAACTGGATTGCCCAACTATGGCATATAGCCCGAACCAGAAGATATCGAATAAATTCACAAATCAGCGCAGAAATATAAAAAGATATTTCCATGCTGATTTGTGTTTCAAGTCGGAGTGTCAATAAAAATCCTATAGGCTCTGACACAAATCCCAAACCAATGTATAGAATCGGTAGAATGATATAATATAAACGAGAATACGAAAAAGATAAACTGTACAGGTATATCATACAGATACTACATAATAAATTGATAGTTGGATTTTTATACATGTTTACTATACTTGTAGTAATTGTACAAAAAAGAAATAGAAAAATCAGTTTATAGCGATCAACTTTTCGTTCTTGACTGAAACATTTCAAATATTTTTCTAATATCCCAAAATCTAAGCAATTCGTTAAGCATATAAAAAAGAAAGATTTCATAACTGCTCCTTTAGGAATTGTAAATGACGTAGTTTAATTTCCTGTCGATAGGCCCGTCCAACATGGAGAGTATTTCCATTTTTTAACAGAAGCTCATCACGTACCACCTGTACTATTTCGGAAAGGTTCACAATACAGGCCACTCGAATAGATGCAAACATACGCTTATCTAATTGTGACCATATCTCATCTAAATTTTTATTACACTGATATATATCCCCTGTATTGGTGTGTATAAGGGCTTTTCTTCCAAGTTTTTCTATATATACAATGGATTGGCAAGGGATACTGTAGCTGTTTTTACGATAACTAAAAACAAAATTTACTTTAGCCATACATAAAAAATCACATGCTTTATGAAGCACTTTACTGAAATTTTCAAAAGAAACCGGTTTTAAAATGAAATCAAATGTCACAACTTCAAAAACATCATAAACATATTTAGAAAAACTTGTAAGAAAAACGATAAGGGAATGGGGAGAGTCTTGCCGTAATTTTTTAGCAAGTTCCAATCCAGACATCTCTCCCATTTCAATATCCAGGATATAAACATCAAAATCCAATTCCTGTTTTTTCTTATAAGAGTATAATTCCTCTGCACTAAAAAATACTTCATAGTCAAATGAAATGTCTGATATCTTATCCAAATATTCTTCTAATTCTTCAATGATGGCAGGCTCATTGTCGCAAATAGCTAAATTTAGCATATAGTTCATACCCTTCTTCAAAATTAATCATCTTCACATATCAAAAAATAATCTGCTTGGAAAAATTCACTTACTGTTATGCCAAAGCCACTGCATATTTTACAAATAGTAGAAAGTGTCGGATTAGTTCCATGAAAAAGATTTTTTAAGGTGGACTGTGGAATAGCAGCACGGCATGCTAATGTATAATAAGTAATTCCTTGTTCTTTACATAAATCAGCAATTCTATTACAGACAGCTTGATTAGAAGTCATCGAACACCTCCCTATACAGTTCTAATTATAGATATAGTGTAACCGTTAATTTGAAGAACTAGGTCTATATATAGCCTGTATAGAACAAGATGTGACAATTAATTTACAAGTTATAGCAGATATAAAAAATTTAGGAGTTTTTTATGTATTATAAGAAAAAGCAATATAGATTTTGGTACATAATGGCTGAAATACAAAATTAAAAAGGGAGAAGAGATATGTTAAAGAAATTAATTACTTCAGAATCTGT
>OJNJ01001930.1_pt1 | contig 11291 bp, 6 predicted proteins | sample 1597491 | NCBI WGS metagenome assembly OJNJ01 (sample SAMEA2452132, study PRJEB22498) | human gut metagenome | biome: human feces; feature: human gut; material: feces | place: Australia | collected 2012 | reverse complement strand
TAAAGTGGCACGCGAGCTGGGTTCAGAACGTCGTGAGACAGTTCGGTCTCTATCTGTTGTGGGCGCAGGAAATTTGCGGAGATCCGACACTAGTACGAGAGGACCGTGTTGGACAGACCCCTGGTGCATCGGTTGTTCCGCCAGGAGCACAGCCGAGTAGCTAAGTCTGGAAGGGATAAGCGCTGAAAGCATCTAAGTGCGAAGCCCACTCCAAGATAAGATTTCCATATAGGGACGTCAAAGACGATGACGTAGATAGGCCGCAGGTGTACAGGCAGCAATGTCACAGCCGAGCGGTACTAATAGCCCGAAACTTTCGGAAGCGCAAGACGTCGAGGGTAGATAAGGGAGGCAGAGATTGCGAGAGACTCTTTTTTTTCGTCAAGGATCGAGACATTCAGGCGGTTACAGCGCGGGGGATCCACCTCTACCCATTCCGAACAGAGAAGTTAAGCCCCGCCACGCCGATGGTACTGCGCAAGTGGGAGAGTAGGTAGCCGCCAACTTATAGGAGAGAGAGCCGGAGAGGGAGAACCCCTTCGGCTTTCTCTCTTTTTGTATATAGGACTCACAACGAGGCAAGGCAGGAGAGACACATGAACGCCCCCAAAGTTCCGAAAAGGTAAAAAGCTGTTCAAAGCGACACTTTTACCCCTCTCCCCCAGCCGTGTCCCGCAGCAAAATATAGGGGAGCTGTCCAAAGGACGGAGGGGTTGATACAAGCCAAAGTTTCTAAGACAAAAAATATCTTGGATTTGCACAGTGGATTAAACCCCACCCCTCAGAAACTCCCGTCCCTGAGAGCTCGCCCCTGTACCGGAATGCTGAACAGGAGAGAAGTGCTAAGCCCCTCGGGAACGAGAGCAGAGAGGAATAGTACGATTACCGGACTTATGGCAATTTCGACGCCTTTCGATTTGATATATATGCTGTTAGAACTCGTGTATTTTGAAAGGTTTGTTACCAATTTGGGAAGCTAAGCGAGGAAACCCGCTATTGTACATTTTACCGGTCTTAAAGAGAACAAGACTTTCAGCACCGCTCAATAGGAACATATCGAGGAAAGTTTTCATATAGGCCGAAGTATCGGTCGTTTTGTATCTGATGTGAATCACTTTTCCGGGTATAATATAGGTGCGGGGTAGTGTACTCGCTTTTGTAAGGAAACGTTCACTGTCGGAGGTTACTAATATTTTGTAAAATTCGGGTAAAGTATCTATGAATTTTTTTAATTCGATATAGCATTGTTCTATTAGTAACTCCTGTTCTCTGGGAGGAAGCGTTTCGTCCATACCCTCCGAGTCTTTGAAATCACCGAGTAATTCGAGGAATCGGAAGGAAGCGGCCACATATTTTCCCCCGATGTTTTTGTGATGTAAATCAATGAGCGATTGTAGTTTTTCGGAGGGTGTGAAAAGTTCTCTGAATAAGTTTGGAAACGCTTGGGTATGTATGATGCTGTTGGTGTAGATGTGATATTGTAGATATTGAGAGTTTAGAACGGTATCGTCGAATATTTTTTTATCGATGATACTTTGTCGGGAAGCATGAATATTAGGCAATGTGTCGATGACTACGATTTTAGAGTCGGATAGAGAGTATTTGATTTTTTCTTGTTCTATAATCCAGTTAATTTTATTGGGGAGCAAGTATTCGGTCAATTCGAACGGATAGGTCCAGTTGATTTTGAAGTCGATGTGTTTTTCCTTGCATAAGGAGTAAATAGACAATATTCCCCGTAGCTTGTCTGCCAATCCCGGATTGTAAATGGTATTGTCTACCATTATGATTACGCATTTGTTCCCTGTATGAATGCATGGTGAGTCGCTTGTTCCCGTTGAATAACGTTGTTGCAATAAATCGATAAACCATCTTGCAGACTCCTCTTTCATCTTTTTTACGGTTTTGGAAGATGGAGATTTATAGACCGAGTTGCAATAGTTTAGAATACGATTATATATGGAGGTAAACATGAACTTGTAATTCTTATGAAATGATTGTTGGGTATACTTAATCATTGAAAATGGGTGTTTGTATCATATTGATTTTTCTTAGACAAATATATAATATTATAATTTAAAAGGGAACGACTTTCTATATAGTTTATAAAATCTATTAAATATTTTTATACGGGTTGTCTTGTTCTGAAAATGTGTTTACATTTACAAATAAATTGTGAAATATAGTGCTATGAGACGGATAAATGCCATGGGAAAGCAAATCTTATTTTTATTGTTCATTTGTAGTATTTCTATTGTTCAAGCCGAGGAAAACCGTGTTATCGTAGGGGCTGAAAGAACGGCTGAATATTATCCTCTTTTGGAAGGAAAACGAGTAGCCGTTTTTTCCAATCATACGGGTATGATTGGTAATAGACATTTAGTAGATGTTCTGGTCGGAGAGGGTTTGAATGTGGTAACTATCTTCTCTCCCGAGCATGGGTTTCGAGGAAATGCCGATGCCGGAGAGCATGTGTCGGGGTCGATCGATCCTAAGACAGGAATAAAAATAAGTTCGCTGTATGATGGAAAATCAGGACGTCCGTCGGACGAATCTATGCGTATGTTCGATGTTCTGGTAGTCGATATTCAAGATGTGGGACTACGGTTTTATACCTACTATATTTCAATGGTTAAGTTGATGGATGCATGTGCCGAACATGGTCGTATGGTGATTGTTTTGGATCGTCCGAATCCTAACGGTCATTATATCGACGGGCCTATTCTTGATATGAAATATAAATCAGGAGTAGGTTGGTTGCCTATACCGGTAGTGCACGGTATGACTTTGGGAGAATTGGCTCGTATGGTAAACGGGGAGCGTTGGCTCTCCGATGGTCGCATTTGTGATTTGACTGTAATACCGTGTAAAAATTATACACATCGAACTATGTATGAACTTCCCATTCCTCCTTCTCCTAATTTGCCGAATATGAAATCGATATATCTTTATCCGTCGACTTGTTATTTCGAGGCGACTCCGGTAAGTTTGGGCCGGGGAACCGATTGGCCGTTTCAAATTTATGGACATCCCAACATGGTAGGTTATACGTTCTCTTTTACTCCTCGTAGTGTGCCGGGAGCGAAAAATCCTCCTTTGTTGAATAAGAAATGTTACGGTGTGGATTTGACTCGATTATCCAATGAAGAAATATGGGAAAAGGGTATTAATTTCGATTATGTGATAGATGCTTATCGCAACCTTAATTTAGGAGATCATTTCTTTCGCCCGTTTTTCGAGAAATTGATAGGTGTGGATTATGTACGTGAAATGATAAAGGCGGGGAAATCGTCCGAAGAAATAAAGGCTATGTGGCATGATGACGTAGAAAAATTCAGAGAGCAACGTCGTCCTTATTTATTATATGAAGAGTAATAACCATTAAATTTAATAAAAACAAATGACACCTGCTGTTGTCTTGATCGCCATTTTTGCTTATTTCATTGTGTTGTTCGGTATTTCCTATATAGTAGGACATAGAGCCGATAACCAGGGCTTTTTTGTGGGTAATCGTAAATCTCCTTGGTATGTTGTAGCTTTTGCCATGATTGGCTCTATGATTTCAGGCGTAACATTCATTTCGGTTCCGGGTATGGTTGCGGCCAGCGGCTTTTCCTATTTACAAATGGTTTTAGGTTTCGTGGTCGGACAGATACTGATTGCTTATGTGCTGGTTCCGCTATTTTATAAAATGAACTTAGTTTCCATTTATGAGTATTTGGAGAACCGGTTCGGCATGTCTTCCTATCGTACGGGAGCTTGGTTTTTCTTCATATCCAAGATGCTCGGTGCTGCGGTAAGATTGTTTTTGGTCTGTGTGGTTTTGCAGTTACTCGTTTTCGGGCCGATGAAGTTACCATTTCTTTTAAATGTAATTTTTACAGTAGGATTAGTTTGGCTTTATACCTTTCGAGGTGGAGTAAAGTCATTGATTTGGACCGATACGTTGAAAACCGTGTGTCTCATTGTTTCTGTCATATTGTGTATTTATTATATCGCTACCGATTTGCATTTGGACTTTGGCGGTTTATGGCAGACGATAAATCAATCGGATATGTCGCGCATGTTCTATTTTGATGATGTGAACGACAAGCGATATTTCTTTAAACAATTCTTGGCAGGGGTCTTTACGATGATTGCCATGAATGGTCTCGACCAAGACATGATGCAACGAAATTTGAGTTGCAAGAACTTCAAGGATTCTCAAAAAAATATGATAACTAGCGGTATTTCGCAGTTTTTCGTAATATCCCTGTTTTTGATGCTGGGCGTTCTTTTGTATGTATATGCCGAGATAAACGGCATTCAAGCTCCACAAAAGAGTGACGAATTGTTTCCTATGATTGCGACACAAGGATATTTTCCTGTAATTGTCGGAATTTTGTTTGTCGTCGGACTTATATCTTCGGCATATTCGGCGGCAGGCTCGGCTTTGACCGCTTTGACGACTTCGTTTACAGTCGATATTCTGGGAGTGAAAGGTAAAAGCGAAGATCAAGTTGTCAGGCTCCGTAAGCGAGTGCATGTGGGTATGGCCGTGGTCATGGGTATTGTGATTTTTGTTTTTAACTTGCTCAATAATACGAGTGTCATCGATGCCGTTTATATTTTAGCCAGTTATACCTATGGTCCTATATTGGGGTTATTTGCTTTTGGTATATTTGTAAAGAAGCAGGTAAAAGACAAGTACATACCATTGGTTGCCATACTTTCACCTATTCTATGCTTTATATTAGATCGAAATTCTCAGGCTTGGTTCGGAGGGTATTCGTTCAGTTATGAATTACTGATATTGAATGCTCTGTTCACATTCATAGGTTTATTGTTCCTGATAAGGAAACAGACCCCCGGATCCACAAAATCATAAGGTGTATGAAGTACAGTATTTCCGGTATCATAATAGGGCTTGTTTCTCTTCTTTCATCTGTGTCTGCGGGCGAATGGATTCGTATCAATCAATTAGGTTATTTGCCCGAATCTCCTAAGGTAGCGGTATTTATGAGCGAAGGAAAAGCTGCTGTGGAAGAATATGTACTTGTCGAGGTGTTTACCGGGGAGATTGTGAAGCGGTTTGATAATCCGAAAAAGGCGAATACATGGGGACGTATGCAGTCTGTTTATCGTCTCGATTTCAGCGATTTTAAAACAGAGGGAACTTATGTGTTAAGAGTAGGGGAAACTATGTCTCCTCGGTTTGTCATAGGTAATCGGATATATGATGAAACCGCCGATTTCATCTTGCGGTATATGCGACAGCAACGTTGCGGTTTTAATCCGTTCGAACGGGACAGTTGCCATATTCACGATGGATATATCGTTTATCACCCGACGAGAAATGGCAAACGAATCGACGTTCGGGGTGGTTGGCATGATGCGAGCGACCAGTTACAATATGTCACCACATCGGCTAATGCTACCTATCAAATGATGTTTGCCTATTTGAAAAATCCGGAGGTCTATGGAGATGCGTATGATGCATACGGTTTACCCGGAGCAAACGGCATTCCCGATATTGTCGATGAGATTAAATGGGGGTTGGATTGGCTTAATCGTATGAATCCCTCGAAAGGCGAAATGTACAATCAAATTGCCGACGACCGAGATCACAAAGGCTTTAAGTTACCCTCGCAAGACCATATAGATTATGGTTGGGGGAAAGGTACGGGACGTCCTGTTTATTATTGTTCGGGAAAGCCTCAGGTGCGAGGTGAGTTCTCCAATGCAACGACTGGTGTTGCCAGTACGGCTGGAAAATATGCATCTTGCTTCGCATTGGGAGCCGAGATATTGAAAGATTTTTATCCCGATATGGCCGATACTTTGCTTGTTAAAGCTCGTGAGGCTTATTGGCATGGAGCGAATAATCCCGGAGTTTGCCAAACAGCTTCGGTCGTTTCTCCATACATTTATGAGGAGTGTAACTGGACTGACGACATGGAATTGGCAGCCGTTCAATTATATGTATCTACGGGAGAAACCTCTTTTTTACAAGAAGCTGTCGAATATGGAAGATTCGAACCGGTTACACCGTGGATGGGAGCCGATAGTGCTCGTCACTATCAATGGTATCCTTTTATCAATTTAGGGCATTATCATTTGGCGAGTGTGAGCGATTCGCGCATAAGTAAGGAGTTTGGACGCAATCTGCGTAGTGGTATCGAACGAGTTTATGAACGGGCGCAGGGAAATCCTTTTTTGAATGGAGTCCCGGCAATATGGTGTTCCAATAATTTGACAGTCGCTATGGCTACACAATGCCGCCTTTATCGTGAATTGACAGGTGACAACCGATATCGGGAGATGGAGTCTTCGTTGATCGATTGGTTATTCGGGTGCAATCCGTGGGGTACGAGTATGATTACCGAGTTACCTTTATGGGGCGATTATCCCATCGATCCGCATACACCGTTAATCGCTTTGGGTGTTGGTACAACGGTCGGTGGATTGGTCGATGGCCCCGTATATTCGTCCATCTTCGATAGTTTGAGAGGCGTTCGTTTGGCGAGAAGAGATCCTTATGCCCGTTTTCAATCAGAGATAGTATATCATGACGATATACAAGATTACTCTACGAATGAACCTACGATGGACGGAACGGCCAGCCTCAGTTATTTGCTGTCATCTCTGCAAAAGGAGGGTATGAAATCTTGCGGATTGGATAGAAACGGGTATACTTATGGAGGAATCGTCCGTACCGATGCCGAGAAGAAAAAAATTTCGCTTGTTTTTACTGATAAGAGCGATGGCGCTCGGCATATTTTAGAAGTTTTGGGAAAATGTGATGTGAAAGGTTCATTTTTCTTCACCGGCGAATTTTATGAGCGTTTCCCCGAAACTATACAGACTTTGTGCAATGCCGGACACTATGTAGGGGCTCACGGCGATGCGCATCTGTTATATTGTGCTTGGGAAAATCGGGACTCTACTTTGGTAAGTCAAGCACAGTTCGAGCAAGACATGTTAGATGTATATGCTCGTATGCGCAAATCTGGTATAGATGTATCGCGATCCAATCTGTTCATTCCTCCTTATGAATATTATAATGAGAAGATTTCAGCTTGGGCGAGAGGATTGGGGTTAAGGCTTGTGAATTTTACTCCCGGCACATGGACCAATGCCGACTATACGACTCCCGATATGAAGAATTATCGTAGTAGCGAGTCTATATACGATAGGGTAATGGAGGTCGAAAAACGCAATGGATTGAATGGTCATATTATGTTGTTTCATTTAGGAACCGATGAAAAACGTACCGATAAGTTTTATGAGCGCTATCTCGAACGGCTTATTCGTGCATTGCAGAGAAAAGGATATACATTCGTCGTACTTCCCGAAGCTGTGGGAAAATAAAGGACGATTCGGAATTTTTATAAAAGAATTTGGTTCGTAGCGAATTTAGACCCATCTTTGCACCCGAAAAATAAGGAAAATCCTCATCGGAGGGTATTATAATGATAGTTGTAATGCCGGATAAGATGAATGGTGAAAATCATTCTCTTGTCCGGCTTTTTCTTAAAAGTGGTTTTATGAAAGAATTGGATTTGACGAAAGGGAGTGTACTCAAAACGCTACTTCAATTTGCCGTTCCTTTTTTGATTGCGAATCTGCTTCAAGCTCTTTATGGCGGAGCCGATCTGTTTGTAGTAGGGTGGTTCGACGATGCCGCCAGTGTCGCTGCCGTTGCCATTGGTAGTCAGGTTATGCAGACGATTACAGGGATTATTTTAGGACTGACCACCGGTACTACTGTCGTTATAGCTATGGCAACGGGTGCGAAAAATTATCGCGATGTCGCGACTTCTATCGGTACGTCCATTTGCCTATTTGCTTCGGTCGGTTTGTTTTTGACGTTGATTATGGTTGTTTTTCATAATTATATTGCCGTTCTCATGCACACGCCGGTCGAGGCCATGCGTGATGCAAAACATTATTTACTGATTTGTTCGATAGGCATTCCGTTTATCATGGGATATAACGTTGTATGTGGGATTCTTCGAGGATTGGGCGATTCGAAAACTCCGCTTTATTTTGTCGCTTTGGCTTGTGTTATCAATATCGTGCTTGATGTCGTTCTTGTCGGTTTTTGTCATTTGAGAGCGGCAGGAGCAGCGATTGCCACGGCATCTTCGCAAGGCATTAGTTTTTTAACGGCACTCTGGTTCCTCCATAAACGAGGATTTCATTTCCCTTTTTCCCGTCGGGATATTCGATTAAGCCCGATTCTTTCTCGCCGGATTTTTGTGTTGGGAGCGCCTATCGCTTTACAGGATGCTTTGGTGAATGTATCATTTTTATTGATAACCGTTATTGTCAATCAAATGGGTGTTATTGCTTCGGCAGCATTGGGAGTCGTCGAGAAAATTATCGTATTTGCCATGTTGCCCCCGATGGCCATATCGTCGGCAGTAGCTACGATGACGGCTCAGAATTATGGGGCGGGATTGTTGTTGCGAATGAAACGCTGTCTTTATTCGGGAATTGGTATGGCATTGATATTCGGGGTATCGGTCTGCGTTTATTCTCAGTTTTTGCCCGATACGCTAACCGGAATCTTTACAAAGGATTCGGCTGTAATTGCGATGGCTTCCGAATACTTGCGTGGATATAGTATCGACTGTATTATCGTCAGTTTCGTGTTTTGTATCAATTCTTATTTCAGTGGGCAAGGAAATTCGTTATTCCCTATGATTCATAGTATAATAGCGACTTTCGTTTTTCGTGTCCCGTTATCTTATCTGTTCGGACAGATAGACTCGGCATCATTGCATCTGATGGGATTTGCTCCTCCTATTTCGACATTTGTTTCGTTGCTGATTTGTATTTGGTATATCAGACGAACGAACCGTAAATTGGAGTATAAATTCCGATCGTTGTAAACGATAAAATCTATTTTATATGAAGCATTTTGTATTTTTGTGAAAAATGAGTGGAAAGAGAAGTCTGTATGGAAATAGAACTTAGAAATGAACGTTTCTCGGACTATCCCGAAACAGAAAATGTAGTTCGGGAGGCTTTTTGGAATCGTTATTCTCCCGGGTGTTACGAACATTATTTGATTCATATCATGCGGTATAGTCGGGCGTTTGTACCGCAGTTGGATTTTGTTGCCGTATTCGATGATAAGATCGTTGGGAATATAGTCTTTTTGAAATCGGTCATTCAAGCCGATACCGGAAAAGAATACGAGGTTTTATCTTTGGGGCCTATTTCGGTGTTGCCGGAATATCAGAACATGGGTCTCGGGAACAGATTGATCGACCATACTCGAAATTTAGCCAAATGTATGGGCTTTCGTGCAATCTTATTATGCGGGGATCCCGACTACTATTTGCGAAGGGGATTTGTGCCTGCCGAGACCTTAGGAATACGGACAGCAGACGACATGTATGCCGATGCGTTGCATGTGTGCGAGTTGTATGAAAACGCATTATCCGATGCAAGAGGACGTTATATTGAAAATCCTGTATATAATATAGATGAATCTCAGGCTATTGAGTTCGATAAAAAATTTGAACCGAAAGAACTTGTTGTCGGGACTCCTTCTCAGAAACGCTTTGACCGAATAGTAGCCATGCGAAGAAAGGCTTGATTGGGAATTATCGTAGTTTTGAAATAAATGATGACGGTGTTTGTTTTGTAATTTTTGCGGAATCGATAAAAAAATCTTAAATTTGTATTTTTAATAGAAATACCTTTGAAACAGTTGCTCCATAAAATAGCGAGATATTTTCTGCCTGTACTATTCATTTCGTACATAGGCTGTATTTCGCTGTTCACACACTCGCATGTAGTCAATGGAGTGACGATTGTCCATTCTCACCCGTATAAACCGGGAACGGAACACGAACATACAACGGCTGAGTTTCAGTTGATACACATGTTGTCCAGTATCGAGACGGAGAATCCGTCGATGTGGGCTTTTGTATCGGTGATTTTGTTTTCTTATTGCAGCCGGTTGTTTTTCCCGTCCAGATATTTCTGTCTCATTTCCGAGAAATGGAGCGCTCATGGTTTGCGAGCTCCGCCCGTTTCGGTTCTGTAATATGATATATTTAGGAGAAAAGAGTTGTTGTCCTTATCTTATTTCAAGGTAGGGACAACAGATTGTATTTTATTATTTAGAATCGAAAAATGAAGAATTATATATTATTATGGGTATGCCTGTGGTGTGCCGGGCAGTTATGTGCCGAAACTGCCGTATCGAAATCTTTGGACATCAATATTGTCGGTCATGTATTGGATAAGAACACACGAGAACATTTACCGTATATTTCAGTTGTTTTGAAAGGTACGACTATCGGTGTAATGACCGATGCATCGGGTCACTATTTTTTGAAAAATTTGCCGGAGGGAGATTTCTTTCTCGAAACCTCTTCCGTAGGATATAAGACAGAGCGTCGTAAGGTTTCGCTGAGGAGAGGGACGACTTTGGAAATCGATTTTGAAATCGAAGAGGATGCCGTTGTTTTAGACGGGGTTGTCGTTTCTGCCAATCGTAGTGAAACCACACGCCAATTAGCGCCGACTTTGGTCAATGTTTTGAATATAAAGACGTTTGAAAATACCAACTCCAACTCTTTGGCACAAGGACTTAATTTTCAGCCGGGTGTCAGGGTCGAGAACGATTGTCAAAACTGCGGTTTTCAACAAGTCCGTATAAATGGGCTCGACGGTCCGTATACACAGATATTGATGGATTCTCGTCCCATATTCAGCGCATTGTCGGGTGTATATGGGTTGGAACAGATTCCGGCCAATATGATAGAGCGAGTGGAAGTGATGCGGGGAGGAGGTTCTGCATTATTCGGTGCTTCGGCAATAGCGGGGACAATCAATATTATTACGAAGGAACCGTTGCGTAATAGCGGTTCGATAGCGCACAGTATCACTTCTATCGGTGGAAGCGGCGACTTCGACAATAATACTTCGCTGAATGCTTCGCTCGTAACCGACAATAATAAAGCCGGTATTTACATTTTCGGGCAGAATCGTCAGCGAAGCGGTTACGACCACGATAACGACGGTTTCACAGAGTTGCCCGAATTAAAGGCTCAGACGTTGGGCTTTCGCTCTTATTTGAAAACCAGCAATTATTCCAAACTAACGTTTGAATATCATCATATCAGTGAATATCGACGAGGTGGCGATCGCCTGAACCGTCCGCCGCACGAAGCCGATATAGCGGAGCAGTTGAATCATTCTATCGACGGAGGAGGTTTGAATTATAGCCTGTTTACTCCCGATGAAAAACATCGGGTTAATGTATATGCTTCGGCTCAGCATATCGGCAG
>OJNJ01001924.1_pt1 | contig 11316 bp, 6 predicted proteins | sample 1597491 | NCBI WGS metagenome assembly OJNJ01 (sample SAMEA2452132, study PRJEB22498) | human gut metagenome | biome: human feces; feature: human gut; material: feces | place: Australia | collected 2012 | reverse complement strand
AGGACGTTTCGTTTCCGCTGTGATATACAGGAACGTTGCCGGACATTGCCTGATCGATAAGCTGAGGCGCTTTACTGATTCCGTCTGATACCTGACAGATGATCACTTTCTTTCCGTCAAAACGATCCATCGGAACTTGCGCGTCTGCCGCTACAATAATACAGTCCGCTTCTTTGATCTCTTTCTCTGTAAGAACGTTTTTCGCTCCGCCCGAGCCTCTCGTCTCGATCTTCACGAAACAATCTTTTTCCTTCGCCGCTTTCTCAATACCTTCCGCCGCCATATAAGTATGGGCAATTCCTGTCGGACAGGACGTTACGGCAAGAATTTTAAATCCGTTTGCAGAAGCTTCGTTCATATCTGCAAGACGCTCGTCAATATCGCCCTGCTCCGCATCTGCCTTATCGATAATATCAAGAAATTCATCGGCGCTTTTTGCATTTCTCAGCGCATCGGCAAATACTTCATCCATCATCAGTACCGACAGCTTGCTCAACACGTCCAAATGTACGTTATCTTTCGTATTCGGCGCTGCGATCAAAAACATCAGCGTAACCGGCTGTCCGTCCAATGCGTCGAATTCTACTCCGTCTTTTACTACCATTGCCGCAAGACCCGGTTTCGTTACCGCATCACATTTTCCATGAGGAATGGCAATTCCTTCTCCGATTCCTGTGGTGCTTTCTTCTTCTCTTGCGTATACTTGTTCTCTGTATGCTTCACGGTCGTTGATCTTTCCGCTTGCAACCATAAGATCAATAATCCTGTCAAGCGCTTCACTTTTCGTTTTCGGAGTCTCGTTTAACGAAATACTCCTTTTATCAAGCAGATCTGTGATCCTCATTCTCAAAACCTCCTGTTCATCTTCGTTTTCTTCCGTTTATTTTTTTGCTTATTTGCTTCTGTTTATTTATGTTTGATTCTGTTTGCTTATGTTTGGCTCTGTTTGTTTCTTTCTAACTCTGTTTGTTTCTATTTATTACTGTTTACTTCTGTTTGTTTCTGTTTACTTTTCTTTTCTGCTTACATCTTTACTGTACATAGTTCGTTTTTATTCATTTTGAAACCTTTTCGTACAGATCCATGATTTCTTCTTTTGTTGCAAGATATTCAGAAAATGCACTTGCACTTCCTGCGGATACCCCCATATAAAATGCGTGTCTATAATCTTTCTTCTCGATCCATCCTGCCGTAAATCCGGCAACCATGGAGTCGCCTGCACCTACTGCATTTACCAAAGTTCCTTTTGGCGCCGGAGCTTCATACACACTGCCGTCTTCCGCTACGAGTACCGCGCCTTCACCTGCCATAGAGATCAGAACGTTTCTCGCGCCCTGCTTTTGAAGTTTTTTCCCGTAAGGAATCACCTCTTCTCTTGTCGTCAGTTTGACATCGAACAATTCTCCCAGTTCATGATTATTCGGCTTGATCAAAAACGGCTTGTATTTTAATACATTAATAAGCAAATCTTTTGTAGCGTCTACAATAAACGTTACATTTTTATGCTGAAGCCGTTCCATGATCGTACTGTACATGTCCGCCGGCATCGACGCCGGAATGCTTCCCGCAAGAACAAGAATATCTCCCTCTCCCAAAATATCCAGTTTCCTCAATAGTTCTTCGATCTTCTCTTCGCTTATTTCCGGCCCTGAACCGTTAATTTCCGTACCGTCAATATTTTTCAGTTTCAGATTGATCCGTGAAATCCCACTGTCGATCTTAATAAAATCAGAACGGATTCCCATCGCTTCTACTTCTCTGATAATCTCTTCTCCCGTAAATCCTGCCGCAAATCCAAACGCTGTACTGTCAATTCCGAGATTCATTAAAATTGTCGATACATTGATTCCCTTTCCTCCGGGAAGGATCAATTCCGAATCCGTCCGGTTCGTAAGTCCAAGCTGAAAATCATTTACAGAAACGATATAATCCAAGGACGGATTAAATGTAACTGTATAGATCATCTCCATTCCTCCTTTTCTTTTTGCGTCTTTTTGTTTTCTTGATGTCATTATATAATCATATTCAGTCAAATTCAATCATAATAATTCACATAGTTTTCATTTTATTTTCGTTGAATTTGCACAAATATAATCTTTTTTGACTTATTTTGACCGAATTAAATATAATAACCGGACAGAACACAAATATTTATCTGCATTCTGCCCGGTTATTTATAGTTATTTGTATTCATTTATATCTGAGCAAACAGATCTCTGTCGCGTCAGACATCCTGCTTGTCCCATGACATGTCTATCTCAGACGATCCGAAATTTTTCTCGATCAAACCGCAATACTCTTTATACTCTTCCTCTTCGGAAAAGTTTTCTTTTAAAGCGTCCCGAACCCCTTTATAATACCACTCCAACGCCGCTTTGCTTTTCATCCGAAAACGCTCCCATAACTTCTCTCCTACAACCGGATAATCTCTGTCGATATCCCGCATATTTGAGAGCTTATCTGCAAGACCGATCAACTGTACTTCTCTTTGTGCGTCTTTTAATCTGGCGATCGTCGCGCTCTTGCGTTCTTTCCAGCTAAGCGTCTTATCCTCACTTTCCTGCGCTACAAGCTCTGCAACTCTGTCTCCGAAACGGAGCTTCAAAACGTCTTTTGTAATCCCCCTGCAGTCTTCAATCGTATCATGCAGCACCGCCGCACATATCACTTCTTCATCATCTGTCATTGCCGATACAATCTCTGACACCTCTATCGGATGAACAATATAAGGTTTCTTCGTACCTTTTCTCAACTGTCCCTCGTGTGCCTTTGCCGCAAATTCGATCGCCTCATTTATCATACCGCATCCTCCGCTTTCTTAATTTTCGCACAATTCACTTTTCTCGATAAATTTATTTATAAATTTTAGCACAACCGTAATCTAAGTACAAGACAATTACGACGTTCAGCTTTTCCTCATTTGCGCCTCTTAATTTTTCCTGATATACTGTTCTCTGACAATCAATTATTTTGAAAGGTACGAAAACAATGAAGAAAAAATATGTCCTTATCACCGGATCTTCCAGAGGAATAGGGCGCGCCTGCGCCGTCGCCTTTGCCAAAAACGGTTATCATGTATTTATAAATTGTAAAAACTCAGTCGAACAACTGGCTGAAACCGAACATGAAATTCTTGCTTCCGGCGGCGGCTGCACAGCTCTCCCCGGCGATGTAAGCGATCCCGACGTTGTCCGCAGCATATTTTGCAAAATAAAAAAAGTCTGCCAAGGCGTTGATGTCCTCGTCAACAATGCCGGAATTTCCCATTTCGGCTTATTAAGCGATCTTTCCGACTCGGAATGGAAAAATCTGATCGACACAAACCTTTCTTCTGCATTTTACTGCTGCAGAGAAGCTATCCCTCATATGGTATCTGAAAAATGCGGGAAAATCATCAATATTTCTTCCATGTGGGGAACGGCGGGCGCTTCCTGTGAAGCCGCTTATTCTGCTTCCAAATCAGGACTCCACGGCCTGACAAAAGCTTTGGCAAAAGAGCTTGCGCCAAGCGGCATTTCGGTAAACGCCGTTGCCTGCGGCGTCATTGACACAGATATGAACTCCCGCTTAAATGAAGAAGAAAAAAATATTCTTCGTAAGACGCCGCTTATCTTCGGATGTGATGAGTGCCAGAAATGCTGTCCCTTTAATGAAAATGCAGCATACTCTCCCCTTCCGGAAACGGGTGCAGACCGGATCCCCCGTCTGGAAAGAGAAACACTGGAACAGATTTCAAACCGCCGATTTACAAAAGAATATGGAGAATATGCTTTTTCCTGGCGGGGCAGGCCCGTCTTACTCCGAAATATGGATATCATCGATAAAAAATAAATCACCTTCTTCACTGTATCGTGAATCGGGTGATTTATTTTTTATTGCGTTTTATATATTTCAGAAAGAAAACAGATTAATCTGTTCTTCTTCCGGCATACCGTGGAGGATTCCCATTTCATCCATGGTATCGATAATGCTCTGGCTTACCTTGCCTCGCTTTTTCAAATCTTCTTTCGACGTAAAGGGATGTTCCCTGCGGGCTTCAACAATTTCCTTTGCCACCGTATTTCCCAAAGCGGGAATGCAGTTGAACGGAGGGCGGAGTGCGCCGTCTTCCATGAGAAATTCGGAAGCGGATGATTTATTCAAGTCGATAGGCAGGAATTTCAAACCGCGAAGATACATTTCCGCCGCTGCCTCAATAACTGTGGCACTCCCCTTTTCCACCGCCGTTGGGTGGGGCAGCGAATTAATCCGCGCCAGCTCCGCCGACTGGGACGCCAGTCCTCTTAAAATAACCGCCGCATTGAACGCGCCTTCCGCCCGGATGGTGAAATAAGCCGCATAGTAAGCAAGAGGTTCATACACCTTGAACCAGGCGATGCGGAACGCCATCATAACGTAAGCCACCGCATGGGCCCTTGGGAAAAGGTAGGAAATTTTCAGGCATGAGTCAATGAACCACTGCGGTACCCGGGCATCTTCCAATTCTTTCCGGTTGTTGGAATTTCCTTTTTCCAGCCCTTTACCCTTACGCACGTTTTCCATGACTTTGAAAGCGGTCAGCGGTTTTACATGATGTTCAATCAGATAGTTCATGATATCATCGCGCGTGGAAATCGCTTCTTCCAGTTTGACCTTGCCTGACGTAATCAAATCCCGCGCATTATTCAGCCACACGTTCGTCCCGTGAGAAAAACCGGAAATGCGGACAAGCTCGGAGAAATTTTTGGGCCGTGTATCCTCCAGCATACCGCGGACAAAAGGTGTGCCGAACTCCGGAAGACCAATCGCCCCCACGGTAATCCCCTTGTCCCCCACCGCCGCTTTCAACTGTTCCGACGTAATGCCGAGAGCGTCAGGCGAGCTGAAAAGGGACAGCGTTTTTTCATCATTGAAAGGAATGTGAAGCGGATCGATGCCCGTGATATCCTGAAGCATACGAATGACTTTCGGATCATCGTGGCCCAGAATATCCAGTTTCAGCATACGCCCTGAAATGGAATGGTAATCAAAATGGGTGGTGATGGTACCCGGAATTTTTTCTCCCGTTTCATCTTTCAGCCATCTTTTATTGGCGGCATATTGGAGAGGCGTGAAATTGTGGATATCCATATCCCGGGGACAGACCATGATACCGGCGGGATGCTGCCCTGTGGTCCGTTTTACCCCTGCCACGCCGGCAGATAATTTTTCTATAAAAATATCATTGAATGTCAGCCCGCGGTTTTCCGCGTACCGTTTGACGAATCCGAAAGCTGTCTTATCCTGGATCCCCGCAATCGTTCCTGCGCGGAATACATTATCCCGCCCGAAGAGTTCTTCGGTGTACTTATGGGCCACCGCCTGGTCGTCGCCGGAGGAAAAATTCAGATCGATATCAGGCACTTTGTCTCCGTCAAATCCCAGGAAAACGGCAAACGGGATATTGTGTCCGTCCTTATTTAATTCCGTGCCGCAGTTCGGGCATTTCTTATCTGCCAGATCAAAACCGCCGCCGACGGAACCGTCAGTAAAGAATTGGTTCCAGTGGCAATGGGGGCACACATAGTGGGGCGGAAGCGGATTTACTTCCGTGATGCCTGCCAGTGTCGCCACAAAAGAAGATCCGACAGAACCCCGGGATCCCACCAGGTAGCCGCGGTCGTTAGAATGCTTGACGAGTTTATGGGCGATGTAGTATAGGACGCCATAGCCGTGATTAATGATCGGTGTCAGCTCCAGATCAAGCCTGTCCCGGATGATTTCCGGCAGCGGTTCTCCATAAAGCTCCACCGCTTTCTCATAGCACATGGCTTTCAGCTTATCATCGGCACCGGCAATTTTCGGATTGTACGATTTCCATTCTTCCGCCAGCGGTTCAATGACCTCGCACTGCTCCGCCACTCGGCGGGTATTCGTGATGACGATCTCCTCCGCTTTTTCTTTCGGCAGATAGCTGAATTCCTCCAGCATTTCCTCCGTCGTCCGAAGGTATACCGGCGGATGGGATTCTATTTTCCCCGGTTTTTCCCAGTTGGACAAAAGGATATCTCTGTCCCGCGCGTATTCGGCAAAAAGGTAGTGGGCATCAGATGTGGCGCATATGGGAATCCCCGCTTTTTCTCCTATTTCAATAACTTTCTTGTTCAGCTCCTGCAAATCTTTTTTCGTCGTGATGGCAGCATACTTATCTTCATACAGCAGGAATTCATTGTTTCCCAGCGGCTGCACTTCCAGATAATCATAGAATTTCGCCAGACGGATCAGTTCTTCATCGCTGTCTCCGTTCAAAACGGCACGGAAAAATTCACCCATGACACAGGCGGAACCATACATCAGTCCGTCCCTGAATTCCTCAAGGAGCGGACGGGGCAGAAGAGGACGCTTGCGGTAGTATTTCAGATGGGACAGCGTCACAAGACGGTACAAATTGCGGAGACCCGTGATATTTTTTGCCAGCAGGATAATATGGCTGTACTGCTGCCGGTCACTGTCAATATCTTCAGGCACTTCATCGATCAGATAACCTTCCATGCCGTAGATGACTTTTTGCCCGTATTTTGCCGCCAATGTTTGTATTTGGGGAAATGCCTGAATGACGCCGTGATCCGTAATCGCCACGGCAGGATGCTTCCACTTTGCCGCCGTCCTGATGATCTCTTCATTATCGATGAGTCCGTCCAAACTCATTTTCGTATGGAGATGGAGTTCTACACGCGGTATTTCAGCCATATCCTCATGGTTGATTTCTTTCTCTTTCCCCTGTTCCATCTGGGAAATATTCAGCACAAGGCCGCCGGTAAATTTATCAAGCTGCACATTCCCCCTGACTTTTACGGTCATATTCTTTTTTACACCGGTCAGCTTTTGTGCGTCTTCCTTCTTTTCAAAAAACTTTTTGCAAAGGATTCCGTCCGTCTCATCAGCCAGCTTCATGGTAAACAGACACCTGTTTTCACGGAGTTCTCGGCACTCACAGCCAATGACAGTTCCCTGTACGACGATACCGCCCTGTTCTTCCCGGATCGTACTGATATCCGATATTTTCCCTTTAATATGTGATCTGCCTAAAAGGATGCCGTCCGTTCTCTTCTCTCCGGAAGCGGATAATTGGAAAGCGGAAGCAGGAAGCACGCTCTCTAAAGACGGCAATTCGCTCGAAAAAGAAATGCCTGCCGTTTGAGAAAGTGCAGGCCTGTCTTCCACCGGCGGAGCTGCAGCCATAGCTGCCTGCACATCACGGATAGAAGGCAGCTTGAAAACAGGTTCAGAATCAGCCTCCCCTTCCGGCGAATCTTCTGTCCTATGCATATCCATACCGCCATCCGGATTTCCAGCACCATACATCTCACTGAATTCTTCTTCCGGAAGAGACGCATCACCTATAGTCATTAAAAGGGGACAGACTTCTTCCGTCACATCATCCCCATTCAAATAAATATTCCTCAAACAGCGGATTTCATCGCTCATGGCTTTCAATACCTGAAGAGCCGCGTTTCTGTCATCGGCCTGAATGTACCAAGCCTGGCATTCTGTATCCACTTCCATTAAAGTAATGACTGAACCTTTCTGCTTTGATTTCAGCCGATACTTTCCCATCGTAATCCCTCCAATATGCAGCAGAACGCCTCAGTTCCCCAAAGGGATTATGACGGCTTTCTGCTCTTCTTTATTCTCTTTATCTCTTTTGTTCTTTTCCGTTGTTTTCCTGCCGGCATCCTGCCGTTCCTTCGCTTTCTTTTCAGCGTCAGCCTTCTTTTCGGCTTCTGCTTTTTTCGGATCTTTATTGTATGTAATCACAGTATCTACGGGATCATAGTATGACGGGAAACTTCTTTCGTAAACACGTCCGTCCGCCCAGCGGGCATACTGGAGGATTTCCGCATCATATCCTTCATGTCCGTATTCTACCGTCTTTTCTTCCGTCTGCACGGGATCCACCTTTTCCTGCGTATTGAATCCTATCGCGCCCGAATACTCAAGCAGAACGCGGGATTCCTCCGGTTTATCCTCCCTGGTGCCGATGATCCAGCATGTCACCGCGCCCGGTTCATACTTCGTATATACGTAAACCGGATTTTTAAAATTATTTATAAATTGAAAATCCAGGTCCCCATAAGAAACAGTAGCATCCTGTCCTATGGGCACATACGATGCCGGTGAAAAATGAGGACTCCGTTCTGTCACTTCCATTCCCGAAAGAAGCACCGCATTAAAAAGAGTCGTACTCACCTGGCACACGCCGCCGCCATAACCGGGCTGCGGCTTTCCATTCACAATGACAGGCGCTTCCAAGTATCCCTTGTCCGGAGACCGTTCTCCTGTAGCATCGTTATAGGAAAATACGGTACCCGGATCCACTACAGACCCTCTGATAGCTTCCGCCGCTAATTCGATATTTCTGCTTCTGTTGGGACTTTCCCCAAAATTCGTCGTATAAACACCGAGAACCGTATTAAAATTTTTCAACCGCTCCTTTGTCAGCATCGGCATCTTTTCTTCCGTCACGGGAATTTCCACAGCATCCGTATCTTCACTGACAAGGGCATTTCCTACGATTTCCACAAGTTTCGGCCGATCAAAAACAAGATAAGGTACGCCCTCAGTAAATTCCACTGTCCCGTCATCTTTTATGACAGGCATAGCCTCTTTCGGCGTCTGCCCATACTTCACGGCAAGTTCATCCACTTTCGTGCAAAGCGTTTCCCTGTCATAAAGCGGAACCACCCCTACTACATCACCGTAAATGACTGCTTTCCAGCGGGTGATCCAGTCAGAAAGCAGATTTCCCGTTTTCCCCAACCGCAAAAGCTCATCTGCCCTGCTTTTATCAAAATGCACGTTTAAATCCTTATATGACCACTCTTCATGAACCGCGCCATGGTTAAGTGCCAGTTTTTTTGCGGCAAGCTCTTCATTCTTTTCCCGAAAAAACTCCTCCAGCCGGACTTTCCCCATACCGCCTACCGCGGTACCGTTCAGTCGGACGCCGGGGATGACCGTGTCTTTCCCCGCCCAGACAAAAGGAGCTGCTCCGGCAAGGACAGCAGCCGCCACAAAAATACCCCCGAAAACTTTTACAGTTTTATACATATCCGCTCTCTCATTTACGCATACAATAACGCAGCAGCAGCTCTTTTACCGTTTGAGCGCTTCCTTCGCGAATTCCCCAATGATACTCAAATATATTCAGCAGCAGCCATTCCGCATCTTCTTCAGAAACAAAGCGGGCATCCTTCTCCAGATTTTTCCACGCCCATTGGTTCGTCACCCCTGCCGCTTTCTGTATCTGCGGCAAGGGTGCATGGTTCCGCTGCATTTCTTTCAGTATTTTTATTTTTCTGAATTTAGCGGAAATAAACCCCAGATTTTTAATTGTTTCCGACACATCCGTAAACACATGATCGGTATTCTCCATAACGGCAGACGCATTTTTGGCAATCAGGGCATCAGTAAACTTAAAAATCCCCTGATCCATATACTCAGGCAAAGCGTATTCCAGAAGCTTTTTCGAAATACCGGTCCTGTTTCCTGCCATTAATACGATTTTATCACATTCTGTTTGAAGAAAAGGGCGGGAAATCGTCTCCCAGGAACCGATAACTTCTTCCATATACGCCCGTGCTTCCGGCTCCACCCGCTTCCCGCAGTCCATGAGCATCCGCGCCATGACGGACGCGCCCTCCCGCGGCGCTAAAAGACTGCATTCTTCACTCCCGCAGACAGAAAGTAACGTTTTAGAGGCCTTCGTTCTTTTATCTAAAGCGCCGTCTACCGTAAAAATCGCCAATATATCGGGTGTCAACTCTTTCAGTATATTTATGAAACCGTTAAATTCATTTTCTTCCTTTTTATCTTTCGGCGGCCTTTTTATAAAAAAAGGATTCTCCATGACCACTGCCGTCTTTACGGCAAAGAGGGACTGCCCTTCCAGATAACTCCTGTAAAGGTCATAATTCCCCGGAGAATCAAGCACCGTCACCTCGGGTATTTCTCCATGAAAATAATCACGGATGATTTCCTCTCTCCGCAATCCGATAGTAACCGAGTCATTACCGTATAAAATTTTGCAATTGGATAAGATTTGTTTTACTGCCATTATTTCCGTCCCATCTCCCCCGCAATAACCGCCATCCGTCTTTTTCCCATATCAATTCCGCCATCCCTTCGCTCTCCGTATATGCTGCGGGACAATTGCAGAGATAAAAAACATCTTTGTCCTCACCGGCGAATCGCCCGTCGCCTCCATATACTGCCGCTTCAGGTCTTAATCTGTCCAGTTCCTTTTCCGATACGCCGCGGCGGAAACCGTTCGATCCTCCCACCCATGCGGTGTGCGGGGAATCTCCTTCACTGAAATTCTTATTTCCTGAAAAGTATACATCCCACGAACCCTTTCCCACACGAATGGCACTTCCGTTTGTTATGACTGTCAATCCGTTTTTTAAGCGCAGGCGTGACGGCGATAGGTTTCTGACTGTTCCTTTGAAATCTTTTATAAGGAAAGGTGCAAGCGTTTCCGCTTTTCCTCCGACCGCCCATATCTCTTTTATTCTTGTATCCATTTCAAACGGGACAGGCTTCTTCACCTCTTCCAGATTGAGAAGAAGCACGTCTATATCAAAAATTCCATGGTACCCTAAGATTGAATCCAATTCCCGTCCGCTTGCCGCCGAAGGAATCCCGCTGCTTTTATAATACACGATCTTCGCATCACCGGACATAAGCACTGTCCCCGTATCTGCTCCCAAATCAGGCGCCAGCAGAACGGTCTCCCGGCGCACTGCCCATTCTGCCAACAAAAGAATCGCCCCGGCAAAAATGACACCGGCAAGAAGATATTTCCCTTTCCGTTCCCATTTCCTTTTGAAACAGAAAACCGCCACTCCTATATAATACAAAATCCCTTCGGCAAGGGAAAGACTGCCCGCTTCAAAAGACGCTTCCGGCAGTGAAGAAATAAATCCATTCAACCGCAGCGCCGCCCAGAGGAAGTAATCGGCAAACTGCAGGATTCCTCCTGCCAGAGGCAGCAAGAGAAAAGAAGAGAGTGCCGCCAAAAGTCCCCCAATGATCACCCATTCCAAAAGCGGCACAACGATCAGGTTGGCAGGTATGAAATATAGCGGGAAACTATGAAAATTATACAAAATAATGGGAAGCACGAGGACTTGGGCCGCCGTAGAAAGAGCACAGCCTTCACAGATCCGGGGCGGAATTTTTCCTAATCGGGCAAGCGCATGCCGAAGCGGTTCATAAAAAATCAGTATTCCTGCCGACGCGCAGACGGAAAGCTGGAAGCTGATATCAAAAAGGAAATAGGGGTTCCACAAGAGCATC
>OJNJ01001919.1_pt1 | contig 11341 bp, 9 predicted proteins | sample 1597491 | NCBI WGS metagenome assembly OJNJ01 (sample SAMEA2452132, study PRJEB22498) | human gut metagenome | biome: human feces; feature: human gut; material: feces | place: Australia | collected 2012 | reverse complement strand
ACTGTGATTATCCACCACAATAACACGCGAAAAAGGAATGGTTTGCCCACATACGCAGGCAAGACATTCCTTTAATAATTCTACGCGATTATAAGTTACAATAACGACTGCATTATTCATTCTTATACATTTCCTGATAATACTTCTGATAATCACCGGAAGTAACGTTCTTCATCCAATCTTCATGCTCAAAGAACCAGGCGATCGTCTTTTTAATGCCATCCTTAAACATAGTCTCCGGTTCCCAGCCTACTTCCTTCTTGATCTTGTCAGGAGCAATGGCATATCTTCTGTCATGTCCCTTACGATCCTCCACGTAAGTGATCAGGTCGTTGTTAATATGTGCCTTGCGGGGATCGGAATCCGGAAGCATCTCCTGCAAAGTCTCAATGATAATGTGGATGATCTCGATATTCTGCTTCTCATTATGTCCACCGACATTGTATACTTCACCGACACGTCCTTTGTGAATGATAAGGTCAATAGCCTTGCAGTGGTCTTCAACATAAAGCCAGTCACGGACATTAAGACCTTCACCATATACAGGAAGTGGCTTATCATTAAGAGCATTGGCAATCATAAGAGGAATAAGCTTTTCTGGGAAGTGGTATGGTCCGTAGTTGTTAGAACATCTGCTTATAGTTACAGGAAGTCCATAAGTTCTGTGGTAAGCTAATACTAAAAGATCAGCACCAGCTTTTGATGAGCTGTATGGGCTTGATGTATGTATAGGTGTTTCCTCTGTGAAGAAAAGGTCAGGTCTGTCAAGTGGAAGGTCACCGTATACTTCATCAGTAGATACCTGATGATAACGCTTAATTCCGTACTTTCTGCACGCATCCATAAGAACAGCAGTACCTTTGATGTTAGTGTCAAGGAATACTTCCGGGTTCTCGATAGAACGGTCAACGTGTGACTCGGCGGCAAAGTTTACAACCATATCTGGGTGTTCTTCTTCAAAAAGCTTGTATACAGCTTCTCTGTCAGTGATACTTTCCTTAACAAATCTGAAGTTAGGATTATCCATTACAGGAGCAAGTGTTGAGAGATTGCCCGCATATGTAAGGCAGTCAAGACAGATAATTCTGTAATCTGGATATTTCCTTAACATATGGAAAATGAAGTTGCTTCCGATAAATCCGGCACCGCCGGTAACAATAATATTCATATATAATCCTCGTTTCTGTGCACATATTAATAATTAAAATGGTGCAGTGTGCGCTACACACCAAATGATAATATATTCTAGCTATGAAGTACGTCAATATATTTGCCGTCAAGCACATCTTTTAAATACTGTCCGTACTGGTTTTTCTTTAAGACTTCATAAGTCTTAAGTACGTCCTCTTTAGTTATCCAGCCGTTAAGATAAGCTATCTCTTCAAGGCAGGCTATTTTACGGTGCTGATGTGTTTCAATTGTCTTAACGAAGTTAGTAGCTTCAACAAGGCTTTCGTGAGTACCAGTGTCAAGCCAGGTAAAGCCCTGACCTAAAAGTTCTACATTGAGGTTGTTGTTCTCAAGATATATACGGTTAAGGTCTGTTATTTCAAGCTCACCTCTTGCAGATGGCTTTAAATTCTTCGCATACTCTACAACCTTGTTATCATAGAAGTAAAGACCTGTTACACAGTAATTGCTCTTAGGCTTAGCTGGCTTTTCTTCTATAGATATAGCCTTGCCGGCTTCGTTAAATTCTACAATACCAAATCTTTCAGGGTCATCAACGTAGTAACCAAATACTGTAGCACCTATGCCTTCTTCAGCGTTTTTAACAGCATTTTTGAGACGTTCCTTAAGTCCGTTGCCAGCGAATATGTTATCGCCAAGAACCATAGCAACAGTGTCATCGCCGATGAATTCCTCACCGATAATGAAAGCCTGTGCAAGTCCGTCAGGTGATGGCTGTACAGCATAAGAAAGATTAACACCGAACTGGCTTCCGTCACCGAGAAGCTCTTTGAATCTAGGTGTATCCTGTCGAGTAGATATTATAAGAATATCACGAATTCCAGCAGTCATAAGAACTGACATAGGATAATATATCATAGGCTTATCGTATATAGGAAGAAGCTGTTTACTTGTTACCATTGTGAGTGGATAAAGGCGTGTGCCAGAACCACCAGCGAGAATAATACCTTTCATAGTCATTCCTCTTTTCTTAATAAATAGTGTGTTTTAAATAAATTAATACCTGTTTAGCAGATTAGTGCTTACTAAGCAGATTATAGTTTTTTAGTAAATTGATATTTGCTTTTTGTTTTGATATATATATAATAAAAGGTGACGTAACGTCATCTTCAAGTATTTTTTGTGATACAAGAAGAAATTTTATCATTATTTATGATTTTTATGGTTTCAAACAGATCTTCAAATAGGATTTTAATAGTCCTTAAAATATAATTTCAAATAAGCTTTCAAATAGGATTTGCAATAAGTTTTTAAACAGAATTTCAGGTATGATTACAGTAAAATATACCATAAAGAAAAGAGGAAGTTATGCATAAAGAAGGTTATTATTCTTCTGGTGAATTTGCCAAGAAAGCAAATGTTACAGTAAGAACTATAAGATATTATGATAAACAGAATATTTTAAAGCCGTCACTTCTTACAGAGGACGGAGTAAGGTTTTATACGGATTCAGATTTTACGAGGCTGCAGCAGATACTGTTGTTTAAGTATCTGGGGTTTTCGCTTGAGGATATAAGAAATATGACTATCGGTGATTCAGATTATAACATCCTTCTTAATTCGCTTAATTTGCAGTTTAAGCTTATTCAGGACAAAATAGCACAGATGGAGCTTGTAAAGAATGCAATTGAAGACACGATAGATACATTTAAAAATAACAAATCAGTGGATTGGAGCAATATGCTTTCGCTTATCCACCTTACTAATATGGAAAGCACTTTAAAGACACAGTATCTTAATGCTGGAAATATAACCGCAAGAATTAATCTTCATGCAGAATATTCAGTTAATAAGCAGGGTTGGTTTAACTGGATATATGAACAGAGCAATATACAGACCGGACAGCGTATTCTGGAGATAGGCTGTGGTGATGGAAGACTGTGGGTTGATAATAAGAATAATGTAAGAGAACTTTCAGGGCTACAGGTGTTCTTAAGCGATATATCCGATGGTATGGTGAATGATGCAAGAAGAAATATAGAAGCGGAATATGCTAACGAGAATGGGGCGGATAGTACTGCACATAAGACAGGACAGTCTGTATCATTTAAGTTTAATACATTTGACTGTGCGGATATTCCTTATAGGAATAATTATTTCGATATAGTTCTTGCTAATCATGTATTATTTTACTGTGATAATATAGAAAGCGTTCTAAAAGAAGTCAAAAGAGTGTTAAAACCGGGTGGAGTATTTATATGTGCAACTTATGGGGCTTCGCACATGAAAGAGATTAGTGATCTTGTAACAGAGTTTGATAAAAGAATTGTTCTTGCTGCGGATAATCTGTATGATAAATTCGGGCTGGATAATGGAGAGGATATATTGATTAAGCATTTTAATAATGTAGATGTCAGAAAATATAATGATCACCTGTTAGTTGATAAAGCAGAGCCGCTTATTGAATATATTCTTTCCTGCCACGGCAACCAGAACCAGTATCTTCTTGACAGATATTCTGATTTTAAAGCATTTATAAGAAATAAGCTTGCAAGGAAGCCTTTTAAGATTACTAAAGATGCAGGATTATTTATATGTAAAGATATATGGTAATTATATTAATAATGTGGTAAAATTATACAGCTATTGCAATTTACGCGATTAAATATCTATTATAATGGGAATGTTATTTATAACAGTATAATGATAGGCAGATTATTAAATTATAGAAGAATAGAGGTATACAATGGCGTTATCCAAATTATTTTTAAATGCAGGTGAAGCGTTAAGGCCAGTTCTTGTAAAAGTGCTTCCGATGAAACTGCTAAGTAAGCTGAAGGCGGGAATTATTAATAATGCAACAGAAAAGCTGTCGGCAGATACTATAGAAAAGTATGTACCGGGACGATACAAGGAAGGTGCTAATATAATAGGCAATATAAAGGGGGATAATGGATTAGGACAGAGTGCACGTATTATGTGCAGTCTGCTTGATGAGAATAATGAGCCACACGTTATAAGGGATTTCTTTGTTCCACCGGGAGGCTCAAGAACCAATGATATGTATGACAGCAGGCTTACAACACAGCTTCCATATGATGTTAACATAATACATGTTAATGCTAGTGAATTTATGGTAGCATATTTAAGCCTTGGCAAAGATGTATGGGATTACAGATATAATATAGGTTACTGGGCGTGGGAATTAGAGACATTTCCAGAGGAATGGCTTCCGGCATTTAAGCTTGTCGATGAAGTGTGGACACCATCGGATTTTGTTACTAATACACTTAAGAAATATACTGACAAGCCCGTGGTTACGGTTCCACATTGTATAGAACCTGTTGCAAGTGCACAGTATGGCAGGAAGCATTTTAATCTTCCAGAAGACAAGTTCCTGTTTTTAATAATGTTTAATAGTGGAAGCGTTATGGAAAGAAAGAATCCATTGGCAGCTATTAAAGCATTTAAGCAGGCATTCCTGAAAGATGAGGCAACTAAGAACAAGTATAAGGATGTAGGTCTTGTAATTAAGATAAGTGAGTCAGAGCTTTCAGCAGACGATGAGAAGATTATAAGCTCTGTTATAGATAAAGAAGATAATATTTACTTTATGTGTGGACAGATTAATAAGACAGAAGTTAATTCGCTTCTTAAAGACGTAGACGTCTATGTATCACTTCACCGCTCCGAGGGCTTCGGGCTTGTAATGGCGGAAGCTATGTATCTTGGAACACCTGTTATAGCAACGGCATGGTCTGGTAATACAGAGTTTATGAATGATGATACTGCGTGTATGGTTGGATACGATATGATAGAACTTGATAAGGACTATGATGTATTTAAGAAGGGCAATGTGTGGGCAGATGCACACATTGATGAAGCTGCTGATTATATGGTAAGACTCTATGAAGACAAAGAGTATTACAACACCAAGGCAGGTAATGGACAGGCATATGCCAGAGAACATCTTGCATACAAGCGTTCAGCGGATATTGTGAGTGAGCGTTTAAGACAGATTCATTCAAAGTCTTAAGGCTTTTTAACTATTCGTTTGACAAAGAAAATGTTTGTTATTATAATATGCAGGATTTAGATATAGAGGAGAAATTTCTGATGCAACATATTAAAGAATTATATGAATATAGGGAAATGATTATAAGTCTTGTAAGAAAAGACTTAAGAGGAAGATATAAGGGTTCGGTTCTTGGATTTCTTTGGACATTCGTCAACCCTTTATTACAGCTTATCGTGTATACAATTGTGTTCTCAATAATTATGAGGGCAAGCTATGAACAGTATTATTTGTTCCTTTTCGTGGCACTTGTGCCTTGGATGTTCTTTTCATCAAGTGTAACTGATGGTGCGGCAAGTATATTAAAAGAGAAGGATATGGTTAAAAAGATATACTTCCCAAGAGAGGTTCTTCCAATATCAACAGTTACAAGTGCATTTGTTAATATGATACTTACATTCGTTGTTGTATTTATAGTTGTTATTGTATCTGGAAGAGGTATTAATCCACTTGCATTATTATGCCTTCCTGTTGTTATGGTTGTAGAGTATGTACTTTGTCTTGGTATTGCACTTATAGTATCATCACTTACAGTATATCTCAGGGATTTACAGTATATTCTTGGAATATTTGTTATGGCACTCCAGTATATGACACCGGTAATGTATGGCGTTGATATGGTAGAGAATTCTGGTGCTGGTGACTGGCTTATTTTAATATTTAACTTAAATCCTATGACACCTATTATTAAAATATACAGACAGATTATTTATTATGGAGAAGTTCCAGAACTTGGTTCGCTGGCTCTTGCATTAATAATAGGTATTGTATTTATAGTTGTCGGAGAAGTTCTGTTTAAGAAGCTTCAGAGAGGTTTTGCAGAAGAATTCTAATTAGAATAGTATAGACAATTAGATATATAAGCAGAAATGAGGATTATGATGGATAAAGATAATGCAATTGAAGTAAAAAATATAACTAAAGATTTTAAAGTATATTATGATAAAGGAAGCGAACTTAAGGAAAAAATGCTTTTCTGGAAGCGCAACAGATATGAGAAAAGACATGTTCTTAATGGTATAAGCTTTAATGTTAAGAGAGGTGAGGCTATAGGTTTAGTAGGTAAGAATGGCTGTGGTAAAAGTACAACACTTAAAATGCTTACTAAGATTATATACCCTGACTCAGGAACAATTGAGATGCGTGGAAGAGTATCAAGCCTTATAGAGCTTGGAGCAGGTTTTCACCCGGATATGAGCGGAAGAGAGAATATATATACTAATGCTTCTATATTCGGACTTACCAAGAAAGAGATAGATGCAAGACTTGATGATATTATAGCATTTTCAGAACTTGAAGATTTCATAGATAATCCAGTAAGAACTTATTCTTCAGGAATGTATATGCGACTTGCTTTTGCAGTTGCTATCAATGTAGATGCTGATATTCTTCTTATTGATGAAATCCTTGCCGTTGGTGATGCTAACTATCAGGCAAAGTGTTTCAATAAGTTAAGAGAGATTAAGGCAGAGGGAACAACTATCGTTATTGTATCACATTCATTAGGTCAGATTGAGCAGATATGTGACCGTTCTATATGGATAAAAAATGGTCTTATAGAAGCGGAAGGAACTCCAAAAGATGTCCATCTTAAATATCTTGACTATATGAATCAGGAGAGAATGGAACAGGCTGAGAAAGAGCAGCTACGTCAGGCAAAGCTTGAACGTGAGCAGATGGAGAAGAAGAAAGAAGAAGAACGTATCAAGAAAGAGCGTGCGAAGGTTAATTCAAGATACGGAAGTGAAGACGCAAGATTTACAGATATTCATATGTATAATGAGGCTGGCGAGGAGAGCAGAATATTCAAGACAGGAGAGAAAGTTATACTTGACCTTGGTTATCACGTTGATAATAAAGTTACTGATGCAGTATTTGGATTTGGTATATTCAGAAATGATGCTCTCTGGTGCTATGGTACTAATACAAGAATAGACAGAATAGAGAATTTTGACATTGATAAAGACGGAAGATATAAGGTAGAACTTGAAGATCTTAATCTTATACCTGGTAATTACTGGGTAGATATAACTATTGAATATGGAGAGGGTATACCTGTTGATTATTATAAGCAGGCTCTTAAGTTTGAGGTTGTATCTAATATAACAGATGTTGGCGTTACAAGAATTCCACACAAGTGGGAATTACACATTTAAGATGAGGAGATAAGAATAATTATGAAAAGGGCAGTGCCATGGATAAGAGTGGCTGGATTTATTGTTGGGCTTGTTGTACTGGTAGCAATATTTGATTACGCGTTTGCACAGACAGGATATGTAAGATATGTGCTTACATATTTCCAGAATTCAGATGAGGATATAGATACACTTGTATTAGGTGCATCGCATGCAAGAAGTGCAATTGACCCGCAGAAGATAGATGATGTTAACGACACGAATTCATTCAGTCTTGCAATACCTGGTGAGATGGTAAAGGATTCTTATTATGTGTTACAGGAAGCGTGCCGCAGTAAGAAGATTAAGACACTTATATTTGATGTGGATTACCAGTATTGGATGGAACCTCAGGCAGAAGGATATTTTCAGGAACCATTCATATACAACCAGCTTAGCTGGTCATCACCAGTAAAGTGGAAGTATATGGCAGAGAATATGCTTAATCTTGATGTTAGGAATGCATTTACGAAGAGAAATGTATATCTTTGTACTCCATCATCAGTAAAGACTAATATTTCACAGAAGCGTTCGCAGGAATATAAGGATGCGGATATCTACTCAATAGAGGTACCAGATGCCAATGGCCCATATATTGGAAAGGGATTTTTCTATCGTGAGGTAAGCGGACTTAAGCCTGGTGGTGATGCTTATGTTGATGGCTGGGTAGGCAGAGAGAATGATGGTCTTTCAGAGGTGGCTGTAACCAAGTTCAAGCAGATAAAGAAGTTCTGTGATGATAATGGTATTGAGCTTATATGTGTTACATCACCAATAACACCAAGCGTTATGCAGAAGCTTGGAATGGGAACTGTTAATGATGTACTTTCACAGTTCTTTGAAGAACAGAATGTACCTTATTATAATTTTAACAAAGCCAGATTATCAGTTCTTGACAGAAGTGATCTTGATTATGGAGATAAAGAAGGTCATATGGGTGGAGAACTTGCAGAAGAATATTCAGAAGTATTAGCAGAAGTGTTAAAAGGACATTTTAACGGAACATTAGATGAAACAAAGTATTTTTATAATACCTTTGATGAGATGTATAAAGAGATGGAGGAACAATAAATGTCATTCACAACAGTAGCCTTTTTTGTATTTTTATTAGCTGGAATAGTTGTTTATTATGTTCTTCCCAAGAATGTACAGTGGATATGGCTTCTTATATTAAGTTATATATATTATTTTACATTTAGTATTAAAGCTTCTTTATTTATGGTATTTGCAACTGTAACTATATATTTCGGAGGCATTTGGCTTCAAAATATACAGAATACAGGTGACAGATATTTAAAAGATAATAAAGAAACACTTTCAAGAGAAGATAAGAAGGCTTATAAAGAAAGCCTTAGAAGAAAGAAAAGATGGGTGTTGTTCCTTATACTTCTTTTGGACTTTGGAATGTTAGCAGTTGTAAAATATAGTAATTTTGCAATAGAGAATATTAATTCCGTACTTGGACTTATGGGTAAAGAACCAATAGGTCTTCTTGGAATGGGACTGCCACTTGGAATATCGTTCTTTACATTCCAGTCTGTATCATATGCAATTGATGTATATCAGGGAAAGTATGAGTGTGAGAAGAACATATTTAAGATGGGATTATTCGTATCATTCTTCCCACAGCTTTTACAGGGTCCAATTGGAAGATATGACAGATTAGGAAAGCAGCTTTACAGTGGACACAGCTTCAATTTAAAGAATGTAGAATATGGACTTCAAAGAATCGGCTGGGGACTTTTTAAGAAGGTTGTTATTGCAGACAGGGCGGCAGTGCTTGTTCTTAATGTATTTAATAATTATGAGGCATACAGCGGATTTCATTATATTATGGCAGTGCTTATGTACTCTGTAGATTTATATATGGATTTCTCTGGTGGAATAGATATAGTTATCGGTGCTGCACAGATGTTTGGAATTACAATGGATGAGAATTTCAGGCAGCCATATTTTTCTAAGTCAATAGGTGAATTCTGGAGAAGATGGCATATTACACTTGGTACATGGATGAAGGATTACATATTCTATCCGATGTCACTTTCTAAGAAGATGAATAAGTTCGGAAAGTGGGGAAAGAAGCACTTTGGCAATACATTTGGAAGAACACTTCCTATATGCTTTGCTAATATAGTAATATTCTTTATCGTAGGTATATGGCACGGAGCAGCCTGGAAATATATTGCATATGGACTTTACAATGGCTTTATTATTGCAATAAGCAATCTTTTAGAGCCTGTATACAAGAAGCTTCTTTCAAAGTTTCATATTAATGCAACAAGCAGGGGCTGGACTTTATGGCAGATTATAAGAACATTTATACTTGTTAATATAGGCTGGTACTTTGATATGGCTGACAGTGTAAGTCAGGCTTTATGTATGATAAGATGGTCAATTCAGGGATTAAGCTTTTCACAGCTTAACAGTTCATTATTAGACCTTGGAATAGAAGCAAGAGATTATATAATTATAATCGCTGGATGTATTATAGTATTTATTATAAGTGTACTTAAAGAAAAAGGTATAGCTATAAGAGAGAGCATAGCGGCCAAGCCATTAGCGGTAAGGTGGGCTGCTTATTATGCGTTGATAGCTGTTATATTAATATTTGGATATATAGGAGCAACACAAGGCTTTATATATGCTAATTTCTAGCTTGTAAATGTAAGTGGTGTATCAGATACACAGAAATGAGGAGTATATGTCAGAACAGATTAATGTAGAATCAATTATGAAAGAGATTAAGAAAGAGATTGAAGTTAAAGGTTATACTAATGACTTATTAAGCTTTGATGATGTTATTGTTGATGTTGGTTCAATGAATGTTAATAAGTTTGATAAAGTAAAATTCAATGAGGATATATATGTTGCCAACCACGAATGGGAAGTTAATCCATACAGACCATTACAGGGTGGAAAAGTAACAGTATTCTTTAAAAAGGCAATAAGAAAGCTTGTATATTTCTTTGTAGAACCTATCGTTATGGCTCAGGATGGATTTAATGCTTCAATTGTCCGTTTGATGAACCAGATGAACTGTTATATAGAAGAAAAAGATAAAGAGATAGCTGAACTTAAGAAAGAGATAGAAGAATTAAAGGGCGGAAAGTAATATGCGTATTTTTCAGTTATTATCTACTATTGCTTATGGCGATGCTGTTAGTAATGATACAGTAGCTATGGAAAAGGCAATCAAGCAGATGGGATATCAGACAAGAATATATGCCGAAAGCATAGTACCACCACTTGATAAAAAGACGGCACTTGCAATTTCAGAATTAAAAGATGTATCGAATGATGATATTATAATATTCCATATGTCAACAGGAAGCCGCCTGAATTTTGATGTGGCTAAGTATCCTTGCCGTAAAATTGTAGTGTATCATAACATAACACCACCAGAATACTTCAAGAATAATGATGAAAGATTCAGTGATATATGTGAGTATGGTCTTAAAGGTGCTAAGTCATTAGCTGATAAGGTCGATTATTGTCTTGCTGTTTCAGAATTCAATAAAAAGGATCTGCTTAATATGGGTTATAAATGCCCTATTGATGTACTTCCAATTATTATACCAATGTCTGATTATGATAAAGCACCAGACAAATCAGTTGTAAAGAAATATTCTGATGACTATGTGAATATATTATTTACAGGACGTATTGCACCTAATAAGAAGCAGGAAAATCTTATATCAGCATTTTATTATTACAACAGGCTGTATAATAAGAAGTCACGTCTTATACTGGCTGGTTCGTTCAGATATGATGATCCATATTATATAAGGCTTACAGAATATACTAAGAAGCTTGGTATGGGTGGAACAGTTATATTTACAGGACATATAAAGTTTGACCAGATACTTGCTTATTATAAGACAGCAGATGTATTTCTATGTATGAGTGAGCATGAAGGCTTCTGCGTTCCGATTGTTGAGGCAATGAAGTTCAAAGTTCCAAT
>OJNJ01001910.1_pt1 | contig 11373 bp, 10 predicted proteins | sample 1597491 | NCBI WGS metagenome assembly OJNJ01 (sample SAMEA2452132, study PRJEB22498) | human gut metagenome | biome: human feces; feature: human gut; material: feces | place: Australia | collected 2012 | reverse complement strand
ACGACCGCACAGGTTGCTATAGAAAAACTGCTTTGATTATATTCTAACATATGTGAAAGAAATAGCAAGCGGTTTGTATTTTATTATATTGTTTTTGTTGTATATGCAACATATTTTTGGACAAAATTATAGTAATATTGTATTATAAATAATGAAATCAACATTCAAGAAAGAAGGACAAGAAATCCTATGGACAAGGTTTTCAAAATAGAAGATTTACGCCCTATCCGCGACGAGATGACCGTCTCACGAAATTCAAGGCTTAGTGACAAAACACCCATAACCTATTTTTCTCTCGGAAAGGGCACGTCAATCTCTCAGGAATCCTACGATAATACCACTGTATACATCGGTGCAAAAGGATGCGCTGATTTTCTTATCGGAGCTTATGCTGCAAAGCATACCATATCAGAAGGTGATATGCTGGTAGTCCCTTCGAAAATACTCTGCGGAGTAACAACAGAAACCGGCTGTATTTACACCGAAATCATCATAAAAAAGGAGAACAACAATATGAACAAAATTATCAAATCAGGCGAGGTCATGAAGCTTAAGGATCTTATCTCATATGAGGATGGCAGTATCACGAACATTGATGTGGTAAGCAACGACACAATGAAATTCGTGCTTATGGCATTCGATGAGGGCACCGGTCTCACACCGCATCGCGCGCCTGGAAATGCAATAATTTTCGCACTCGAGGGCAAGGCTGTAATAGACTACGAGGGCAAAGATTACACAATCTCAGCAGGCGAAAATTTCCGTTTTGACAAAAACGGACTGCACAGCGTAACCGCTGACGAAAGGTTCAAGATGGGACTTCTTCTGGTGTTGGAGTAAAGCCTGCTTCACTCTTTTTTCAAATCCCATGCCCCTGCTTCCTAAGCACCGGCATGGTGTATATCTTCACCAAAAGCGGTATCACCATGATAAACCATACAAGCGGCTCTGCTACTATCACTCCTGTATAGCCAAGCAGTGGCACAAGTGTAAATGCAATAATTATCTTTCCCACCATCTCAAGTGAGCTTGATACAAGCGGCGTAATCTGCTCTCCAAGCCCCTGCATTGCATTTCGCACTATACATATAACAGCGGTCACATAATAAAACAGAGTGTCAAATTTGAGATAATTTGTGGCATTTTTTATAATAATAGGATTATTAGTGCCTGTTACAAGCTTCACCAGCCACGGGCCTATAGTGTAGCTTGCGATAATTGCCATCGTACACCATATGCAGGTATAGAATATTGCCAGTTTTATGCCCTTTTTCACTCTGGTCACTTCTCCCGCTCCTATATTCTGCCCACAGAAGGTCGCCATGGTCTGTCCGAACACGGTAAACATGACCATGAATATCTCCGATATCTTTCTGGCAGCCGTGTGAGCTACTATAATATCCTGTCCCAGTCGGTTTATGGCGGTCTGCAGGGTCAGCGAGCCTATATTTACCAGCGAACTCATAAATGCCATAGAAAGACCTGCCTTAAGCATTGTCATTTTCATCACGGCTATTACTTCAGGAGTCATATTATTCTTGCTGCCTTTACCTTCTGCGCCTTCGATATCACAATTTTCGCCGCATAATTTCATGCTTCTTCGCAGTAAATGACTGTCAAATAAATCACTGCGGGACAATCTCAAAAGCTCATATCTTTTTACCATATATACATAGCACACAATAAACGCAATAACCTGTGCAAGTACAGTGGCAATCGCAGCACCCGCCACTCCTGCCTTCAGTACGACCACAAAGAAAATATCACCTGCCATATTCAGACAGACCGAGACGGCTAATATGACAAGCGGCGTAACTGTATCGCCCAGTGCCCTGAGTGCCGCCGCACATGCATCATACAAAAATGTCGCTACAAGCCCTGCTATTATAATAAAAATATATGACACAGCCATTCCCATCAAATCATTTGATACATTTAAAAATCCAAGAATCTGACGCAAAAATAACAGGCACAATACCGTTATAGCAAGCGCTATTATGCATCCCATTTTAATTGACAGAGCAAACGATTTCTTTACACCGGCGTAGTCCCTTGCGCCAAATTTCTGGGCTGTTATTATGGCAAATCCATTAGCTAAGCCCATCAAAAAGCCTATCATCAGATTGCTGAGTGTCGTGGTGGCTCCGACTGCTGCCAGTGAGTTTTCTCCCAGATATGATCCGACTATTCTCGTGTCAACTATACTGTATGTGAGCTGGAGTATATTTGCCATAAATATTGGAATGGCAAATGCCAGTATGAGTCTTGATGGTTTTCCTTTTGTAAGGTCTTTCATGTATGTATATCCTCGTATATTTCAAAATATTTTCATCAATATATTAGCAGATAAATTTTAAAATTCAATCTTTTTAATCGGTAATATAATCATTTCTGATCATACTAAAATATAAACAACAATATATAGTTTATATACGCAATAATTATACATATTAAATTTATATATATTATATTTACACGCATTGAATTTATACGTATCATATGTTATATTATATATATACTAAAGAAAGGTGGATAAAAATATGCCGATCAAACCAACTGAAATGGAACATATAATACTTGCCGATGGGTGGATTTTCAAAAACCAAACCGGATCACATCGGCATTATATTCATCCTTCAAAGCCCGGAAAAGTAACTATTCCTTTTCATAAAGGCAAAGAACTGAACAAAATCACTGAAAATTCTATCCGTAAGCAAGCGGGAATCAAATAATCATAAGGAGGTATACTCATCATGTTATCAATATATCCGGCATGTTTTTTTAAGGAAGATAATGGATACTCTGTAATCTTTCCTGATTTAAATTATCTTGCAACACAAGGAGATACCCTTGAAGATGCTGTGGCCATGGCTGTTGATTGTCTTGCAGGATATCTGTATACGGCTAAGATGGATAATGAAAAATTTCCTAAAGCATCCAAATTATCTGATATCAATATTGACAGACTATCTGACGAATTAGACATAACAGGAACATATACCGATGCATTTACCAATATGGTTTCAGTAGATGTTAAGGCATATGCCAAAGAGCATTTCGATAAATCGGTCCGAAAAACCCTTACCATTCCGGCTTGGCTAAATACTGCTGCGCAGGAAGAGGGAATTAATTTTTCAAAAACACTGCAGGAAGCACTTATGTCAAAGCTTAAGGCTCATTAGATATCTGCATTATAATTTGGAGAAAAGATGAACAACGATATAAAATACAAGCTGGCCAATGCCATGAAAGAATGCATGTTTTCCTCTCCTGTCGAGAAAATTACGGTTAAGGAAATCTGCGATACATGTGGTGTGACCAGACAAACCTTTTACAGAAATTTTCAGGACAAATACGACCTGATAAACTGGTATTTTGATAAGATACTGATTGAATCCTTTCACCAGATGGGTGAGGGCAGTACCGTGTACGAAAGCCTTGTTAAAAAATTTGAATATATCCGGATGGAGCACCTTTTCTTTAAGGCTGCTTTTAAAAATGATGAGCAGAACAATCTAAAGGAGCATGATTTTGAGCTGATTCGTCAGTTTTATATTGACCAGATTGAGGGAAAAAGCCACCGGAAAATATCCGACAAGCTATTGTTTCAGCTTGAGATGTACTGTCAGGGCTCTGTCTTTATGACAACACAGTGGGTGCTTGGCAATAAAAACTTTACCCCTCAGGAGCTTGCCGGACTGCTCGCTGATGCTATGCCAAAGGAGCTTGCCGACGTATTTCGCGAGGTAAACCTGATATAATTCAAGGTAATATTCAGAACCATTTAGAACAAGTATCGTGCGTTTTTACAAATGTGCACGGTGGTCTGAATAGTTATATCAGCGTTAAAAATCCGGGAATGCTGTCAATTGACAGTTCCCGGATTTTTTATTTTATTTCATTCTTAATCGTAACTATTCACAAACATCCCACATACATTCGCAAAACCTCACGATACTCATGCTTTCGCCAAGATGTCAAACTATACATCCCTGTAAGCTGTTGCAGAATTACATAATCTTACGGAAAAGAGCCTTCAAATCCTCAACACTTGCATCCTTTGGATTTCCAGGTGCACATGCATCCGCGTGAGCAGACTCTGCGAGGAAGTCTAAGTCATCCTCCTTAATAGCTTCAAGCTTTGTTGGGATTCCTACATCTACAGAGAGCTGCGCTACAGCATCGATTGCAGCCTTTCTGTACTCCTCTACAGACATATCATCTACGCCCTTTACTCCCATTGCGCGGGCGATTTCACGATATTTTTCGCCTGTACAGTCTGCATTGTACTCCATTACGATTGGAAGCATCATAGCACATGCTACTCCGTGTGGTGTATCATAAACAGCTCCAAGTGTATGAGCCATTGAATGAGCAATTCCAAGTCCTACATTTGAGAATCCCATTCCGGCAATGTACTCTCCAAGTGCCATGCCCTCACGTCCCTCTTTTTCATTGGCAACTGCACTTCTTAAGGATCTTGCAATAATCTCTATTGCTTTGAGATGGAACATGTCTGTCATCTCCCAGGCAGCCTTTGTTGTGTAGCCCTCGATAGCATGTGTGAGTGCGTCCATACCTGTTGATGCTGTAAGTCCCTTTGGCATTGATGACATCATGTCTGGGTCTACGATTGCGATGATTGGCATATCATGTGGGTCCACACATACAAATTTTCTCTTTCTCTCTACATCTGTGATGACATAGTTGATTGTAACCTCTGCTGCTGTTCCTGCTGTTGTAGGTACTGCGATGATAGGAACACAAGGCTTCTTTGTAGGTGCAACACCCTCTAAGCTTCTTACATCCTCAAACTCCGGGTTTGCGATGATGATACCGATTGCCTTTGATGTATCCATAGAAGAGCCGCCTCCGATTGCAATGAGGTAATCAGCTCCTGATTTCTTAAATGTCTCTACGCCATGCTTTACGTTGTCGATTGTTGGATTTGGCTTAATCTCCGAATAAATCTCATATTCCAATCCGTTCTTATCAAGGATATCTGTTACCTTTGCTGTAACCCCAAATTTGATTAAGTCAGGGTCAGAGCATACCAGTGCTTTTTTAAAGCCATGCGCTTTTGCCTCTGTTGCAATCTCCTGGATTGCACCTGATCCGTGATAAGATGTCTCGTTTAACATGATTCTGTTAGCCATAGTGTAAAATCTCCTTCCAATTTTAAAAATACTCCTAAAAAACTCTGCCGATAAATTCTTATAACTTATCTGCCTGACTATATTTTAACAAAGTATTAAACGAGATGTAAGTTACAAACCTGCCAATGTGTAACATCCCGGCTGTAATATATAACCTGCCAGTTACCTATATGTATCCCACCGGTTGCCAATCAGATCTTAGAGCTGTCTGTTATGACCTTCTTAAGCTCTCTTGCTGCCGCACTGATCGGGTGATGTATATCATATACCATACATATATTTCTCTGCGGTATCTCCTCCTCCAGAGCTATCTCTACAATCTCGCGATTTGCTATCGCAGCCTCTGCCATCGGCTTTGGCATAAAGGCAAGACCAAGCTCACTTTTCACAAGTGGCAGTATCTGATCTGTCGTTGCGGTCTCTGTATCAGGCGCAAATTCAAGTCCGTGTGACATAAAAAATCTGTTAAAAAAATGAAATGTCATGGTCTCCCGCCCCAGTCCGATAAGCGGATAATTATGCAGCTCATTTAATGACAGAGTCTGACTTCCGAGCGCAGTAAAGGTGGTACCACCCACGAGAATCTCCTGGAACGAGCCAAGCTTTATCATCTTAAGAGGTGCCTCCACCTCGACAGGTGTGGATACCACCGCAAAATCAATCATGCCGTTTTTTACGGCATTTATAGCCTGTGGGGTGGAGTGATTATATATCTTAAGCCTGATACCCGGATATGCCATGTGAAAAGTCTTTAGCCGGTCAAGCAGATATATGTTTAGAGCTGTCTCACTGGCTCCTATTGATACGCTTCCGTGTGACAGTCCTGTGCTGTCTGACAGCTCCTCCTCCGCAGCAAGTATCTGTGACATCGCTGCAGATACATGCGCGTACAAACGCTCTCCCTCCGGTGTGAGCTGCACACCTCTGTTATTTCTGATAAAAAGTATGCTGTTTATCTGCTGCTCTAAGTTGTTCATGGCGCGGGTTACATTCGGCTGGCTGTTTCCAAGTGCCCTCGCAGCTTTTGTGAAATTACAGTATTTTGCAACATAATAAAATATCTTGTAGTACTCAAAATTTATATCCATATTTAAAGCCTCCTTTTTATTATCGTTTTACCGGTCATTTTTCCGATAATACACAGATACTAATGATATAATAATATGATATTTCAATTATATCAATTATACTTTTTACTTATTATAATCATAATTGTATAATCATAAATGCTCAAAAGAGAAATATTGATTATATATATAAGAAAAGGACGTGTTTCAAATGAGTGAAAAGACAATGTTTCCAAGAGAAGACCATACAGAAATGCTGTTTCAGAAGATACTAAACGATCCATGGGCGTGTGACAGGCTTATGGAAACCTTCAATGAAAATCTGGTTTACAACGATGAATTTGATGTATCACTTCCGGCAGAAAAATTTGCTAAAGCTCTCTTCAATGCATATACCAACCGCGATCTTTCCGCACTGCTTATGTGTCTGTGCAACAACACCGTATTTGATTTGCTGCGCAATTCATATATCATACCGTACAGGTTCAATGCCGACGGACATCAAAATCCGATAATCATGACCGATGAGCACGGAAATCCGCTGCCCGAGTATAAACACATATCTCACGACAAGAACTATATACATTTTCATGAGATATACAATGATATGCCAGATAAAAAGGATATCTACTACGCACAGGCTTACCGCTACAGTCACACATATGATTCCGAGCATATGACTCCCACGCAGCAGGTCATTGTAAAGCATGACGGAATACTCTTGATACGAGAGCTTCCCGATACCGTAAAACTCAAGGAGACTGAGGCTGAGGCTTACTCTGCCGTATGGGATCTGATGATACAGATTGAAAAGGAGCTTCCTATGGCATATGTTTTTTACGGTCAGGACTCTCTTGTGGAAAATGACAAGCGGTATGATGAAATTGGTATTTTCCTGCGAAGCTCTCATTTCCTAAAAAATCTTGAAAAACATGTACAAAAGGCCGAGGCGATAATTTATGGCAGATAACAGCTACACAGATATCATGGAAAAAAATCATATGGAAATCCCCTGGCATGATTATGCCAGACAGGATGGAAATATACTCATAGATAAGGCGGGACTGATTGAAAAAGCCTCTGTAATCGGACGTGTCGGACTCATCATGCTCTCCTGCGGCACAGGAGCCTGGCGTGTGAGAACCTCCATGAACCGGCTCTCAAAGGTGCTTGGTGTCACATGTACAGTGGATGTTGGACTTATGTCAATCGAGTTTAACTGCTTTGACGGAAATGACTGTATATCACAGTCACTCAGCATAGCAAACACAGGTGTAAACACATCAAAGCTCTATCGCATGGAGCAGTTTGTCGACAATTTTCCAACGGAGGAAGCCCACCTGACTGGCGAAGAAATTCACCGGCGACTTGATGAGATTGAACAGATTCATGCCATTTACTCCCCTGCAAGGCTTGGACTTGCAGCAGCTATAGCATGCTGTGCTTTCACATTTTTGCTCGGAGGAGGTCCTATTGAAATGATACTGGCATTTGTAGCAGCCGGCATCGGAAATCTCATACGTACAAAGCTTATAAAACATCATTTTACTTTGTTCCTAAATATAGCGGTATCAATTTCTGCCTCATGCTTCATATATGCGGCATTTTTAAAAATTGCAGAGATGGCTTTCAATGTACCATCAATTCACGAAGCCGGATACATCTGTTCCATGCTCTTTATCATTCCGGGATTTCCGTTTATCACAAGCGGAATCGACCTGGCAAAGCTGGATTTGCGCTCCGGTCTTGAACGCCTTGCCTATGCAATAATAATAGTCATGGTAGCCACGATGTTTGCATGGATTATGGCACTGCTTCTGCGACTGCAGCCTATGGACTTTGAAGACCTGAATCTGACCCCCGTACTACATCTAATCCTGAGGCTTATAATGAGCTTCTTCGGTGTGTTTGGATTCTCAATCATGTTCAACAGTCCAACTCCCATGGCTGCAACAGCTGCTCTTATCGGTGCCATAGCAAATTCACTGCGGCTTGAGCTGGTAGACCTGACAGGTATGCCGGCTCCTGCTGCCGCATTTGCCGGAGCTCTCACAGCAGGGCTTCTCGCATCATTTATCAAGGAAAACAACGGATATCCGAGAATATCCCTTACTGTTCCATCCATAGTCATAATGGTTCCGGGACTTTATCTGTATCGGGCTATATACAATTTCGGCATAATGGCACTTTCGGATGCTGTTTCATGGTTTGCATCAGCAATCATGATTATCATTGCACTGCCGCTCGGACTCATCTTTGCAAGAATACTAACTGATAAGACGTTTAGGTATTGCACGTAACAGAATCATACACATTATAAGCAGACTTGTTTTATACCATTCAAAATCCGGACGGTACAAGCTCTGCACCAACATACAAATATTAAACTCAAAAAACAAGGAGGCATTCATCATGCTTACAGCAGTTACAGGAATAAACTGGGGAGACGAAGGAAAGGGTCGTGTCATCGACCTTCTCGCAGAACATGCGGATATCGTAGTCCGCTATCAGGGTGGTAACAATGCCGGACACACAGTAGTTAATAAACAGGGAAAATTTGTCTTAAATCTGCTTCCATCCGGAATACTTCACCCAGATGTAGTATGTGTGCTCGGTGACGGAATGGTTATTGACCTAAACCATCTGTCCAATGAAATTGCACAGATCAGAACACAAGATGTATCTGTTTCACCAAAAAACCTGAAATTATCAACAAGAGCCACAATTTCAATGCCGTGGCATAAAATACAGGATGAGCTTGAGGAAGAGCGCCTTTCAAAGTCCGGAGCAGCCTTCGGCTCTACCAAACGCGGTATTGCCTATGCATACAGCGATAAATACCGTAAAAAAACAATCCGTCTCGGTGATTTACTCCACTTAGACGAAGAGAATGTACAGGCCAGACTTAAGACAATGCTTGAAGCTAAAAACCTTGAGCTTGCAGGCTGCTATCATCAGGAACCTATGTCTCTGTCAGCTCTTTTGTCATGGTGCAGGCAGAAGGCTGCAAAATATGCATGGACAGTGGCGTTATTTTACTTACATCGTAGACACGGCTGGCTTACACCAGCCTCCGTATATTCGCAATCCGCACTTAGGTGCTTCTTGCTCATATCCGGACATTCGTCAAATAAAAAATCAGAGGCAAGCGAGCTTGCCTCTGATTTTTTATTTTCCTCATTGTCTACGATTACATCATGCCCATTCCGGCGCCGGCTCCTGCTGGCATTGCTGGAGTGTCCTCTTTGATTGTAGCTACTGCTGACTCTGTTGTGAGGAGTGTTGAAGCTACTGATGTTGCATTCTGTAATGCACTTCTTGTAACCTTTACAGGATCAAGGATTCCGTTATCAACCATATCTACATACTCTTCTGTAGCTGCGTTGAAGCCTGTTCCCGGAGCTGACTCCTTTACCTTGTTGATGATTACTGCACCTTCAAGTCCTGCATTTGCAGCGATATAGTAAAGTGGAGCCTCGAGTGCTTTAAGGATAACCTTTGCACCTGTCTTCTCATCTCCCTCAAGGGTATCAACAAGCTCTGCAACCTTCTTTGATGCATGGATATATGCTGATCCACCACCTGCGATGATTCCCTCTTCAACTGCTGCTCTTGTAGCGTTAAGGGCATCCTCCATACGAAGCTTAGCCTCTTTCATCTCTGTCTCTGTTGCAGCACCTACACGGATAACTGCTACACCGCCTGCCATCTTGGCAAGACGCTCCTGTAATTTTTCTTTATCAAACTCAGATGTTGTCTCATCAATCTGACCACGGATCTGGCTTACTCTGCCTGCGATAGCATCCTTGTCTCCGGCACCGTCAACGATGACTGTGTTCTCCTTCTGAACCTTAACTGACTTAGCACGGCCAAGCATATCGATTGTTGTATCCTTGAGCTCAAGTCCAAGATCTGAGCTGATTACCTGACCACCTGTAAGGATTGCGATATCCTCAAGCATTGCTTTTCTTCTGTCACCATATCCAGGAGCCTTTACAGCTACTACATTGAATGTACCACGAAGCTTATTAACGATAAGTGTTGTAAGAGCCTCGCCCTCAACATCCTCAGCGATGATAAGAAGTCTTGCACCGGCCTGAACAATCTTCTCAAGTAATGGAAGAATATCCTGGATGTTGGAAATCTTCTTGTCAGTAATAAGGATATACGGATCATCAAGTACTGCTTCCATCTTATCCATATCTGTGCACATATATGCTGAGAGATATCCTCTGTCGAACTGCATACCTTCTACAAGGTCAAGCTCTGTCTGCATTGTCTTTGACTCTTCAATTGTGATAACACCATCGTTTGTAACCTTTTCCATAGCGTCTGCTACGAGATTGCCAACTTCCTCATCTCCTGCTGAGATAGCTGCAACCTTAGCTATCTGCTCTTTGCCCTTAACCTTCTGGCTCATATCCTTAAGTGCCTCAACAGCCTTGTCTGTAGCCTTCTTCATACCACGACGAAGCACGATTGGGTTTGCTCCTGCCTCAAGGTTCTTCATTCCTTCCTGAACCATTGCCTGTGTAAGAACTGTAGCTGTTGTTGTTCCGTCTCCTGCTACATCATTTGTCTTTGTGGCAACTTCCTTGACAAGCTGTGCTCCCATGTTCTCGAAAGCATCCTCAAGCTCAATCTCTTTTGCGATTGTAACACCATCGTTTGTGATGAGTGGTGCACCGTATGATTTGTCAAGTACTACGTTTCTTCCTTTTGGTCCAAGTGTTACTCTGACTGTATTTGCTAATTTATCTACTCCAGCTCCAAGTGCTGCTCTGGCTTCTGAGCCATATTTAATTTCCTTTGCCATGATTTATACGACCTTTCTATTTATATATTTGATATTTAATTCCAAAATGTAAGCAGCTATGACCGGATATGTAAAACGTACCGGATCTTTAGCTTCTATCCGTAAATTAATCTTACTCTACTACTGCAAGAATATCATTCTGTCTAACGATGATGTACTCTTCTCCGTCAAGCTTAACCTCTGTGCCTGCGTATTTAGAATAAATAACCTTCTGTCCGACTGTTACCTGCATCTTAACTTCCTTGCCGTCAACCATTCCGCCAGGTCCTACTGCGATAACCTCAGCCTCCTGTGGCTTCTCCTGTGCTGAACTTGTAAGGATGATTCCCGATTT
>OJNJ01001903.1_pt1 | contig 11416 bp, 10 predicted proteins | sample 1597491 | NCBI WGS metagenome assembly OJNJ01 (sample SAMEA2452132, study PRJEB22498) | human gut metagenome | biome: human feces; feature: human gut; material: feces | place: Australia | collected 2012 | reverse complement strand
TGTCTCATCATATTTTTGCTTTACTGAATTTATTTTTCCACTATATTGTTCATTTTCCCAAATCATAAATTCTGACTGTAATGGAGCCATATTGATTTCATCTGCCACTAAATGCAGTTCCCCTATCTCCATCCATATGAATTGATCTGTGTCTGCCATACTGTGCATCTGCTCTTCCACATCTGCTATAACCTGTTCTACTGAATATCCCATATACATATGCTGATACTTTACCCGATTCATGCCTCTTGCATAACCATAATTTGGTGCAATTCTCCAATTGCCACCAATTTTTGTTGTATTATATCCGGCATTTTTAAAATATTCAAATAATATTGGTGTATCTGCGTCTAATTTTCTTAATATTTAACTGGAGGTCATTATTAAAAGTTTGAACACTGGCATCAATTTTAATAAAATCTCCTTCTTCAAAACTCTGAATATTTTTATTTATATCCCAAACCTTACCGTTAATAGTACCTGTTTTATCTAAAAGTGTAAGTGAAAGATAATATTTATAAGTGTGCGGCATCAGTGTTTTAAAACTATCATCTAGTACCGTCTGCGAAAGACCATCCACAAAAATATTTAATACCAATCGCTTTCTATTAGCATCATGACCAATAGGAATCACTTCCCCTAATCTAAAAGCATTTTCCGAAGCAATCCTTACTTTCCCTTTTGGCACTCTGTAATTAACATATTGAAGCGGCGAATTATAGATAACTTCAACATGTCTATTTATCTGTTCCAGTTCAAATTTAATACAGCCTCTTCTATCCATTACTATTGGAATATAACTTTCTTTTTCACAATTAATCTCTGCCCCTTTTATCGAGGGCGATGTTCTTTGCAGCTCCGCTTTCTCATATATCGTATCAGTATTTAGTCTTTCACAGTCTAGGTTAAAAGCACTTTTAAGACCACACAAGCCGGCAAACATTCTCTGAAGACATTTATAATCAAAATACTCATTGCCTATTACAGCCAGTCCTGCATGGAATTCCGGATATCTAACTCCAAATTTGTAATTATTTTTGTTTACGATATAATCCAAATTATGGCGTGCCAATTTCTCATTCTCAAATAGTCCCTTCTCGGCAATATCCAGTATTCTTTCTAATACTCTTTGGGACATTTCCAATACCTGACTCAATAAAACATTTCCTGTATTTCCCGCTGAAATAATTTCTGACGCAATCATATATTGTTCATATGCATCAAATAAATTACCATTTGCTTCATATGCATATCCACAATTATAATGTACATCTGCTTCATATGGTTGATTCTTGACAGCTTCTTTCGCATGATCCAGACATATCTGCGTTTCCCCCAATCCATTGTAACACAAAAATTTATATGTACTAATATCAGGATCATCGCTGGTTTCGCACTCATATCTATCAATTTCGCATAGTGCCTTTTCATAGTTCTGTTCGTTAATAAGATTCTCTATTTTCGTGTTCATTATTTATCTCCTGTCATCGTCCTGATAAATCAAAAGTAACATCCCATATTCGACCTTCTTTATTTACATTTTCCCACCGTATTTTCAGCAATCGTTTTTATTATTTTGGAATATTCCGCCAATAATTCCATATATTTAGCCCCCTGTCTTGATGCCTCTTTTTCGTTTTCAATAAATGAATCAAACTCAAAATATTGCGATGATAAAATTATTTGATCTGCTATTGCCATTGTTTCTGAAATAATTTGATAATTTGGATTCGTCTCAATATTTCGTGTTATCTTCTTTAACTGTTTTGTGGCCTTCATATACGCTTCTATATTTGCATTATTCTTCAAGCACATTGTGTATATTTTCTTATAGAGTTTTTGCGCCTTCTTTGCCAAATTAACAATGTCCTGTATTTTCTGAGGCGTTTCAACATAATAGTTTTCTATCTTCTTCTGTTCTTCTTCACTAAATACTGGCTTTAACTGCGCAATGCATGATTTGATATCAACCGTTTCTGTACAATACAAACTAATCGCATCTTTCAAAGTCATAATCTGTGTTCCCTTAATTAATGCTCCTCCTTCTGTTGCATTAATAAATTGTACATCTTTGATTCCTTTCCAATATTCAATGAATTCCTCAAACCATTTTCTATAATTATTAAAGTCCTCTCTTGTAGGAACCATTTTTTCTACATTCCCCGGCACCATCAAAAAATCCTTTGTGTCCTCCACAGCCATTGTTTCTTTGAACGTTCCATCAGCATGTGACTTATTTCCGGTAAAAGCTAAATCCTGCCCCACAAGAATAATTTTATCAAATCCTAAATGACATACTAGTGAAAAGGCCAGCGTTGCAACGGATCCTCCACCTGGCAACTGATATATTTCTTTACCATTCATCGCAAAAAGATCCTGTACATACCTATAGTTTTCGTCAAGAAAAAATTTTTTACCCATGTGATAATTAAATATACTTTTTGCTCCAGTCACATAAGCCACCATAGGTATTTCTCTAACTTCTTCTACCTCAACAAGTTCCAACGGTTTTTTCCCATCAAGCATTGCAAACATATCCGGAATAATTCCTGCTTTTACCAATGGTTTAATAGCTGTATCTACCGCAATGATAAAAGCCTTTCCAACCGCCTTTTTTAATTCCATAATGTTATTGTTTAATGATGGTCCGGCAGATACAACAATTGCTGGTATCGTATTAGGGATAGTTCCGTCTAGCTGTCCCACCATATAATTATTTTTTACATATTGAACATTATTATAGAAATTTTCTGCTACGACCGTATTAAATCTTACTTTTGTTCCTATATTTACAGCGTGTCTTTCTGCATTATCCTTAATGAGATTACAAAAATCAATTATTTCTTTATAGCAAAAATGTTCATAGTTTGGCGATATTACCACTTTCATCAATGGGATTCTATCTGCTGTCAGTATCTCAGTTATAATTAATTTCATATTATTTTGATCATCATTAATGCCTCCAATAACAAGTACTACTATCCTGTCCCCAATAAGTTTCCTGAAATCAACATACTCCAACCAGTGATAGAAAATCATAAACATTGGTTCATAGATAAAAATTATGTTATTCTTATCTGTATTTTGTAAAATCTGACTCAAATAATTAATATTTCCTAAACCCAAAAGAAATATTGGTGCATGGGGAACAATCTTTCCCATGAGATTAATCTGGTTTATAGCAGGACCAATAGGATTTCTTTTTCCTGACAGATACAAGTTTTTCCCCTTGTTCCGTATCTTCATGATTCTCTGTCCATCTACTGCCTTATCCCATTCTACCTCTATATCTTCATTATTTAATAATGTATTTTTCCTCTCTTCGATAATATCCATAATTCCCGGAAATCTTTCTTCAAAAAAAGCAAGATTTTTATTTATACAAATATCCTTCATTACTCATCCTCTTCTTTTAATCCATCCTCCGGCAAAAACAATTGCAAGTACTCTGATATTCCATATTCTAGTGCATCCAACATTAATACCCTGTCATTCTGTTCTATTGCCGTCATGCAATCTTTCAAAATATTCACTAAATTTATTTTCATTTTCTGATAAAAATCTTCATCTATCCCAAATATATTCTCTTTTAAAAACCAATCTGAGAACTCCTGAATCTGTGGAAATAACTCTTTTGCTTTATCAATATAATGAATATCATTGTTTTTTGAAGCATAATAGCCTATAAAATTAATATCTTCATATAATTTCTGGATTTTTTTCTGCATTCCATACTCCTCTGATAAAAGAAAAAACCAGCAAATGCTGGTTTTTTCTCTTCAATTATGAATATTTCTTTACTGAAGTAATGATAACACACCCTGAGTAGACTGGTTCGCCTGAGCAAGCATAGACTGTCCTGCCTGAGCAAGAATATTGTTCTTGCTGTAAGTAACCATCTCTTCAGCCATATCTGTATCACGGATACGAGATTCAGCAGACTGAGTATTCTCAGAAATGTTGTCCAAGTTGGCGATTGTATGCTCCAGACGATTCTGAAGAGCTCCTAAGTAAGAACGCTGTGTAGAAATTGCAGAAATAGCGCCCTGGATATTGGACATTGCTTCACCTGCTGCACTGAAAGTGTTAACCTTTACTAAGTCAGCAGATACATTTAAGCTACCAGCAGACATACTGCCGATAGAAACAGTAATTCTCTGTCCACAGATAGAACCAACCTGAAGGTTTTTATTTGCGAATGTACCATCGATGAGGTTCTGAGTATTGAACTGAGTTGTAGAAGAGATTCTGTTAATCTCAGATGTTAACTGGTTGATCTCATCCTGAATAGCTCCTCTATCAGCAGTTGTATTGGTATCGTTAGCAGCCTGAGTAGCTAACTCATTCATACGCTGTAAGATAGAATGTGTCTCAGATAATGCACCCTCAGCAACCTGGATTAAGGAAATACCATCCTGTGCGTTGTCAGAAGCTTTGTTTAATCCACGGATCTGGCTTCTCATCTTCTCAGAAATTGTTAAACCAGCAGCGTCATCACCTGCACGGTTGATTCTGTAACCAGAAGATAATTTCTCTGAAGATTTTGCCTGTGCGCTTGTTGTAACGCCTAACATTCTGTTCGCATTCATTGCGGTCATATTGTGCTGTACTACCATAATTCATTTCCTCCTTGAATTTACTGCGGCTTCCATGCCGCATCGTCTTTAATTTTGCAGTTTTCCTTCCCGGCCGTACGCTCCATTCGGTTCCACTGCCAAGTAACTTTTTCAAGTAATGTTCATCATCACTTTGTTTACTTGTATTATATATCGGATGTTCATCCCGATACTTTATAGTAAAAAAGAATTTTTTTCTTTTTTCTATCTCTATTTTTTCTTCCTATTTTTTCCTGTCCGTAAACACCGGCTCGCCATAATTTGTCTTCATCATATTTTTATAATACTGATTCACGACACGCTGGCTCTTGCGGACTTCCCTGACCTGCTTATGTACAGATGCAAATTTTTTTGTCATAAGATCTTTATTGCGTGCTTCCTGTACCTGGATCGTGGCACTTTTACTGGTTAATTTACGGATATAATCCTGCATCTGCACGATCTCATCATGATAAATATCCGGATGATTCTTCAGATCATCCTTCACCCGGTCAAACAGTTCCTGAAACCCATCATCCAGCAGTTCCAGCTGTTCGATCTGCATTGACTTTTCCTCTACTGTTTTATCAAAATCATCCGGATCCAATGACGGATTCTCCAGTTCTTCACCCTGCCTGATATTTAATTCCATGATGGTGTCTAAAATTTCGCTTTTTTTCTTCAGGCTCTGTATCATAACCGGAATATATTGATTCTTCTCCATATTCTCTGTACCCTTACTGCTGCGTATGTGCCAGTTTCATAACTTCTTTCCATGTATCGCGCATGGTACGCAAGTGTTTCAGCACTTCTTCCATGATCTCTTTATCTTTTTTCATGTTTGCATCACGTAAACGAACCATCAGATAATTATATACCTCATCAAAGTCTTTTGCCACCGGATATTTATGATTTAAAGTACTCTGAAATTCCTCAATAATACGCTCTACTTTCATGATATTATCATGCGCTTTCTGAATATCTTTTGCCTCGATCGCCTCAATCGCAATATTTGCAAACTTGATTGCTCCCTCATAAAGCATCAGTGTCAGTTCTGCCGGTGAAGCAGTCATAACTTTGTTGTTTGCATACGCTGCGTATCCTCTGTTAGCCAGCATAAATCATTTCCTCCATGTGTTATATAATTTTAGATATAATTTTCTTTATGTCACAAATATCTGTCCCACATCTATGTGGGGCAGATATTTAAATTTTATCACTCTCTTTTTTATTTTACCACCATTTTCAGCAATTTTATCAGCCTCCGAACAGGTTGGATAATGAAGATGTCTGGCTCTGTAATTTAGACAGTGCTGTCTCCATTGCAGAGAACTTCTTGTAATATGCGTCCTCCTGATCCTGCAGTTTCTGCTCCCACTTTTTGATCGTGGTGGTGTAATCACTGTATTCAGAAGCCATCTCTTTATCATTGTATACTTTATAAATACTGCTTAAAGTTGAAGATTTCATCTTCGTTCCAATTGCATCGTATAAATTGGTCGTAAGCTGCTGCATAAAGGAAACGACCGTATCCGGATCAGAGTTGATCATTGCCATCAGCTTATCTTCGTTTCCGGAAGTTGCTGTATCGTCCTCGTCACCGTCAATATGATATGCATTCTGCTGGTTCTCCGGTGCATTCAAGAAACCTAATGTCTTGATTCCAAAACTTGACAGATAATATTTCTTGCCATCAATCGTAACCGGCTGACTCATGGCATTCGTCATCAGATTCATGACGCTCTCCAGGCTGTCATCACGACGGAGCAATGAAGATTTAATTTTCTCTTCCCATTTTTCAACCTCAGAATCAGACATTGCACTCTTTTCATCATCTGTCAAAGGCTCATATCCCTTTGCCGTATCCGCATTGTAAAGTGATGTCATTTCGTTGATCAGAGAGTTGTACTGTGTCAGGAAACTCTTGATCTTGTCATAATTCGCCTGTGTATCGGTCGCAGTTGTGACAGTGATCGCATTGGTATCCCCATCTCCGGTTGCCTGCATTGCAGTAATGGAAAGTCCGTTGATAGAGTAGGTATTGAGCGAACTGGTGTATGTAATGCCGTTTAACTTAATCTCAGAATCACAGCCGTCAATCTTCTTTGCACCTGAGTTTGTTAATGTAGAACTCTGATCAAGGATCCTCTGTGAATCCTGTACTTTGTTTACAAATGCAGCCAAAGCTGTTGTATAATCCGATGAAGTCGAATCCATCGCAGCCAGATCTGCAAGTACCGAATTGTCATCCATTTTTTTCTGTGCAGTAGTCATAGCAGTCTGATTCTCGGTAATTTTCTCTGCATACTTGTTAGTTACCTCTGTAACTGCACTTGCACCGCCACTCTGATATGCCTGCTGGATGGAAGAGATAATATTCTTTTTTGAATATGTATCAGTGTCATCCAAAGAATCCTCAGCACTCTCATATACATTAACCTTCTCAATATTAGAGGTCAATTTGGAAACAACGTCATCGGTAAGTGTATCCTTATGATCTTCCCTGAACCTGCTCAGTAGATCTGCTGCACGGGTTGTATCAGACAATGCTGTATTTCCATGACTGTAAGTTGTCTTAACTTCTTTTTTCTGATCTTCTGTAACTGTCGCTGTTCTTCCATTGCTAACCGCATTGCCATCGCTGTCGATTTCTGTAAACGTATTGTTTTCCAGCTTATAAGTTTTTCCATCGGATCCGGTATAGTTTCCTTTTTCATTTGACCTATAAACAATGCCATCATTATCTGTGTATTCCGTGTATCCTTTTTGTGCTACATCAGCCTGATAATAATTCGTTGTCTCATCTTTCATGGCAATCTTGGCTTCCTGTCCGTCCGAAGCCGTATACACATAATATGTATTGCCGTCACTGTCCTTTTCACCGGTTGCCTTATAAACCAGACCCGCACCTGAATCTACATAGTTGCCATCTGCATTTTTAGTATAAATGTTGTTATGATCATCTTTTGCTGTCGTGATCGCCTGAATGTATTTTTTATCATTTCCACTTCCGTACTCATAAATAGTACTTCCATCATCCAAAGTCGTTGATTTGGTGTATACATTTCCAGACGCATCCATCACAGAATTCACTCTCTGTGTTGCGCTCATTCCAAGTAATGTGGTAAGTTTCTTCTGCTCATCTGTAGTTAAGCCACTATTTTTTAATGCATCCTGCATTTCAGAATATGCTGTCGCATATCCATATGCAGATGTAAGATTTGTATTCTGGGCAGAAGCTGTCTCATACGCTGTCTTTGCATCCTGATATGTCCGAATAGCATCCACTACATTCTGCTGTAATTTATTGCCATCTGCATCATAGTACTGCGTATAAGACTTGTATGTTGCATTTGTTGCATCCGAACCAACAGCCAGTCCCATCTGATACAGCGCTCTTGCACCTTCTGTATTTCCACCGGTCAGGGTAAAATCATTATCTTTTCCGGTATCTTTAGAACTGATAAAAATACGATGATTTGTTTCATCAAAGTTTGCACTGACACCGGCATCTTTTAATGAAGCGATCACATCACCAACGGTTGATCCCTGTGTCAATGTAATCTCTTTTGTTGTACCATCACCCTTTGTCAGATTGATCTTTGCATCTCCACCTGTATAACCTAGTTCAGCAAGTGTTGTGGATGTCGTCGTCTTGCTTGAAAGCTGCGCTCCGGTCAGATAACCTGCCTGTGCAACTTTAATAATGTTTAACTGCTGTGTTCCGGTCGGTGCATTATTTCCTGCCTTTACCGTTGCTTTGGTAGAATCGGAAACAGTTGTTGATTTTAAATTATATGCGGTAGATAATTTCATGCTGCCGACACTGCTGTAAAGGCTGTAAATCTTCGTATTCAAAGATTTCCACGCATCCTGTTTCCAGGATAATTTTGTCTGTGCTTTTTTGTATTTGTTCGTCTTATAGTTGTATGAAGATACCAGAGCTGAAATGATAGACTCTGTATCAAGACCTGATGTCAGACCGGTAATTCTGATTGGCATATTATCACTCCTATCTGATGAAACTTTTCATCTGTTATTGTATATACTCTGCAGACAGTCCGTACTGTCTTTGTTTACATTTTCTCGTCCACCAAAAGTCCTGCGACTTCCCAGACCTTTGCGATCATGTCAAGCGTTTTCTCCGGCGGATATTCCTTTAAGACTTCTTTTGTGTCCTTGTCCACAATCTTGATCATAACGCGGTTCGTGGCATCGTGGATGCCAAAGACTGCTTCCGAATTGTGTGCTCTCTTATTGATCTCTTCTACAGCTTTCCGGATCTGGGTGTTATTTCCTGCTCCTACGAGTGTTTCCTGCTCCTCATCCTTGTCGTTTCTGGCACTCAGACTGTTTTTGGTATCCGTACTGTTTTTGTTTTCTGCCTTCCATGGAGTTGTGATGTTCTCCACTGTCTGCGTTGTACCGCCTGTAGCACTTCCGCTACCTGCAGCACTGCTATTTCCTGCTGCAGCTGCCTCTACGGATTTGCCGTAAGATGCTGTCGATGTTTCCTGTATCCGTTGAACTCCCATGATCCTGACCTCCGTTTCCATGGTATTCTCAGCTTCTTTCTGCTGTGATTCACACTTCCCTGTGTCTATCTGTGCATGCCGGCTATCTTGTGGCCTGTATGCTAATCTACTTAATCTGTGATTTATATCGGTTTCTTTTCGTATAAAATTAATACCGGAGCCGCATTTTTCTGCCTGTATAACAGAATGCACGGAACGAGGTACGAGTGAACAGTAACAATGTACGCTCAGCGGTCATTCTATTATTGTGAATTATGTGCTCCGGTATTTTTTAGAGCAGATCTTTTAAGGATGCGATCGCATCGATATTCAGAGCTGCCTTATTTTCATTCTGAATCTGAAGATATACTTCCTTGCGGTATATCGGCACTTCTTTCGGCGCAGATATACCGATTTTTACCTGATCTCCGCGGATTTCAAGTACTGTGATCTCGATATTGTTATTTACCACCAGAGACTCACCTTTTTTTCGTGTCAATGCCAGCATTTTTATTCCTCTGCTTTCTTTCTGCCTTTTACGGCTTCATATACATTAAACTTGATTGGATAATCATCTTCCACAATCACCTGACAGCCTTTTCTGGTATCTGTATTGATCACCAGAGGAGCCTTTAAATTGACAGTCGTATCTTTCTTATCCGCCGCTGCTGTCAGCGTTACAAGTATGTAGGTGTTATCCTCTGTAAGTTCTCCAAGCGGGATCAGCATTTCATCGCTGACCGATGGTGCATAATCCGGTTTCAGTTCATTTGGATGCATGACCGGAAAAGCAACTTCCGGTTCATCCATGGACTGAAACCACATGATTGAGGATGGCGTTCTTTCTTTTTCTTTGTCAAAAATCAGTGTAAATTTTCTCAGATCCGGAAATCCGATCATTCCATTCTCTAAAGTGATGATCTTCTCCTCATCGATATCTATCTCCCCAAAAAGCCTTGTGTTCGCTTTCATTCCCTTTTCCTTCCTGATGCAGTCTGTATGATCACGACACGCATTCTAAAAATAGTGCTGTCATTTTACTGTTAATCTATTTTACAGATAGCTGAGCAGTGTCACCTGATTTACTTTTGAAGCTGCCTGCAGTGATGACTGATAAGCAGTGTATGCCGCTGTATACTCCAGAATGATATCTGAAAGTTCTCGGTCTTCATTCTTGGACTTTAACTCTTCCATCGTTTCCTGCTCATTTGACATACGGTTTTTCGTCAACGCAAGACTCTGTCCTTTACTTCCGACATCTGTTAATGCAAGATTGACCTTCTGCAGATAGGTATCGCAGTTTCCAATATAGCTGTTATAGAGCTTTTGCATATTATCATTGGCATAATCGCGCTCTTTTTTCGCTGCTGCGATCCACTCTTCTAATTTTGCCTGACAGTCATCCGAAGAATATTCCTGCATTTTCTTCATGGCATTTAAATCTGTCACTTTCTGTTCTGCGTCAAGCGAACGCTGTACAGCATCGATCAGCTCATCCACATCCCTGCTGAGTCCGTGATCAAATACATTTGATGCCTCTGTATTGACAGTAAGTGTCTGGTTTGCAGCCACTACATAATCGATATCCTGATAGATCTGATTGCCATCTTTATCATATTTCTCATACTTTAACTTATTGTTCGTATCTGTAATATTCGTGCAGTTGTAATAATATTCCGGACGAAGTTCACCATTTGTAAATCCGGTCTTTGTATAGGAAATATCCAAAGATGCTTTATTAGTGGAAAGTGTATCTGCTGCTGTTTTGCTGAATACCATTTCTCCGGTATTACGGATCAGCACTGCCTCTCCATCTGCAATGTCATATGATTTTGGTGTTTTCGTGGATGCTTCTAACCATTTATCATAAGAATCATATACGGTAACATTCATATTTCCCGTCTTATTGACAGGCGTTGTCCCTGTTGTATCTGTATAATTGTAACTGATCGTTACCGTGCTGCCATTTGCAGAGGTTTTTGTGGTAGTTCCTGCTGCATCTGTCACATCCAGGCTGTCAATGCTGTCATAGCCAAGACGGATTCTATTATAAGCAGCCTGGGTTGGAGAAGCGATCTTTGTGCCATCTAACACATCTGCCTTATTTCCCGGAACTGTAACATCATTTCCATAATACCGGTGTTCCTGCAGATCAGCATACGACATCTTCTGGTCGATCTCGTATGAAGTCTTTTGTTCGTCTTCCGTGAATGTCAGCTTTTTATTTGTGCGGTATCCGGTCAATATGTTCACCGGGGTGCTTTCTTGGTAGAGCCGCTGCGATTTTTCCCGATTATAGGTGCCTAC
>OJNJ01001884.1_pt1 | contig 11511 bp, 9 predicted proteins | sample 1597491 | NCBI WGS metagenome assembly OJNJ01 (sample SAMEA2452132, study PRJEB22498) | human gut metagenome | biome: human feces; feature: human gut; material: feces | place: Australia | collected 2012 | reverse complement strand
CCATGCAAGGAGCAGGAAGATAATGATCACTGCAATACCGGCAACTGCACAGAAGATCGTGCTCTGGACAGCCTTACTTCTCTGTTTATCAGTCAATGCATCTAATTTCTTTGAAATTTCTACTAAGCTGTTTAATGCAGGGGTACACTTATTTAAGATACCATCGACAGCCTGATCTTCCTTACCGGCCTTGATCTCTTCCATGATCTCATATCCGATCGTTCCCCAGTCCGTAAATGCACCTTTATATTCTGTATAAAGATCCTCTGTAATGACACCTGTGCCGTGTAAAACATTCATCTGTGTATCTACGGTCCCGAGAAGCTCTTTCACCTTCTCCTCGTAGCTGTCGTAAGTGGATTCGTCATCATTCAGCGCCATTTCACGGATATTTCTTGCTGCTGTATTTATATTAATTCTGCATGTTTTTACTGCCTGATCTGCTGCGTTGACATTATTGACATAATTCATCATATTGGCAAACAGAATGCCTATTGCAATAATAGAAATCACTCCTGACAGCAGCATCATGTTAATGACTTTTCTATAACCGTAACTGATCCTTTTCTGCAGATACATATTTTCAAGTTTTGTTTTCATTGTACTCTTTTGTGACAACATAAATTGTATTTTCCTTTCCATTCTAATATACTTTTTTTCTTTCTCTGATATATTAATTTTTCCAGTCTGACAATGTATTAATTGCCTCGTTTTATTTCACTTTTTATCTGTTTTTTCTTCTACCCTCCACCTGAAAAATCTGTCAATTTTCTTCTAGTTTCTCACATTATAGTCTCATATTTTATGTCTGTCAAACCTTAAACAACTTTTTTATCAATTATTTGTTTGAAAACGTTTCTAAATTGTATTTCCGACCGCTTCCTTTGCAAGGTGGTCTGCTTCTTCATTGCCATCCACACCGGAATGGCCTTTTACTTTCACAAATTTAATCCTGATTTTATTTTTTGCAGACTGCATATATTCATAGTAGGCGATCGTGCCTTGCCTGTTTCGTTTCCAGGCTCCCTCTGCCCACATCTCGATTCCCATGTAGTCGTAATAAATAGATAGATATTTTATATTATGGTTTATTGCGTATTCCATTGCTGCTATGGCACCATATATTTCACCGGCAACATTTCGCATTGTGGCAAGGCTTGGATCATTGCCTCTGTCATATAATTTAATTTCTTTGCCGTTATGAAATAAAACGACACCATATCCAAAAATCTTTGTAACTGAGTTAAAGCTTCCGTCAACATAGGCCACAGCTTTTGTGCTACTTGATAAAGGAATATCATTATCTACAGGTTTTTCATTTTCAATAGGAGTAGTGTCATTTTGGTCAAAAGTATTCATATTGAAAATATCCATTTGTTCTCCGTTCCAACCCATATAGTTGTAAGCTTCAGTTTTAGTTTTAAAGCTCTTGTATAAAGCACCCGGATAGCCATTTACACTGGCCTTACATTGATCCCATGTTTCAAAAATTCCGGTAGTTCTTCCAACTTTTACTGCGTAATATTTAGTTGCCATGCAAAATCCCCTTTCTAATATAATATTAAAGCGGTGCCAAATGTAAAAGACACCGCTATGATTTTAAAATGAGTTATTTATTTTAAATTTCGATTCAGCAGTTGTTGTTTCTGCAACAGTTGTAGTTTCCTCAGGTTCTTTTTTTAACCAAGGATTGTTCTCTTGTGGATCAGTTGGATCCCAATTTCTGTTTTTGTTTTTCTTTTTAATCTTCTTAATTTTTTTTATTTTTATAAGTGGTTTTTCACCCTTTTGACTATAAATTGTAACAATTGTTCCATCAGGACAATTATCGTATATCCATTTGATGTTTCCAGCTTGTAATCTGACACAACCAAGGGACGCCGGTTTTCCGATTTTGTTATATTCCCAATACTCTAATGAGTCATAAGAGTCGGAAGTGTAAGGAACAGAGTGGAGCATAATCTGTCCGTAAATTCTAACAGCATACTGGGCGTAAGTTCCATCAACCATTAAACGCCAATCATATCTTTGGTATATTGAGTATGTGCCAAGAGGTGTATCTTCAGGATTTAGACCTGTTGAACACCAAAATGTTTTGTATGGTATGGTACATTCACCGTTTTTATCTAATGTGTAAACAGTAACAAAGTTTTCGTCCCTATTAACAGTAATCATGTATGGTAAACGGTCTTTATACTTCTTTCGGTATTTGGCAGTTTTCTTAAGTAGTCTTTTGGCTGCTTTTTTGTTTTTTGAAAGTTTGTGAACTTTCATTTTTGCCGTAGTAGACTCAACTTCTGTAGTAGTTTCCTTTAGATTAAAATTGCCTGTAAATTTATCATTTGCTGTAATTCTTTTATTGTTAGAATCATTATCGGCAATATTGTTATTGCTTTTAGGGGCATGCGTAAATGCCAAAAAAAGAGCTACTACAATTATGGTAATCAAGGCTGCAAGCCCTAGTTGTTTTCTATTTCTATTTATCATTAATATTTTCTCCATTTTTTCTTTTGTCAGGATATATTTTATAATTTAATTAAACTAATTGCAATAGAATATATATGGAAAGTGAATATAGTTTGAAAACAGGGAAAATATAGTTTATAATTAAAATCGCGGGTAAGCGCAAAAGGTATATTAGTTGCCTTGTCCCTTAATCTTATTAAAAATTTTCATTTTGGAAGGAGTAAAAAATGGGATACACTAAACAGAAAATTTTAAACATAGCAGAAACTGAGGATGTAGAATTTATCAGACTCCAGTTTACTGATCTTTTTGGAACATTGAAAAATGTGGCTATTACTAAAAGTCAGTTAGCAAAAGCATTAGATAACAAGATAATGTTTGATGGATCATCCATTGAAGGATTCGCAAGAATCGAGGAATCTGACATGTATCTATATCCTGATTATGATACATTCGAAATTTTACCATTTAGACCACATCAGGGAAAAGTTGCAAGACTTATTTGTGACGTTTACAAGCCGGATGGAAAACAGCTTGAAAATGATCCAAGATATATTTTAAAGAAAGTAATTAAAGAAGCAGCAAGTATGGGCTATACATTTAATGTAGGTCCTGAATGTGAATTCTTCTTATTCCATACAGATGATAATGGAAACCCAACAACAATTAGTCATGAACATGGAAGTTACTTCGATTTAGGACCAACAGATTTAGGTGAAAATGCACGTAGAGACATGGTTCTTAATTTAGAAGAAATGGGATTTGAAGTTGAAGCATCTCATCACGAGGTAGCCCCTGCTCAGCATGAAATTGATTTTAAATATGGTGAAGCATTAAAAACAGCAGACAGAATTATGACATATAAACTTACTGTAAAAACTATTGCTAAAAGACATGGACTTTATGCTTCATTTATGCCAAAGCCAAAGTATGGCATGTGTGGTTCAGGAATGCATATTAATATGTCTTTATGGGATAGCCATGGAAATAATATTTTTGCAGATGCAAGTGATGAAAATGGATTAAGCAAAGAAGCATACAGTTTCATAGCAGGTATTATGGAACATATGAGTGCAATGTCAGCTATTACAAATCCAATTGTAAACTCATACAAGAGACTTGTGCCGGGATTTGAAGCACCTACATATATTGCATGGTCTGCAACAAACAGAAGCCCACTTATTAGAGTACCGGCTGCAAGAGGAACAGGTACAAGAATTGAACTTAGATGCCCTGACTGTGCTTGTAACCCATATCTTGCATTTGCGGTATGTTTAGCAGCAGGTTTAGATGGAATTAAGAGAAAACTTACACCAAAGGAAAGTGTTCAAAAAGATATTTTCTCAATGACAGATGCAGAAAGAGAAGAGGCTGGTATTAAAAATTTACCAAAGAACCTTTATGAAGCTGTAAGAGAAATGAGAAAATCGCCATTTATGAAAGAGGTACTTGGAGAAGAAGTATACAAAAAATACATTAATGCAAAGGAACAGGAATGGATGGAATATACTTCACAGGTAACAGATTGGGAAATTAACAGATATTTGGACCGCATTTAGTGTAGGAGGCAAAGTTGGCAGGAATTATAGTAGTGTTCCCAAAAAATGAAGACAGCAAGGCTATTCGTAATTTACTTGTACACAATGGTTATGATAATGTGTTTCATTGTAGCACAGGGGCAAAAGCAATAACTTTGGCAGATTCATTGGGCGAGGGAGTAATTATCAGTGGATTTAGAATGCCAGATATGCCGTACACGGATATTTTGGATTATGTTGAAGGACGATTCGAAATGCTTTTGGTTGCATCAAGACAGAAACTTCTTGAAGATGAAAGAGGAGTGGCAATGGTTGAGATGCCTATAAAAGTTCGAGATTTTCTTAATTCAGTTGAAATGATGCAAAATAATATTTACGCAAAGTTTTCACGAAAAAAGAAATCACCCCCAAAAAGAACAAAAGAAGAGCAAAGCATTGTGGATGAGGCAAAGGCAGTATTAATGGAGAAAAATAATATGTCAGAAAATGAAGCTCACAGATACGTTCAGAAGTCTGCCATGGATAGTGGCAGAACTATGGTAGAAACTGCAGAGTCAATTCTGAAAATTATGTATAAAGATTAAATTAATTTTATATTTAGGAGGACTGAAAAAAATGTACAAAATTAATGAGAACTATTTAAAATTACCTGGAAGTTATTTATTTTCTAATATTGGAAAAAAAGTAGCTGCTTACAAGGAAGCAAATCCTGATAAGGATGTAATCAGTTTAGGAATAGGTGACGTAACACAGCCACTTTGCCCTGCTGTAATTGACGCTATGCATAAGGCTGTTGATGAAATGGCAAATGCAGAAACATTTCATGGTTATGCCCCTGATTTAGGCTATGAATTTTTAAGAAGTGCAATTAGAGATAATGACTACAAGGCAAGAGGTGTTGACATTGCTCTTGATGAAATTTTTGTAAGTGATGGAGCAAAGTCAGATTCAGGAAATATTGGTGATATTTTCTCAGTTGATAATAAAATTGCTGTATGTGATCCGGTTTATCCTGTATACGTAGATACAAATGCAATGGCAGGCAGAACAGGTGAGTACATAGCAGAACAGGAAAGATGGAGCAACGTAATTTACATGCCATGTACAAAGGCAACAAATTTTGCACCTGAACTCCCAAAGGAGACACCGGATATTATTTATCTTTGCTTTCCAAATAACCCTACAGGTTCTACAATTACAAAATCACAGCTTCAGGAATGGGTTGATTATGCTAATAAAGTTGGTGCAGTTATTATTTACGATGCAGCTTATGAAGCATACATTTCAGAAGACGATGTGCCTCACACAATTTATGAATGTGATGGAGCAAAAACATGTGCAATTGAACTTAGAAGTTTTTCTAAAAATGCCGGATTTACAGGAACAAGACTTGGCTTTACTGTTATTCCAAAAGAATTAAAATCAAATGGCGTTATGTTAAATTCATTATGGGCAAGAAGACATGGAACAAAATTCAACGGAGCCCCATATATTATTCAAAGAGCAGGAGAAGCTGTTTACTCAGAAGCAGGAAAGGCTCAGACAAAAGAACAGGTTGCTTACTATATGAACAATGCAAAAGTTATTATGGATGGATTAAAGAACGCAGGTTTCTCAGTAAGTGGTGGTGTAAATGCACCATATGTATGGCTTGAAACACCTGATGGAATGTCATCATGGGAGTTCTTTGATCATCTTCTTACAAATGCAAATATAGTTGGTACACCAGGTTCAGGATTTGGACCAAGTGGAGAAGGATACTTTAGACTGACAGCATTTGGTACTTACGAAAATACACTTAAAGCAATTGAAAGAATTAAGAGTTTATAATTTTGAATAATTAAATAGACTAAATATTAAGGGGAGGTAAAAAACTCTCCTAAAAGCAAAACAGCTATGAGCATTGATATGGGCCCATAGCTGTTTCTTTTCGGTGAAAATGGCAAAGGAGCTTTCAGCATCATTAGCCTCAAAAGGACTTATATGTTGCCTAGCTTCTTTTTTCTGTTATAATATAATAGGTGTTTGGCACATCAATATAATAGGTAAATGAGATTTTGCCTAGAAAAACAGAAAGGAGGAGAACATGTTAGGCGGATTATTTAGCAATAAAAGTACCGCAGCAGTATTTGTAGATTACGAACACTGGTATTATGGATACAAAAATATTTTTGCAATGCGTCCAAACGTTGAGGAATGGTACAAGGAACTTAAAGAAGAATATAATGTTAAGTCAATTACATTTTTCGGAGATTTTCATGGAAGTTCCATTGAAAGAGATTTAGAAAGATTAGAAAAGTTATCAAAAAATGTTGTCCATACGGCCAGCACAAAAGATGGTGTGGACAAGGACTTTACAGATTTTATTATTTTGGATGCGATATATCGTGAAGCTGCTAAGAAGAATTCACCAGAAGTATTTATAATATTTACGGGGGATGCACATTTTAATTTAGCAATAAAATATTTAAGAGAGCTTAAGAAAAAAGTTATTGTATATGGTGTAAAACATTCACTTAGCAACAAGCTTAAAGCTTCAGCAAATTCATATGTGGAGATGCCAAGATCAAATCAGGAAAGAAAATATTATTATGACGCAATTTTACAGTCTTTATATATTTTAAAGAAAAGACGCAAAATGGCAACTTATTCAAAAACTGTTGAGAACGTTTCAGCACACAGTGGTGTGTCTAGAGAGCGAATTCAGGCTGCATTAGACGATTTAATGAATAATAAGTATTTGAATATGACTGAAAAGAAATACCATGGTAAAAAGCCAAAAATTCTAGAAGCAGATTGGAACAAATTAAAAGCTGACGGTTTGTGGAAAGAAAAAGCATAGTATTTTATTTGGAAGCAATTTATATGAGAACATTTTATATGAAAAACAATATTTTTATATAATGACAAAAAGCTTAGGTGTTAACAACCTAAGCTTTTCTGTTATAAAAAATCTTTTTGTATAAAATTATAATTCACTGTATCCATAACCGTTGACAATTGCCTCCACAGCCTTGCCGGCTTTACAAAGAGGACAATCATTATGAGTATACGCTTCATAATTTGGAATGTCATCGGCTCTAAACAATGCATCAATTCTATGTCCGTCAATAGAATCAACAGCACTAAAGATAGAAGAAATTCCCTGAAGAATTCCACCGTAGTATTGAATACATTCTATGCTGTTACGAACTGTCTTGCCTGTTGTAGCTGAAGCAAGAAGCAAAAGTACGTTTTTGTCTGCAATTTCAGGTTTCAGATTGTCTCTGAAAATCATCTGACCATTATTGTTAAATTCAGGTGTTACAACATAAATTGTTTTGTGAGCATTCATTGATAAAATTCCTGCTCTGCTTAATTCACTTGCAAGAAATGCACCAATGACTTCACAGCCTTCAATACAGACTATTGTGTCAATAGGCTTGCCCATCACATTGTAGTAATCTTTCATTGCGATGGCTATTCGTTCAGCCTCGTTCTGACGTGTCTTCATGGTTGTCATATCAAGGTAATTGTTAAGGTGTGAATGTGTTGAAACAAAATGTCCCGGAATTACCTTAATTGCGATGTTAGGATCTTTTTTTGCGTAGTATTTAACTATTCTGCTTTGTATCATATAACCGCCTCCTATCTTTTTTAAAATCCGTTCAACAATATAATACTATCTTATTATTTTGTTGACTGATTTTCAAGTGTAGGATTAGTTTTTTTTGACTTAATATCAATAATTTTATTAGCTATAAAAGCTACTAAAATTAATATAAGTTCAGCAACTGTTGCCCAAAGTCTTGAAACTATTGAAATAATTACTGCATACTCTTTTGGCATAATAAGAATTAATCCGGCGATTAAGATGCCTTCTCTTACACCAAGTCCTGAAACAGTAAAAATTGCAAGAATACCGATAATTGCTGATAAACCGTAAATTCCACCAACATATAGCCACTGTGAAAATCCAACGCTAGGGTAAAGTGAAACTACCAAAATGTAGAAACCTGTACCAACGATCAACCAGTTACAAATGAATAGTAGAACAACTTTAATCATTTGTGGGTAAGTTATTGTAATTTCCATATCATCTTTCTTCATTAATTTTCCAAGCTTTGAAAGGAAGAAATTAATGATTTTAGGATTAATGCAAATAAAAAACAGAATAACTAAACCAATAGTTGCCCATTTGTAGTTAGCTAATAATTCATTTGGAAAGAAGAACAGTGAAATTAAGAATAAAAATGCTGCTCCAAGTAGAGTACAAATGTTTTCAAGGAAGAAACATATTGTAACCTTTCGCATTGGAACGCCTTCTTCCTGATATCCCGGAATTCTTGCCGCAAGCATAAATACTTTTCCCGGTATATACTTACCTAAAATTGAGTAAAGATAGCTTGTTACGGCTTTAGTGTATTTAATGCTACATTTATTTAATTTTGTAATGTAGTGCCACAATGAAGCTAATGTAACTTTGTAAGCAAAGTATAGGAATATTGATAAAATAAATATGCCCCAGTTGAATTTGCCCCAGTCGATTTTTTTGATATCATCCCAACTTGTATAAAAATATTTTGCAAGGAATATTGCTACAAGAACTAAAAAAAGTATCTTGCAGATTTTCATTATATTCTTTTTGTTGAATTTATTTGATTTCATTTGTTAAAACTCCTAAAAACTTAATAGCACACGAATAAAGCACATGTAGTAATAAATTACTTTAGTAGGAACTTTGGCTAACTTATCATAATGTTCTTCTGAATATTTTTTGTTATGTTCAGCTAACTTTAATGCAAGTTTGTGGTTCCATTTGCATTTATCACTTGTATCTAATTTTGCAGTTGTTTTCTTTGCTTTTGCAAGGTTAAATTTGAATACAAGAGCACGTTTCTGGCTTCTAACCATGTCTTTGTCACTAATATGTGTTGCGTAAATATCTCCATCAGCAATAGCCTGATTAAGAGCATCATACGCTTTCTGTGAACGAATAACACAGCTTGTGTGCTTTATAGGGTTACCCTTCATTTCTTTAAGCCAAATGTCACCGAAGCTTATGTCGCTACATTCACCAAAGTGATCCTGGCATGTCATACAACTATCTTTTTCAAAGAAATAGGCATTTTTGTAGGAACAAATTGTTTTTGAGTAAGAGAATTCCTTTGTGCTGCCATCATTGTAGATCACACTGGAAATTCCGCGCCAATGTCCTCTTCTGTAGTAAAGACGTTTGGCATTTTCACTTGTAACACCTGACTTTTCCATTGAGAGGGTAGTTGCCTTAGGAGAATGGTTGCCACTACAGTACAAACCAAGTTTAAGAACAATCTTATCTTTGAGTGATTGATCTTTTTTCATTATTGTATCTAAACCTCTTAACATACATGGTGTCATTACAACAGCAACTTTTCCGTCAAAATTTCTAACTACATCAATGTGCTTAAGAATAGGAATGTTCATATAAACACTTGATGAAGCATCTCTGATTTCTTCTTCTGTAGTTGCAATGTATGTTTTGTAAGTTAATTCGCCGTTTTCAAAAGCTGTCTTAGTTACCCAGGCACCGTCAATTTCTTTGTTCTTTAACATATTGCAAAGAAGAGCAGTAACCATACCGCCTGAAGCTGCGTTGCCACGAATGTCTTCGTTTGTTGAATAACCTTTTTTACAGCCAATGTGAGAACCAATGTATTTATCAGGATTGTTAAAATCTAATAATTTACATTTTTTTTTTGGATTTTTTGTTACATCATCTATAATTTCGCTAATATATTTAATGTTGTTTCTTGAACTTGCTAAAACAGAATCAAGGTTTTTGTTAAGTTTAGCTCTAATATCATCTTCGTGAGAAACAAAGTCCTCAAAACTTTTCTTTAATTCTGATAATTCTAATTTTGAAAAGTCTATTGCGTACTGACCAAGTTCAAACATATCAAGAACTTCCTGATATTTGTGGCTCCAACCAATAAGAAGAACAGGAACTTTCTGTTCAAGGGAACCGATCATTGCATGGAATCTTGAAGCAACTAAAAATCTACATTTTCCAATGAAAGCTCTAATCTGTTCTGCATCCATTTCTTCATGGTACCAACGAACTTTGTCTTTGTTAGAAACGTCGTTATAAATTGCATCTCCAACCATAAGGTCGTTGTTTCTTGACTTTTCACTGTTAATTCTTGCCGCGTTTGCAATAAGAATTACGTTATAACCGCTTTCGTTTAAGTAGTTTACAAAGGAAACCATTGTATCCTTGTAAGGAATCCCCATTTTTTCGCATTTCTTCTCAACTACAGAACTAATTGAAAGGCCAACAACATTGTCATTGTAAAAACTGTCTTCGCTACAGATTCTATTGATTTCGTTGTTCCAGTATTCGCTGTCTTCCATTGAGAAAGCACCGTCAGCACATAACTTAACATTGTCTTTTACGCCAATACCCATAAGGTTATCGTATGTTTTCTGACCTCTGGCGCAAACAAGCTTAAGCTTTGGAAGAATCCATTTTGCTAGGAATTTGTTATAAGGATTCTTGAATGTACCTAAAGCCTGTGAATACTTAACAACAGGAGTGCCCACTAAAAGTGGAACTGCTGCACAAACAAAAGCGTAAGTATTCATTACAAAACCACGACTGTCAACAAAAGAAATACCTGCTTCGTCAACAACTAGGTCTGTGTTTGTGTAAGTTTTTAATATTTTATTTTTTAAAAGAAGCTTTTTAATAGGTGGACACCATTTAAAAAGCTTATAGAGTATAGCAAGTGGAAAAGCTATAAATAAAAGCTGTTCCGGTTTTGTGCTTGTAATATTAATAAAGTCAAAAGGTAATTGTTTCTTGTCCTCGCTTGGATAAACAGACATTAAGTTAATATTTAGTCTGTCTCCGTAAACATCGTGTAACTGTTTAATTGAACTTTGTAGCATAGCAGCGGCACCTTTGTTGCCGCTGTAGCTTGCTGCTGTAATAGCAATTGTTATATCTCTCATGATTACTCCTATTTGCTTTCTTTGTCTTCTTTGTTTTTAGCATCATTATCATAGTCGATTTTTCTTACATGGTACTGAACATCTTCCAAAATCTTGCGGTTAGCAGCAATAATGTCTGCCTGGAGTGCAATAATAAATGTTTGTACACCCATAAGTAAAAATGTGCTTGCTAAAATAAGTGACTGAACATGTCCGCTACCTGCACCCATGCCATAATATACAAGGAATCTGATTCCAAGTGCAAGTCCTAATGCGAAAAGGATGCCTCCAATGATTCCAAAGAATTTTAATGGCTTGTACATCATAAATGAACGGACAATAGTTACCATAGATCTTTTTACATATCCAAACATACTGCTGAACAAACGCGATTTTCTAAGTTCAGGGTTTGTTCTAATAGGAACAGATGTCATTGCCATCTTAGTTCTTCCTGCCTGGACAATAGTTTCAAGTGTGTATGTGTATTCATTTACAACATTTAATCTTAAAGCAGCTTCTCTGCTGTATGCTCTAAAACCACTTGGAGCATCAGGTA
>OJNJ01001883.1_pt1 | contig 11512 bp, 17 predicted proteins | sample 1597491 | NCBI WGS metagenome assembly OJNJ01 (sample SAMEA2452132, study PRJEB22498) | human gut metagenome | biome: human feces; feature: human gut; material: feces | place: Australia | collected 2012 | reverse complement strand
ACGTAGCCGCCGGTGCGTCTGATGGTGGGGAGGACTTCGGCGGTCACCCAACGCCTGAACTCTTTGGCTCTCGGCATTTTGCTTGAGAGAACTAAGCTGTAAAAGCCGCTTTCATTGATAATAGTGGTCTTGCTCTTGTAATTTGAACCACTGTCGGAAATCACGACGGTGGTTTTATCCTCGGTATCCACATGACGTGAAAGAGCGTCCCTTGTGTTGGAATACCCTAAAATTTCCGCAACATCTTTTCCTACAAGCCACGGTTCGCCGTCCTTAATGACTGTTCTCACTTTTCCGAATTCGTCATTTTCAAATATTTTTATCATATTCTTCATTTGCGTTTTCCTCCTCGTCAAATTTCAGTAAATTTCTTGCAATAGCTTCAACCACATTTACCGTAATTGAATTTCCTGCCTGCTTGTAAAGCTGTGCGTCGGACATACCTGCTTCAGCGACTTTTTCAAACTGCTCTTTTGTAAATCCCTGCAATTTCCAGCACTCCACAGGCATAAGCCTGCGGATTCTGCCTTTGTGTACTATTCCGTGTCTGTCCGTAACCGTGAGCGTAAACATCGGTTCATTAGGTTCTTTTATTCTGCGACCGTTCTGTCGGGTAGTTTCCTTAAATGGGTTGATTATCGCACTAGGAGCTTCTTCAAGCACTCCCGAACGTTCGCCTTTGTGAGTTTCGTTTGTTACTCCCAAATCCATTCTTGTATGCAGACATCGGGCATTTTCTGTAATCTGCGGATTTTCGTTCAAATCACAAAAAACAGCGGAATGTTCTCCTCTATGATGAGATACTCCGCTGTTCTGACGTGCGGTAACACATCTTGCAATGTCTGTCATCTGAGGATCGGGATTGCAGTCTATGAAATAAAGTCCCGTTTTACCGCCCATGCCGCCCGAACCGCTGCATTGCGTAACAGCCGTGCCGTCTGTGGAATAAACTCTCGAACCCTGACTGCCGCCTATCAGCTGTTCAGGTTTTCTTTTTTCGCAATTTTCCTCATCATTTCCTCCGAAAGCCAGTATTTCTGAGGGACATTTGTCTCCAAGATATCCGATAAGGAACAGCCTTCTTCTTGACTGCGGTATTCCGAATCCTGCAGAGTTAAGCACGCGCCAGCACATACTATACCCCAGTTCAGAAATCTTTTCAAGGATGATTCTGAAACATTCCCCCTGCGATATACCAAGCAGGTTGGGTACGTTTTCAGCGATAAAGTAACGGGGGCGCTTGGCTTCAAGGATTTGGATATAGTTAAAAAACAGGTTTCCTCTATCGTCCTCAAAAGCGAGTCTGCGCCCCGCGACACTGAACGATTGGCAGCACGGGCCTCCAACGAGCAGATCAAAATCCGGCATATTTCCGTAATCGATTTTTGTGATGTCCTCATAAAAAATTTCCCCCTTTGTGTCATACAGCGTTCTGTAGGCTTTCTGTGCGAATCTGTCAATTTCACACCATCCGACGCACTCAAACCCGCCTACTTTTTCAAAAGCCGAACGGAACGCTCCTATTCCTGCAAACGCTTCGAAATATTTTATCATTTATCACCGTTCCTTTCCTTTTTGTAATAAAAAAACGGCTAAGTCTTTTTCAAAACTTAACCGTTACATTGACATATTCATTTCTTCGTTTTCTTCAAGATCTTCCGTTTCTGTAATTTCCTCGCACTCAATATTTTCCTCTGTTTGCTTATCAATCTGACTCTGTTCCTGAGCGATTTTATGGAACTTATCCACATCGGGGATAACCCCAAGCGTTCTTCCGTTATCAAATTTACAGTGCAGAGTACCCGCATCGTCCACAAATTGAACTATGCCTTTAGTACCTGGTGGAATCGGACGGGGATCGTTATCCATACTGTCAAGGCATATCCGAGTTCCTTCGGGATATCTCTGCCTGAGCATTTCTACCTTCTTTTCGTTGTAAATCATATAACACCTCACATCGTCATTCCCATATCGGGTTCTTCGGTCATGTCCTCGGTCTGACTGCTGTTCATTTTTTACTTGATCACCTCCAGTCGTTTTAGATTCCCTTTTTATAGTATATTTGTTATCAAGCCTCCTTTGAAATAAAAAAAGACCGCTTTGTCGTTTATCACATTTCGTGATATTTGACAAAACAGCCTTCTAAACTTTGTGAATGTTTTTTCATAAAAAATCGGCAGGCTTAGAGCAAAATATACTCAAAGTCTGCCGTTATGTTCGATATTTTTTGTTGTGTAGGGTTCGACTCCCTTTTTTTCGTGAAAACTGGTGAAAAGCATCCACGGTTTTACATTAAAATTTTTTGTTTTCTAAATATCAAAAAAGCCCGTAAACACGGGCTTTTTAAGGTGAGTATCCATTTGGTATCACCAATATGGTTGCGGGAGCTGGATTTGAACCAACGACCTTCGGGTTATGAGCCCGACGAGCTACCGAACTGCTCCATCCCGCGATATTCTACTGTTTTTTTACTGCTCTCTCCTGAGTGCTTATTTATTATATCACAAATGAATGTGAATGTCAATACCTTTTTTGCAATTTTTTTATTTTGACTGAAAACTCTTGACTATTGTATCCAAATCGGGTATAATATATACGATATCGGGGTGTGGCGCAGATTGGTAGCGCGCTACCTTGGGGTGGTAGAGGTCGCCTGTTCAAATCAGGTCACTCCGACCAATATGTAAAAACGGCTTTCCGCTATTGTGGAGAGCCGTTTTTAGTTGAATAGTGCTAAAGATTTTCAAGTGCAATAATTTTTTCATGTAATTCAGACGCAAAATTTTCAAGAGCAGACTTCGACCAAATTAAATTCGATTGATTTTTTTTGATTAAACCAAGAGTATAGCTATAAGCCGATTTATAAATATCATATTCGGATATAGCAGTAAGACTAATCATACCTTTTTCATAATATGAATTCATTGCATACATAAGCTGAAAGCATATCCTACTTAGTCTTTCTTCTTCAGCATCATTATCTAAATTTAAAATAATATTTTGCAACTTTGCATTATAAACACGATACGCAAAAGCAAGAATATAATAATTATCAATAGTTTCAAGTTTCTCCATATAAATCAATCCTTTAATGTATATCACAACAAATTAATAGCAACCCAACGTTTTGCACTTACAAGATTTTTGCAGGTTATTAAAACTGTGTAATCATCGCAATCTATAACATCAAACATACCGTTATCAGCTAAAACTATCCAATAAAACTTATTTTCACCAACTTTTAAAAAATATGTGGTAGGATTTCCGTTATCATCATCACAATCATGCAGTATGTTCCATTTGTTTTTCATTTTAATCAACCTTTCAACTTGACATTTAGTAAAATTTGTGTTATACTCGGATTTACAAAGCGGAGGATATCCGAGTTTGTGTGTGAATATGTAGTCGGTGTATTTTGACGGATTGCCGACTACATTTTTTTATGCTTCTTCAAGCATTTGTTTGAGTTCGTTAATCAGCTTTGATAAAGCTTCATATTCACAATCAGCATGAATGTTCAGAGCCTTGTCTATTATAATTCTAAGCTGTTCACGCTTTGCATACTTTATCGCAAGTTCTGTAGCTGTCGGCATGTTCTGCATTATCCTCACTCCTTTCAATTTCCTCCGCTGTGAAAGTTACCTTTATCTCTTTCACTATATATATTATATCATATATGGGCACACATTTCAATTGACATTTTAAACAAATATATGGGAGCATATTTGTTTATTTTATATGGTGACACATACAACGGAATAATGTATAATAATTCAGAGGTGATAAAAATGTTAACAGAAGCAGAAAAAAAAGCAGTAGCCAAGTATCACGCAAAGCTTGACGAAATCAAGGTACGAGTGCCAAAAGGCAAGCGTGAAGTCTACAAAGCCCATGCAGAACGCAAGGGCAAGAGCCTGAACGCCCTTATAATTGAACTACTCGAAAAGGATATGCAGGAAGAAGATTAATCTTCTTCCTGCTTTTGCGTATAGCGAACGGCAGAGCAGACAGCAAGACTTGTGCATAGTTACTCAGATGTCGAACATGTAGCCCATTCGTTCAAAAGTTCTGCCCACAGCGAGTTCGACTTTACCACCCGAATGCTTTTGAACGAAAAAAAGAAGCAAAAAACATACACAGGTAAGTATTAATCATCATAACAAGGTACAGAACAGTTATCACAAGAAGGGGAATCTGTAAGATAAAATATACATTCCTCACAGTGGGCATAACAGCAACATTTATCATAATCGCATACCTTATCGGCACATTCACCATGGTCGGTATTTTCTTTACACCAAAAATTAAATTCTTTCATTTTAAAAACTCCTTTATTATTCAAATTTGAGATTATTCACAGCTTTGCACATTTGGTTGAAATTACTATGTACATAACGCTGGGTAGTTGTTATATCAACGTGTCCGAGCAATGCTCTAAGAGTTTCAATATCTGCACCGCACTGAATAAGATACGTTGCATAGCTATGTCTAAGCTTGTGCGGGGTGAGATACTGTAAATCAGGATATTTTGTTTTTTGTTGCTCATAAAACATTCTATAAAGCCTGTTATAACGTCTAAGGGATATTACTGTATGCGTTATAGGTGAAACGAACAGAAAGCCGTCTGAGACGTCCTGAGAGCGTATCTGATGAAGAATAGCTATTGCATTACTATGCAAGGGGATAAGCCTATCACGGCGAGATTTTGTGGTCTGTACAATCCTATCACCGCATGAAGTATGTACGAGTGTCTGACAGACTTTAAGATATCTATTATCAAGGTCAATGTTATCCCAACTAAGGGCGAGAAGTTCACCACGGCGGAGACCTGTCCACAAGTCAAGCTGAAACATTCTGCAAACACTACTATCATCATCAAAAAGATGTACGAGATTATCGGGGCTGAAATATTCAGCTTCTTTTTTTATACGTTTTGGAGGTTTAACATAGTCGCAAGGGTTTTTGTCACAATAGCCATTAACTATAGCTTCACGGAATACACGTTTAAGTAAGAAATATGAACGTCTTTGGCGGTCATTACTGTAAGATAGGGTGGATTTAAGACAATTCTGAATATCAATAGGCTTTACGCTCAGAAGCTCCATATCGGCTATATAATCGAAGTGTTTTTGATTTATATAGTAATAGTCCTTATAGCAATCATAGGCTATCACATCAACGCAGTATGCGTTGTAGAACATCTCAAACCATTCTTTAAAAATCATAGGACATCATCATTTCCATTCTCTTTAAGATATTGAAGTATATCATTGCAGTTCTTTTCGACCTGACTTGAAAAGGTGAAACTGCTTTCATACTGAAAACAGACATTAGCACGAGGGGGAGAAACTATCGGCAAATCGTCTTTAAATTCTGAATTGCAATAGATCTCTTTAGTTTTGCGGACAATGTTCTTGCTACTCCAGAAGAACTTGCCAAAAATCTTTTTTACGTCCTTTGTTATGTACTTTGTGACGTAAAATGCTAAATTAGACATCTGTCCGTAAGTCTGAATAGCTGTTGAGAAACCATAGCGCCAATCAGACACGTTATATACAACAGGCAAATCAGATATATCACAGCCGAGCTTATCACATATATGCAGGCGCTTTATAGTATCTATTTTAAGGGGCTTGTCATGACCCTTTACAAGGCGTGTACCACTATCAACGAACTTAAAATCACAATCATTTATAAGGGCGTGGCAATGTATACCGCCTTTTTTGTGATACTCAGGAACTAAGATATATTTAAGCCCTTTTCTACTAACTGCATTTTCAAGCCATTTTTTCAAAGGCTTTATGACTTCTTTAGGGTTTGTACGGTCAAGGTTATCACCATTAAAGGTAATAGTAAGGAAGTATTTCCAATCATTTTGATAAACTATATCAAAGATACTTTGCTTTGCTCTTTGAACACTATCGGAACGAACTTCACCGCTTTGTGACTGCTTATCTTTAAACTTGCGAGTATCAAGCATATCAATCGTTATGTTTCCGTTTTCGTCCTCATACTCAAAATAACATATGTAATTTTCACGAGCCGTTTTAAGTTGCTCTTGTCTTGAACGTTCGTCAATACTATGTTCATGCTTGCAGTGATACTCAAATGCAGGGTCTTTAAAAATGTGTCGGTCAGAACGTGTTATAGTGTAACTGCCGTCACGATATTCCTTTATCTTTGTATTGCACTTGACCTCTTTAGAGGACGTTTTTAGGGGCATTTATATCAACTCCCATTTATTAGGTGAGTGCTTTTTGTGGCTAATATCAAGTAATAGCCACACGCACCGCAGGGCGGCGCAAGCGCTCGCCCCTGCGGTCGCTCGTGGCTATACGCCACGTCTTTTTCGCAGGCTTCTGCTTGTCTTTCTATCGTGCATTATGTCACTTGTGACATCTACTCCACGATTAGCAAGTATTTCCGTGTCGCTGATATACTCCTTATCAAGCATATTATCTACAAGCTGAGAAGTATCATAAAGCTGTCGGCTCTGATTAGTCTGCAAATACAAACGGCTGTAAAGCTTTTTCGGCATATATGACTTATTTTCTGTATATGCTTCATACTCGTCTATATCATAGGTTTTGACCTTGATAAGACGTGTATAAGGGTGACGGAATGTAGCACGGCACGTTGACACTGTAGCCGTTATATCTCGTATCTGTTTATCAAGCAGATTGAAGCGTTGCACTGTAGCAAGTATCATCATTTTGCGCTTTCTACATTGACAAAGGTGCTGAAAAAGCGGTTTAGGGACGGCTCTTTTACCACCTGAGAAATCTCGTGAATTGAAGATAGTGCCTATCTCATCAATTACGACTATACAATTCTTAGGAGCGTGCAGGATATCTTGTGCGGAATTAAGCTTATAAATATTCGTCCACTCAGGGAAGTTTTGAAGATTGATATTTGTAAGTATAGACAACTGAGGATAACGCACGCAATAGTTGTATGCTATCTGAGCGAGGGTTGAGGTTTTACCTGTTCCGAATTTACCGGTATAAAGGTGTATGCCCCAACCTTGAAAGATAGCGGAATTATTGAAGTATGCACCGAAAAGGTGGTCATACACCTCATAGGTAATAAATGGCGGTATTTGTTTTATGTAGTCAAATATAATCATAACAAATCACCTACACAGCACTTGCACAACGTGTCATGCGTATCATCACATTATAAAAGAACTTGCAGAAGATACAGAGCATAACCACAGCGAATATAAATGCCATGCCGAGGAGCAAAGCGTCATATCTATTCATAACTTCTTGCGAGAGATCACAGCCCATAAGCTTAAGCAACTGATAAAACGGATTGTTTTCATCAAAAACTATGTGTACTTTCATTATCGTTCACCTCACTATCATTAGTTTCAACCGCAGGAACGGCTTTTATTTCAACATCTTCACCGAACATAAGATATTCAATAAGCTGTTTTCTGTTTCCGCTGAACTCATGTTCAACTTTAAAGTTTCTAAGGTCAGTGAAGAAACCTATAACACCGCTTATGGTACAAAACAAAAAGCAGACAACAAGTATAAACAAAACCAAGTTAAGCATTTTTCTACCTCCTAACGAGCCATACAAGTGAAAGGACCATAAGAACAACAAGAATAAAGCAAATAATATTTACTAACATATATCCTCCTAAAAGTTTTTGAATAGATAAATCAATAATTTAATACTGCAAGACAGCATGAAACCACCTATAAGTACAGCTCCTAATGAAAAAGTATATCCTTGAAAATTAACAGTATAAGACATACACGATGTTAAAGAGTTAAATACTAATTTTAAATATGATATAACTGGCATAAAATCACCCCTTTGGAATAGCAGAGGATAAACCAATAGCAAGTTTAAAAATAGCAATTCCAAGCATAAGAATAAACCATGTAGTAAAAATAGTAATAAACCAATCAGGCAAAATTGAAAGAGAACAGGTAAGAAATTTAAAATAATTACCAGTTACAGCAAATAAAGTTCCTAAGTCAGTATAATCAACATCACTAAAATTTAAATTCATTTTTTTATTTTTTAGATAGTCATCATAATCATCAGGTTGCATATATGAGCCGTCTTTTATAACGCCGTCAGAGCCTTTTGCAAGGTCAACGTCAGTGACCTTTGAAGGCGGTATATTACACAAGTCTTTGAGCTTTGTAGTCGAGGGGTTGTAAGTGTTTCCGTCCTTATCCTTGTAAACTTTAGGAACATAATCAGGGAATTTCTCATAAGAGAAAGGATCTGAGATAACAGAATAAACACGATAAGCCTTGAATGTTTCGGGCTTGCCTGATTCTTCATCAACGGACTTTACAAAATCATCAATCTTTTCACATGTCTTGAGGTTTGTGAAATCTTCTTGATAGGCATAAGAGCCGAGCCACGTTGAATTATTGGTATTATCTTTGTGTTCATCATTTTTAACAGAAACTTGACCATTGTTTTTTACAAACACACCGATAACATTAACATAAAGCTTGCTATCATCAGTAAGACCATGTGTTTTATAATCTATAGAAGTGAGGTCAAAAGATACAGTAATCTTGCCGTCACGAGGAATAGTATAAATAGGAGTTCTACCTTGATATAATGTTAAATACGGCTCAAAAGTATCAACAGTACCATTACTGTTCAAATCGTCAGAAATAGAGCCGTCAGACTTGACCTTTTCATCGTCTTGTCCCTTGTAGTAATTGCCGTCATGGTTCATAGCATAAAGCACAACATCTTCATCAAAGAAACGTTGCAAATCATCATCAGAATTAAGAAGATTTTTTGACAGACAACATAAAACGGCATAAGTGCCAGAGCCGTAAGCTTTTCCTAAGTCTTTTTCATTGAACGTTTTTAAAAACTCAGGTGTAAGCTTAATATCAAGATTGATATTATTATTTTCAGCTGCTACAAGTCCATTTTCATCAGCATTAGCACCGCCTTTTGACGGATAATAAATTTTATTCTGCATATTCAATGAAAGTTCGGGGGTATATGTAACAGTAAACGGAGCAGGAACAGCATTAGGGTCAGAAGGTGTTATATCTTCACCATTGTTAGTAATTTTCATATTTGTATCAACAATATGAAAAGAAAATTTAGACGATTTATCATCAATATAAAATTCCTGAGAACCATTAAACATTGTTGACGTTGATGATGAAATAGAAATAGTAAATCTATCATAATCAGTCCATTTGGTATAATCATATTTATTGAAATCACACCATATTTCAGGGGCATAACGTTCAAAAATATATTTGCCATTAGTAAGGTTAAGAGTATTATTAGGAAAAGAAATTAATTGAACATTAATAACATAATCATTAGGATAAGAGTAATAAGCAATGTAATTTTTGCCGTCAAGTGTGCCACCTTTTTCAATTATCTGTTGTTTCATGTATGTAATAGCTTGCCGAATATTTGTCATATTATTATCAGTAGTGCCGATATCATCAGCAAACGCAGGAACGGCACAACATATCATCACAACAAGTGCAGAGATCATACACAACACTTGCTTAATCTTTTTTCTCAATTTATCAACTTCCTTTCAAAAAAATTAAGCGGAGCAATTTGAATTACTCCGCTTATGTAAATGGTTTTGCTTATACAGCGTGTCTGAACTTTGCGAAAAGTCCTGCACCTGAGCCGAGAAGAGACAGACCTACAAGAATTGCAATAGGTACGTTGCTTGTCATAGCGTCCCAACAAGAACCAAAAACAGTAACGGCATTACTAAGCATTGTTGTTACAGCTTCCATTATTAGCAAAACTCCTTTCTTATTAAATTTTTATAACAGCGGTTTCACCGCTAATTATTTTGTGTTGCGGTGAAGTGTTCCGTCTGCATTGATTACGGTGATATCAACAAGCTGAGAACGTCCGTTAAAAATCTGATAGTTCAGCATTACATCACAGCCGAGAAGCTTATTGAAATCCTCAGAATTTCCGTTAAGTCTGATTGCATTTTCGGTCGGTATTTTCAGCGTATCGACCATTTTACCATGACAGTCGGGGTTATCAACTTCCTGCAGAAGCTGAAAGACGACCTTTTCAGGGCTGTTTATCTGCTTGCCCTCTATTACTCCGTTAAATGCTTTCTTTTTTGTCCAACCTACAATAGTTGTTTTCATGTTTTTTTCCTTTCTGAGGTTTTTCGGCTTTTCCTCATGCCTTTTCCTTTGTGTTTCTTTTTCGTGTCCCTTTTGCCCCTGCTGGCGCTGGGGCGGAACGGCAAGCGACTTCATTCGCTTTGCTCATGAATTCCATTGCCTATTTTTTTAACTTAAATTTCTTTTCGCTTCACTCAAATAAATTTAATTTAAAAAAATTCCATGGGACACTTACGTTAATGATACATTCGTATGTATGTATCATAATTATATTATACATACTTTTGAATGTATGTCAATACATTTGATTGAATGTGTGATATAATTTGTAGAGATAAACAAATAGAAAGGAGAAAAACTGTGTATATTTATCAAAGATTGAAAGACCTAAGAGAAGATAATGAAAATAAGCAATCAGAAATAGCGGAACTATTACAGATATCACAGCAACAATACAGTATGTACGAGAAAGGAAAAAGGGAAATACCTTTGCATTTAATTATTGTATTAGCTAGATATTATAAAGTAAGTCTTGATTATATAACAGGACTTACGAATGACAAAAGAGGAATAGGCTATAAAGCCGACAGCAACAGTAAATACAATATAACACAGCAGAACAATAACAGTGCTGTTGTAAAAATAAAGGAGTGATAAAGTTGAATAGTGTATATAGTATAATTAGTGTTTTAGATGATACAGTAAAAATAATTCTTGCCACACGTTTAATAATAAATCTGTTAATACTCGCACTTATAGTCTATTTAATCTGCAAATTTCTTGACCTTTGCAAAACTGTTAATGATCTTTCAAAGAGGAACAAGGAGCAAGCGGAACTATTGAAACAGCAAAATGAAACGCTTGTGAAAATAGGACAGATAATGATAAAAATTAATAAGGATAAAGAGGAGTAATCATGCTAGAGGAATTATTTCAAAATGCAGAAACAGCAACAGCTATATTCATAGGGTTGAATATAATTTGGCTAGTAATTGTTATTGCTTTAATTATTTGTGTTTTCAACATATCCATAAGACAATCACATCAGGACAGAGGACAAGACACCATAATCAAGCTACTGCAAAACATATCCGACCAACAAGAGGACATACTTGACGAACTGAAATACCTCAATGACAGCAATGACGTAGACCGACAGGAGCAAGAGGACTACACAGAGCCGAATGACTATCAAGACTTCTGAGTGTCGCCTAATCGGCGAGAATACAAAATGCTAACCACTACGGAATAATGTTGAGAAGCGGTGCTTGCTTGTCACTCCGATATAACACAATCAGAACAAAGGGAACGCACAGCCTTGCGACAGTGTGCAGACCTGCACCCCAGAGGTGGGCACGTGGCGATGTCACACAAATCTTTTCCCTGCGGGCAAAGAT
>OJNJ01001881.1_pt1 | contig 11517 bp, 15 predicted proteins | sample 1597491 | NCBI WGS metagenome assembly OJNJ01 (sample SAMEA2452132, study PRJEB22498) | human gut metagenome | biome: human feces; feature: human gut; material: feces | place: Australia | collected 2012 | reverse complement strand
TCTTTAACGGCTTAAACACAAACCAATAGCCTAAAAATACAAGCGGCAAAAAAACTAAAAACTCAAAAGAATTAAAAAGCATACACCATCTTAATTATCGAAACGGAAAATCCTGTCCGATCCACACCGCAAAAAAATCACCGGATACTCACCGCACACCGGATACAAATCGTGTTCCTGAAAAAATTTCTCCCGATTAAAAAAAAACGATTTTATAAATCATTTACAACCGCCTTTTATACTTATTCTTTATATGTTCCGGAAACTATCGGGCGATTCTCTCCAAAATATCTTCTATAAACGACGACAAAAATAATTAACTAATTAAAAAAAGAAGGAAAAACAGATTATAAAAAATCCGGCAGCCCTCGTTAAAAGAGAGCTGCCGGATAAAATTCTTTACTAAACGGTCAGCGTGCCTGCCAGCGTTTCAGGGAAGGAAAACTTTTTTGCATTTCGGTCACAGCCTGTTCCCGTGTCAGCTTACGCTCCACTTCCCGGTTAAATTCATCGACGAACTGCGCACAATGTTCAATCATCTCTTCCATGGTAAACTCCTGGGTAAAATGTCCCTCTTCATAGCAAAAGCAACAATAATCCTTGTTTTTACTATGGTCTTCATTCGTCCCGAACTGATCGTTTGAAATCATCGGCATTCCGCAACTTTGGCATATTTTCATTCTCATAAACAGTAATTCTTAGCATTCGTATGAGCAAAGATAAGATTTACAATGAAAGTATTATAATTCTCCCTACGGCTAATCCCCGATTTTATGTATTTTTGTACTTTGAAAACAATGATACATGAACACGGGTAGCGTATCTATTCAGGAGGATTCGGACGGCCTGCCTTTTCCGCGCAGGATTTGGGCGGTGGTGGCGGCTTCGCTGGCATTGATCATGTCGGTGCTCGATGCCAACATTGTCAATGTAGTCCTTCCCACCCTTTCCAAAGAATTCGGGACCTCACCTTCGCTTACGATATGGGTAATGAATGCCTACCAATTAGCCATTACCATTTCGCTGCTCTCGTTTTCTTCCCTGGGGGATATATTAGGCTACCGGAAAGTGTTCCTTTCAGGAATATCCTTATTTTCAGTTACAACATTGCTAAAGAAATCATCATCAATGTTTAATTCGTTACGTCCCTGTTCAAAAGTAATACCGAAAACTTCTTTTCTTTCAAGCTTCTTAGGTACATAGTCAGGATCAATTTCGATAATAGCATAAGCACCACGTTTTTTACCCTTTAATAATTCAAGAGCTTCAGGTTCATAGCCTGGTGCAATAATTCCGTCTGAGAATTCTCTCTTAATAACCTGTGCTGTAGAAACATCGCAAACATCTGATAAAGCAATGAAATCACCATAAGATGACATTCTGTCAGCACCTCTGGCTCTTGCATAAGCTGATGCAAGTGGTGATAATTCTCCAAGGTCATCAACCCAGTAAATTTTAGCTTCAACTTCGCTTAAAGGAAGTCCAACAGCAGCACCGGCTGGTGAAACATGTTTAAAAGAAGTAGCAGCAGGAAGACCTGTAGCTTTCTTTAATTCCTTAACTAACTGCCAGCCGTTAAAAGCATCAAGGAAGTTAATGTATCCAGGTTTTCCATTTAAAACCTTGATTGGTAATTCACCTTCTTCCATATAAATACGTGAAGGTTTCTGGTTTGGGTTACATCCATATTTTAATTCTAATTCTTTCATAAGCACTCCTAATTAAATTCTTTAGTTATAATTATTAAATTCTTTAGTTACAATTTTAATGGCTACTAATAATTATAATCATTAACAGCATTTGTTCAAAAAGAGCCTGAACAAAATATTAATAAATTATAATTTTATGATAATAAGCATAATTGATTATTTATTTTTGTTAATAATTTTTGTTTCATAAGTTCCGTCTTCTATATTAATGTATCTTACAAAAAGAGAAACTTTGTTGTCTTCATTTAAGCTGTTCCAAAGCATGTTAGTGAATTCGTCCATATCGTCCATCATAGGAACTAACTTTGGTTCACCTTCAAATGAAGGAAGAGGATTACCATCACATTTGTAAGTGTGAATGAAATGTCCTTCTCCATTAACAGGATTTTCATAAGCAAAAGTGTATCTGTTGCAAGCATTAGGATTACCGTTGTTGCTCTTTAAAATAGACATTGCATAGTTATACTTTCCGTCTTCAACATGCATAATTCCTGAAATACGAGGTGTGTAGTTAGGACCATCAGGCTCAAATTCACGAGTTCTAAGTGACTGTTCAAAAGTCTGCTGCTTGTCCATTAATTCATAAATAGTATCTGTCTGATCTCCATTTGTTACAATTGTCTTATTTCCAAGAACACGAACAGGTGCGTAAATAATAAGACTTGGATCAACTAACTTTGAAGGATCAAAAGCCTGTGTTCTAATTCCTTCACCTTCAGTTACGAAAACACGATTACGGCTGTTTTCGCTACGACCCATAATAAAATAAGCTGTTACTGCAAACTTTCCATTTGGAGACTTTCCAATAACAATTCCACGTCCCGGATATGAATTTTCTTTTAATTCATTTTCAAGAGATAACATTTCCATTTAATAAATCCTCCTTAAAATAACAAAACCACCTGGGTAACCAGAGAGGTTGCCCAGGCGGTCGACTTACATTCTTAAAACCATGCTCCCTGTGGTGAACTCCACTTATCCGCCAGTCGCATGGACGATTTTCAATTTACAAGTAAAGAATACAATATTTTTAGGGGAATTTCAACTAGAAATTTGCCACTTTGAAAAGTTAATAAATTGTAAACAAATTCTTAAGTTTCTTGCGGTTATAGATAAAGTGTGTTACTTTACCATAAGGGCAAAAACTTAGAAGTATAAACTAAAAGGAAAGAGGTTTGGATTTTGCAAAGAATATATAAGATTTTGCCAAAATATGCGTTTTTACCTTTAATAATATGTTTAGGATTAAATGCGTTTACATATTTTGGTACCAGATTGTTTACAACGGGCTTGTATCATTATGATTTAAGTTTACCAATAGATTATATGATTCCGTTTACACCGTTTATGATGTCAGTTTATGTGTTGGCATACGTGGTTTGGATTGTGGGATTTATTGTAATAGGAAGAGAGAGCAGAGAGGTCTGTTATGAAGTTTTGACGGCAGAGCAGATTGCAAAGTTATGTTGTTTAGTTGCTTTCATTGCAATACCTACAACAATTATAAGACCGGAGGTAACAGGAACAGGATTTTTTCAGTGGTTATCACGATTAATATATAGTATGGACAGTCCTGATAATTTATTGCCATCAGTACATTGTCTTGAAAACTGGATTTGTTTTCGAGGAGCAATGAAGTGCAAAAAGGTTGGAAAGGGCTACAAAATATTTACGTTTGTAGCAGCAATTCTTGTGTTTGCTTCAACACTTATGGTTAAACAGCATGTAGTTTTAGATGTTGTGGCAGCCATTGTGGTAGTGGAACTTGGATTGTTTTTATCAAGAAGGTTTAATTTATCAAAGATTTATTTTATAATAGAAGATAGGCTTTTCAAAAAAACTAATTAGGTAACTGTAAACAAGCCTTTGCAGGCTTACTATTAATAGAAAAGGTGTTTATGAAAGATATGAAAAGTAAAGTGCTATGGTCATTAGTATTGTTAGCACTGATTGGATTAACAATATACGCAATTGTTGGAACAAATGAATCTTTTACAATAGATGGATTTATTTCCTATATCAAATCAGCTTCCCCAGGCTGGATTTTTGGGGCTTTTGTGTGTATGTGCGGATTTTTTGTATTCGAAGGTATGGCACTTAAGGTTTTGTGTGGAACATTTGCTTACAAAAGACCTTTTAGAAAATGTCTTGTATATTCATCATCTGACATTTATTTCTCAGCAATTACTCCATCAGCAACAGGTGGACAGCCGGCATCAGCATATTTTATGATGAAGGACAAGGTTCCAGGGGCTGTAACTACTATCATATTGCTGGTAAACTTGACATTATATACGGTTTCAATTATTGTTATAGGAGTACTTTGCTTCATTTTAAGACCAACTATGGTTGTGCATTTTAGTATCGTTTCAAAAATTATGATATTTATTGGAGCGTTAGTACAATTTGTTTTATTAACAACTTTTTTGTTGTTAGTTTATAAGGAAAAAATCATTACAAAGTGCGCTGACTTTTTCTTAAGATTGTTTAAAAAACTACATTTAGTTAAAAACATTAAGGAAAGACAGGAAAAATTAAAGCATGTTGAAAAGCAATATAAAGAGTGTGCTCAGGCAATAAGCAGTCATAAGAAACACATTTTCGTGGCATTTATTTACAACTTATTACAAAGATTGTCACTGATTGGTGTTTCTATTTGTGTGTTTATTGGAATTGGTGGAACAAAGGTGGTAGATGCTTTTGCAGCTCAGGGATTTGTTGTAATCGGTTCTAACAGCGTGCCAATACCGGGAGCAGTTGGAGCAGCAGATTATTTGTTCATTGACGGATTTGGACATTTGGTTAAAGACAGTATTAGCATTGAACTTTTAAGTAGAGGAATTTCTTTCTACTGTTGTATACTAATTTGTGGATTGATTACTTTAGTTGCATATTTGTTAAGAGGAATGAAAGGAATGAAACACAAGATAAAATGATAGGAATTTGGGATTATACTGTGATACTTACATACGGTTCACTACTTTCTGCAGTAATGGGAATCTTAGTATCACTTTCAGGACATGGTCACCCATATTTTGGAGTATTGTTTCTGCTTTTATGTGGATTGTTTGATACTTTTGATGGTAGAGTGGCAAGATCAAAGAAAAATAGAACAAAAAAAGAAAAAGATTTTGGTGTTCAAATTGACTCATTGTCAGATTTGGTAGCATTTGGTGTTTTACCGGTTTGTATAGGTATGGGACTTTGGAAAAGAGATATGTTTGACGCAGGCAGAGTGGCTGGTGCAACAATGGTTAAGCAACCTAGTGTTTTATGTACAATACCTGAAGCAGTTATCGTTATTGTAAGTGCGTTTTTTGTATTAGCAGCGTTAATCAGACTTGCATATTTTAACATTACTGTTGAAGAAACACAGGGAGATTGCGTAGGAGATAACAAGTATTATTATGGTTTACCTGTTACATCTACAGCACTTATTTTCCCGGCATTTCTTTTACTAAGACATATTTTATATATTAACAGTGTTAACATTTCTTTTGCATACTACATAGTTCTTATAATTGTAGCGGTTTTATTTGTTTTGAAATTCAAGCTTAAGAAACCGGGTACTGCAATGTTGTATTTTATGGTATTTTTAGGTGCATTAGAATTTATAGCTATGATAGTTGTAAAACATTTTGCAAGATAATTTATAAATGAGTTAATGCGGTAAGCATAGAACAAATAGATTAGTTTATTAATAATAGAGAGTAACATGGAAAATAATAACGAATCAGGAATTTTAAAATTTTTATATAATACAGTGCCAGGTCGTGTGGTGCTGAAAATACTTACAAGCCCCATCATTTCAAAAATTGGTGGGGCTTATATGGATTCTCCAATATCTAAAATTCATATTAAAAATTTCATCAAAAACAACGGTATAAACATGGCGGATTATGAAAAGGCAAAATACCATTCTTTTAATGAATGTTTTACAAGAAAGATTTTGCCGGAGAAGCGACCGGTGGAATACAGTAGCGATGCTTTTATTTCGCCTTGCGACAGCAGATTGTCAGTTTATAGGATTGATGAAAAGTCAACTTTTAATATTAAGAGAAGTCATTACAAAGTGGCAGATTTAATACCGGACAGTAAGAAGGCGCCTGACTATAATGGTGGAATTTGTATGGTGTTCAGACTTTGTGTGGATGACTATCACAGATACGGCTATGTTGACAATGGCGAGATTGTGGAAAATAAGCCGGTTAAGGGAATACTTCATACAGTGCGACCTATTGCCGTAAATAAATATCCGGTGTTTGCACAAAATAGCAGAGAATATTCAATTATTGAAACTGAGAATTTTGGAACAGTTGCTCAAATAGAAGTGGGTGCAATGATGATTGGAAAAATCAAAAACCACCAAAAATCAGGTTTGATAAAACGTGGGGAAGAAAAGGGTATGTTTTTATATGGCGGTTCAACTATTGTTGTTTTAGTTGAAAAGGACAAAGTAAAACTTCCTGAAACATATTTCTATAACACTTCAAAAGATATTGAGACAAGAGTTCTATATGGCAGAAAAATAGGCACAAAATATAAAGAGTAATTTAGAAAATGGTGGCATATTACCACCATTTTTTCTTTTTGAAAATTACACACATAATAATAACAAGAAGAAGACTAAAACCAAAAACTATAGGATAGCTGTATTTGAATTCAAGCTCAGGCATATGTTCAAAGTTCATACCATACCAGCCAACAATTAAAGTTAAAGGCATAAATAGCGTGGTTACAACAGTGAGAAATTTCATAACCGCATTTTGATGCACGTCCAACTGTTGCTGATAAATATCTCTTATTTGTGACGTGTATTCCCATATCTGTTCCGATTCGTGACCAAACATTGTAGTTTTTCTTATAAGAATATTGAAATATTCTTTTGCTTCATTACTAATTAAATCAGAAATATCATCTTCCAAATCCTGAAGAATTCCCTCAAGTTGTACATAGTAATGGTGAAGCTTCATGGTGCGGCTCCGATAATTTGTAATTTCTTTTATAATATCTAAATTTTTTTCATTTAAAACTTCCAACTCCAACTGTACAAGATTTTGTTGAAGGCTGTTAATCTTCTCTAAATCCTTAGCCATAATATAATCAAGAAGAAAATACAAAACACACCCGCTATCCCGAAAAGCATCTTGGTTCTTGCTGGATTCAGACATTTTTTGAAAAGCCTGCGCAACATACTCGTCTCTGTCAATAAACACAATATAGTCCCGAGTCAAAATAAAAGAAATAATAGAACGGGTCGTAACAAGAATATCCGGTATATTAATGTACCCATAGATAAAATCTTTAGAGTTCTCTAATTTAGAAAAATGGAAATCCATAAATAAATTAGGTATTTTTGGTACATACTTATTAATAATGTGGTAATTATTAGCACAAGATAGTGGTATAATCCCTACGAAGTTATGTTCAGGCTGTATATCTAACTTATTTTTAAAATCATTAAATTTATAAAACATAGTATTAGTATATTGTCCGAAAAATAATGTTTTAAACATAGAAAAATAAGGTATAATCATTGTGGGAGTGCGAATTGCGAAACAATTCCCAGAATCAAAAAAGTTCGTAATCACTTGTGTTTGAACAAAAGTGGATTAAAGACTTTGGGAGAAAGGAAGTTTTTATAATGAACAAACAGGAAATACTTGTAAAAAAATTAATTGAGAAGAAATATACAATATCTTTTGCAGAAAGCTGCACCGGAGGAAAGATGGCAGCGACTATCGTTGATGTGGCAGATGCGTCAAAGGTTTTAAACGCAAGTTTTGTCACTTATGCAAATGCGGCAAAAATGAAATATGTAAATGTTTCAAAGGAGACACTTGATACATTAGGTGCAGTAAGCGAACAGACAGCAAAGGAAATGGCTGAGGGCGTAGCAAAAGCTAATCAGGCAAATGTAGGAGTGGGTATTACAGGAATTGCCGGTCCTACAGGTGGCACTGTGGAAAAGCCTGTTGGTACTGTATGTTTTGGCTATACAATTAATGGTGAAACAAAAACGGAGACAGTACACTTTGGCAATCTCGGAAGAAACGTGGTCAGGGAGAAAAGCGTGGAGCATGTTTTAGATATGCTAATAAGCATGTTGTAAAAATATGTATAAATATGTATAATACAAAAATTTGAACAAATCTCACTATTATGTTAAAATGAAATTTACGATTGATTAAGAGAAAATTATGAAATATAATTGCACAATACATAATGTAGAATTACGAAATTTGCACGTATTATTTCATATTATTAAACTAAATGTAGGAAAGAGGATATAAACATGCCAATAAAAGTAAAATCAAATTTACCTGCTAGGGATATTTTAGAAAATGAAAATATATTTGTTATGACGGAGAACAGAGCAATGACTCAGAACATTCGTCCGCTAAAGGTGTTGGTATTGAATTTAATGCCTACAAAGATAGTAACAGAAACACAGATTTTAAGAAAATTATCAAATACACCACTCCAAATAGAAGTGGAATTTTTGCAGACAGCAACATACCGTTCAACTCATACTGATCCAAGTCATATGGATGAATTTTACAAAACATTTGATGAAGTAAAAGACCATCATTTTGATGGCTTAATTATTACAGGCGCCCCACTTGACTTTGTAGCTTACGAAGATGTGGAGTATTGGGATGAACTTTGTACAATAATGGAGTGGTCAAAGAAACACGTTCACTGTACGTTCCATTTATGCTGGGGAGCTTTTGCAGGCTTATATTATCATTATGGAATACAGAAAAGAGACAGAGTGCCTAAATTATCAGGTATTTACAAACATCATATTTTAAATAAAAAGTCACCATTGTTTAGAGGTTTTGATGATGTGTATTATGCACCACACTCAAGAGCAACAGAAATTACAAGAGAACAGATTCTTGAATGTCCGGACCTTGAATTAATGGCAGAGTCAGATGAAGCAGGAGTTGGTGTTGTAAAATCAGTAGACAGCAGACAGTTCTTTGTTTTATATCATTCAGAATATGATGCAGATACATTGAAGTTGGAATACGAAAGAGATTTAGCAAAAGGTATGGACCCGATTATTCCGGTAAATTATTTCCCAGACGATGATCCAACAAAAGAGCCAATTGTTAACTGGCGTGCGGCAGGTCAGCTTTTGTGGACAAACTGGATTAACTATTATGTATACCAGACAACACCTTACAATATTAATGAGGTAGAGAACGAATAACAATGGAGGAACTATGGTAAAAATTATTACAGACAGTACAAGTGATTTAACAAAGGAAATATTAGAAAGATACAATATTGATGTTTTACCGCTGTACGTTCACATGGGTGACAATGAATATAAGGATGGTGTGGATATTACACCGGATGATATTTATAAATGGAGCGATGAAAATAAAACAACACCAAAAACAGCGGCACCATCAATTGAAGATGCGATTAATGCGATAAAACCATACAAAGAAGCAGGCGACGATGTAATTATGTTTGCTATTTCAGAAGACATGTCAACAACAGCAAATGTAATGCGACTTGCAGCAAAAGAGCTTTATTACGAAGAACACGTTTTTGTTATTAACTCAGAAAGCCTTTCAACAGGTATTGGACATTTAGTAGTTGAGGCAGCTATTTTGGCAAGAAAGAAATATCAGCCGGAAGAGATAGTTGAAACAATTGAAACTCTTAAGCCTTATGTAAGAGCAAGCTTTGTTGTGGACACATTAACTTATCTTCATAGAGGTGGAAGATGTTCAGCAACATCAAAATTATTCGGCAGTATTCTTAAGGTAAAACCTTGTATTGTTGTTAAAAATGGTAAGATGGATGCTGATAAGAAATATCGTGGTCCAATAAAGAAGGTAATTCTCGACTATGTAAAAGACCAGGAGCAGGAACTAAGACATGCTAAAAAAGACAGGGTTTTTATTACGCATTCAGGTTGTGACGCAGAAATCGTGGGGGCTGTAAGAGAATATCTTCAAAGTCTTAACAGATTTAAGAAGATTGTTGAAACAAGAGCGGGAAGCGTAATATCAAGTCATTGTGGACCGGGAACACTTGGAGTGTTGTACATTGCAGGTGGGGATTCTTACGGACCATACGATAAAGACTTTGACTACAACCATAATGGAATTATAGATGAGGACGAAAAGGCTGCTGAATCAGCGTATATAAGACATATGGTTGAAGCAGAAAAGTTGGATAGCAATGAGTCAGAAGAAGATGATGACCAGGAAATGTTCTCTGGAGAATAAAATATATCAATCAAAGTTGACGGATTTAGACAATTACACACCTAAAAATCTTGTTTATTCTGCCTATAACAATTTATTTTCAAAAGTAGTAGAATTATATTGTGGGAAAATCGGTTTAGGTACAGCTTAAATTTGTACCTATATATTTATACATAAATAGTATTACAAAACAACATATATTGAGATAATATCTTAGTATAGTAGGAAATTATTTTATGCATTGTTGTAGAATTTTGAGTCACTTAAAACGATGTTAAATTCAATGACTGAATATTTTCGTAAAAACGTGAAGTTTTGTATTGCACTAATAGTAAAAAAAGAATAGAGGTGTTGGAATTGTTTAAAGTTGGAGACTATATTGTGCATGGAAGAAATGGTGTATGTAAAGTGGTTGACATAACACATCTGGATATGTCAGGAGTTGATAAAGACCAGTTATATTATGCTTTAGTTCCAATGAAATCCGAGGATAGCAAAATTTTCTATCCTGTGGACAGTGACAAAGTAGTTATGCGTTCAGTTGTAACAAAAGACCAGGCTAAAGACTTAGTTTCAGAAATAAAAGACATTGAGCCAATGAGGATTGAAAACGACAGACAGCGTGAGGCAAAGTATAAAGAAGCGTTAGTTTCATGTGACTGCAAACAGCTTATCTGCATTATCAAAACTATGTATGCAAGAAACAAAGAGCGTATTGCCAAAGGAAAAAGAATCACATACGTGGATGACAGATATTTAAAAGAGGCAAAGCAGAATTTAAATGACGAATTTTCAATTGCCCTTGGTATTGAACCAAGAGAAGTTGAAAAATACATTAAAGCTCAGATTGTAGAACAGGAAGCTTAAATAAAATATTAGATTTTTGGAAAAAACCTTACTGATTTTTTGAAGTCGGCAAGGCTTTTTCATATTTATGTGCAAAGCAAAAATAATTATTTATGCTGTATAAAAAATGAATATTAGAATGAAGGAATAGAAAAATATGAAGTTTGCGCTTAAATCATATAATTCGCATCAGGACGAATTTGTGTGTATATACGACATGGACGAATTGAGTTTATACACATCAGATTGTGGCACTGATGGTAGCCTAGTTGTTAATGGAACATATATTTGTTTAGATTTTGATATTAAGACACAAGAAGTCAAGGGAATATCCGGATTTGTAGGCAATTTAGCTGATTTAAAATCTGTAAAAGTTTCTAATGTTAATACAAAATACGATGCAAAATTAGTAGTGGATGCAGATGAAGCGTTTATGGCAGGGATAGGATATGGTATAAATTTAGAGTATGAGATTATGTATGATAAATTTAATAGATATATATGCATTTTACCACTAGCAAGGAAAAGTTTACCAGATGAGTATTATAGAATTGCAGGAAATATTTTCGTGGCACTAAATGATAGCGTGATAGAAGGAATTTTGATAAAACTATAATGTGTATAAAAGTTTAAAACACCAATAGAATTACATTTTACTTGCATTGATTATAAAAATACTTAAATGAATTTCAAAGTTCTGTTTTATACAACTAACCCATAAGTTAGTTCTG
>OJNJ01001872.1_pt1 | contig 11542 bp, 11 predicted proteins | sample 1597491 | NCBI WGS metagenome assembly OJNJ01 (sample SAMEA2452132, study PRJEB22498) | human gut metagenome | biome: human feces; feature: human gut; material: feces | place: Australia | collected 2012 | reverse complement strand
TTTTATACCAGCACACTCGAATCCGCATCCTACGCGATTGGTATAGTTATTTACGGCACACTGGTGAGAAAAAAATATAAAATATGTAAAAATATTCGGGGGTTCTTCTACATATTACCCAAAGACTCTCGCTTTTTGTAATTGAAGTTGTATATAGTGATGTGATATAATAAAAAAGACGTGAAATTTACTATGAAAGTTTCGGACGACAGCTATAAATGAGTTATGTCTGTATGAACAGGTTTTGAGATAGCGGACAGACCGGGCTTTCAGATTTTGAACTGAAAAGGAGAAATAAATGAAGGGTGTACAGTTGACAAAATTAGTTCAGGAACTGGGACTTCACAACCTGACTCCTGAAATTGATCTGTCTGAGATTGTGATCAAGACAGCGGAGATCAACAGACCGGCATTGCAGCTGACAGGATATCTGGAGCATTTTGCAAATGAACGGGTACAGATCATCGGATATGTAGAGTATACTTATCTGATGCAGCTCAGTGATGAGGAACGGAAATTTAAATATGAAAGATTTATTTCCAGCAAGATTCCCTGTGTGATTTTCAGTACAATGACAAGACCATCACAGGATATGATCGATCTGGCAGTTAAATATAATGTTCCGACTTTCGTGACAGAACGTACAACTTCCAGTTTTATGGCTGAGATTATCCGCTGGCTGGGTGTACAGCTGGCACCATGTATTTCCATCCATGGTGTGCTTGTGGATGTATATGGTGAAGGTGTCCTGATCACAGGTGAGAGCGGAATTGGCAAGAGTGAGGCTGCGCTGGAACTGATCAAACGAGGACATCGTCTTGTCAGTGATGATGTTGTAGAACTTCGTAAAGTCAGTGATGTGACGCTGGTGGGTTCGGCACCGGATATCACAAGACATTTCATTGAACTTCGTGGTATTGGTATTATCGATGTCAAAACTCTGTTTGGTGTTGAGAGCGTTAAGGATACACAGTCTGTGGATCTGGTTATCAAACTGGAAGAGTGGGACAGAGACAAAGAATATGACCGTCTCGGCCTGCATGAGGAATATACAGAGTATCTTGGAAATAAGATTGTATGCCATTCTCTGCCTATCCGTCCGGGACGTAATCTGGCTATTATCGTTGAATCTGCGGCAGTTAACCACAGACAGAAGAAGATGGGATACAATGCAGCGGAAGAGCTGTACAAACGTGTTCAGGCAAACCTTGCAAAGAAACGTGAAGAAAAATAATTTAAAGTAATTTGGAGGATATCAGATATTATGGGAAAGTATTGTTTTGGAATTGACGTTGGTGGTACATCTGTAAAATGTGGACTCTTTCAGACAGACGGAGTCTTAGTTGAGAAATGGGAAATTCCTACACGTAAGGAGAACAGTGGAGAAGCAATCCTGCCGGATATTGCAAAGACAATCCTTGACAAGATCGCAGAGCGTAAGCTGGATAAAGAAGAAATCGACGGTGTGGGAATCGGGGTACCGGGACCTGTTAACGAGAGAGGGGAAGTGCCATGTGCGGTAAACCTTTTCTGGGGCTTTAAAGAAGTTACTAAGGAACTGACAGAACTGACAGGACTTCCGTCCAAAGCAGGAAACGATGCCAATGTAGCAGCACTTGGCGAAGCATGGAAAGGCGCAGCAGCAGGAGCTAAGAACGTTATTCTTGTAACTCTTGGAACAGGTGTCGGCGGTGGAATCATCGTTGATGGAAAGATTGTTGGCGGTGCTCATGGTGCAGGTGGAGAAATCGGTCATGCAGCAGTTGACCATGAAGAAAAGGAAGCCTGCAACTGTGGTAACTGTGGATGTCTGGAGCAGTATGCGTCTGCAACAGGTATCGTTCGCGTGGCACAGAGAACTCTGGCTGCTACAGATGAGCAGACTGTTCTTCGCAAATTTACAAAACTTTCAGCAAAGAATGTTCTGGATGCTTTTAAAGAGGGCGACAAAGTAGCCTGCGATGTTATGGCACAGGTAGGAGAAATGCTTGGCGGAACACTTGCCATGTTTGCATGTGTGACAGATCCGGAAGCCATCGTTATCGGCGGTGGTGTTTCCAAAGCCGGACAGCCATTGATCGACTGTATTCAGAAATACTATGAGAAATATGCTTTTACAGCATGCAAGAAAACACCGATCATTCTTGCAACTCTCGGAAATGATGCAGGTATTTACGGATCTGCGCGTATGGTTATTAAAGAAGTATAATATCTGAGAATCAATTTTGAAAATATATAAAAAATCCACAGTCCTGAGTTGACAGGACTGTGGATTTTTTGCAGTACAGGAACATCATTCGGAGGTGCTCCTGTACCGGTATTTTTGCATTAATAATAGTCGACCTGATAAGAGGAATCATCCTCGTTACCGTCACCGTTGTCATCGCTTCCGCCGGTATTATCAGTACCATCGTCACCGCTGTTACCGTTGTCATCAGTATTGTTACTGTCACCACTGTTGTCGGTATCTCCATTATCAGAGTTTTCGCTGTTATCAGTGTCAGTGGTGTTATCAGTCTGATCAGAGGAATCTGTATCATAATTATAGTCATAATCATCACTGTCATAGAAATGCTGGTCACAGTATTCAGTAGGCATGGTACCTACGTCAAAGTATTCAGTGATCACCGGACAGCCGGCTCTTGGAAGAAGTCCGGTTTCCTCGCAGACACTTAACTTTTCTACACTTGCAGGCTTCTCGAATTCTTTGGAAGGAAGTCCCTCATGGATACGAGTCATAACCTTTTTCCATAAAGCTTTGTGGAAGTTACGCGCATAATCAGGTAATTTCTCATTGTTGTCATAACCGGACCATACTGCGCATGTATAATATGGTGTATAACCCACAAACCACAAGTCGTTATAGGCTTCGGTTGTACCTGTTTTTCCGGCAACAGGCATATTGTCAAGCTGGCAGGCTGTACCTGTACCCTGTTTTACAACATCCTCCATTGCACTGGTGAGAAGAAAAGCAGTACTTTCTTTGATTACGGAACGTTCGGCAGCAGTATTCTCGATCAGGACGTTTCCGTTGTGATCCAGGATTTTTGTATAATAAATCGGTTTGATGTAGTTTCCACCGTTTGCGATGGCTGCATAGGATGCACACAGTTCAACATTTGTGACACCGCGGGTGATGCCGCCAAGCGCAGTGGCAAGGTTTGCATCGCTCCATACATTACCATTGGCATCTTTGTCAGCCTCTGTTCCATGAGCAAGGGTTGTAAAACCAAAGTTGTCCAGATATTTCAATCCAAGCTCAGGAGTTACTTTTTCCAGACACTTGACGGCTACAACGTTAATGGAATTCTGGATCGCAGTACGGATCGTGGTTGTTCCGTTGTAAGAACGGGTTGCGTTGTTTACAGGGGAACCATCCGGATATTCATAAGGTTCGTCTTCAAATGTTGTTGCAAGAGTCATGCCTTTTTCATTTAAAGCAGGTGCATAAGTGGACACGATCTTAAAGGTAGAACCAGGCTGTCTGGTAGTGTCCGTTGCCCGGTTCAGTGTAAGACTTGCCGTTTTCTCTCCACGACCACCGATCAGAGCTTTTACATAGCCGGTATGCTGGTCGATCACACTCATGGAAGACTGTGGCTGAGGTGCGAAATTGACACGCTCTGCAAGAACTTTACTTCCGTTGGCGAGTATGCTTGCCTTATATTTGTCTACATAAGTCTGTCCATCTTCCGGGGAATCGAACAGAAGATCGAAATCGGGATCCTCATTCTGAAAATAAAGCTGCAACATTTCCTTACTGTAGTTTACCTGATTTCCATTAGGATCGGTAACCGTCAGGGCATAGTCAAGTTCATACTGGACAGTGTCCGGATAATTGGAAGGATCTGCATATTCCTCATCCAGGATATTCTGGATCTTGGAATCCTGTGTTGTATATACTTTAAGTCCGCCGCTGTAGAGAAGATTGGTTGCCTGTTTTTTGGTGTAACCTTTGATATTCATCAGGTCGTTGATGATCTGATCTGTCAGTTCATCTTCAAAATATGTGTAAACAGTATTCTCAGTGCTGGAGTTCTTTTCCTGAGCGGCCTGGATACGGGAATAAACATCATCTGCAAGAGCTTCATCATACTGATCCTGAGTAATATAGTTCTGATCCAGCATATGCTGGAGAACTTCCTTGCGTCTCTTCCTGTTGCTGTCAGGATTGATGATCGGGTTAAATTTCGTCGGGTTCTGTGTGATACCTGCCAGAGTTGCACATTCAGAAAGATTCAGATCCCATATATCCTTGTCAAAATACTGTCGTGCGGCAGCCTGTACACCGTAGGAACCGGCACCCAGGTTAATTGTGTTCAGGTAATTCTCAAGAATGGTGTCTTTATCAGTTTTTTTCTCAACCTGGACAGCAAGGTACTGTTCCTGGATTTTTCGCGTAAATCTTTCCAGCTGAGTAGATTCACTGGTCCAGTTGGTAAATACGTTATTCTTAAGAAGCTGCTGTGTGATCGTACTGGCACCTTCTGAGAAATCTCCGGTAGTGAGAGCTTTCATTCCGGCACGAAGAATACCTTTTACGTCAATACCGTTATGTTCATAGAAACGTTCATCCTCAATTGCGACAACTGCATGCTGCAGATCAACAGGTATCTGATCGAGAGTGACAGGCAGTCGGTTGGAATCCGGAGCAGCCAGTTTACGGATCTGATTCCCTGCATCATCGTAGAGAAAGGTTGCATAGCCCAGTGGCATAATATCAATATCATCAACATCAGGAGCAGTATCAATTACACCCCTGAATGACCCCACACCCAGACAGGTTACTGCGATGCAGAGTGCTATCAGTGATACGAACAGGACTCTGATGAAAGAAACTCTGGCGCGCTTTCCCATCATGGAAGAACGGGAGATCAGTGCCGTCCGTTTCTTTGCAGTCGACTTTTTACCGTAGTTCATGTTAAACCTCCTTTATAATCCGTTCTATTATATCAAATAAGAATAAGTAAATAAAGCAGAAAAATAAAAATTCACAATTGCTTTTGGATCTTTTTAATGGTTATTGTGTTTTTTTACAGGATTAGTATACACTGTGCTGGCACATTTTTGTAATTCATGGTACACTGAGTCAATAAGAGAACGGAAAGAGGAGTATGAGACATGCTTGAGAAATATAAGACAGTTTACGAGGGCGGGGAAGGCGAGATCGTGGAAAAGAAATCCAGATTTATTGCTACAGTGCGTCCTGTACAGACCGAAGAGGAGGCACTGGCCTTTATAGAGGAAATGAAGAAGAAATATTGGGATGCCAGACATAACTGCTATGTATATTCGGTGGGAAAGAACAGGGAATATACCAGATGCAGTGACGATGGTGAGCCGTCAGGCACTGCGGGAAGACCAATGCTGGATGTAATCCTGGGGGAAGATATTTATAATGTGGCAGCAGTAGTTACCAGATATTTTGGAGGGATACTTCTTGGAACAGGAGGTCTTGTCAGAGCATATTCCAGGAGTCTGCAGGAAGGTCTTGCCGCCAGCACAGTGATTGAGAAAACCTACGGAATTTCTATGGAAGTAGTTACGGATTATACCGGGATAGGCAAGATCCAGTATATTGCCGGAGAACAGAAATTACCGATCCTTGATTCTGAATACACTGACAGGGTAGTTCTGCATTTGCTGGTTCCGGTGGATCAGATTGCATTTGTAGAAAAAGCAATCACCGAGGGAACAAATGGAAGAGCGAAGATGAAGAAAGAGAAAGATCTTTACTATTCAGTGATTGACGGTGAAGTGAAAGTATTTACGGACTGATAAAATATGCCCCATGCAGCCTGAAAACTGCATGGGGCATAAACAGTCAGCGAATCAGCATTTCTCCGGTTCCGGATAATCAACACCGAAAGTTTCTACTGTCATGGATTTGATTTTCTGCTCGTCAAGCGGACGGTCGCTGTAATCGGTATCTTCTTCTGCAATACGGTTTACAACATCCATTCCTTCAGTGATCTTGCCGAATGCAGCATAAGCACCGTCAAGATGCGGAGCATCTTTGTGCATGATAAAGAACTGGCTTCCTGCTGAGTTTGGATGCATGGCGCGTGCCATGGAAAGAACACCTGCAGTATGTTTCAGATCATTTTTAAATCTGTTCTGAGTGAATTCACCCTTAATGCTGTATCCCGGACCGCCCATACCTGTTCCGTCCGGGCATCCTCCCTGGATCATGAAACCGTTGATCACACGATGGAAAATAAGTCCGTCATAGAAGCCTTTTTTTACAAGACTGATAAAGTTATTAACTGTATTCGGTGCAATCTCAGGATATAATTCTGCTTTCATCACATCGCCATTATCCATGGTAATTGTAACTATCGGATTTGCCATAGTTTCAAGTCTCCTTTTCAAAAAGTATTGTATTTCGCTGTTCGCTCTATTATAATATGCAAAGAACAATTCTGCAAGAAAAAGGTGGAAAAGATGATTATAGAGACAAAAACACCACAGGAAACATTTGAGGTGGGAAAGAAGATCGGAGAGAATGCGAAACCGGGTCAGATTTATACTCTGACAGGTGATCTTGGAGTTGGAAAAACCGTATTTACCCAGGGAGTTGCGGCAGGGCTTGGAATCACAGAGCCTATCTGCAGCCCGACATTCACGATCATTCAGGAATACGAAAGCGGACGTCTTCCTTTATATCATTTTGATGTTTACCGTATCGGTGACATTGAGGAAATGGAAGAAATCGGATATGACGATTATTTCTTCGGACAGGGAATCTGTCTGATCGAATGGGCTGATCTGATTGAAGAAATCCTTCCGGAAAAGCTGATCAAAGTAACCATAGAGAAAGATCTGGAGAAAGGCTTTGATTATAGAAGGATTACAGTGATTGGTCCGGAGAACAGTTAGGAGGTAGAAATGAAAATTTTAGCTTTGGACAGCTCAGGAATTGTTGCATCTGTAGCAGTTGTGGAAGATGATACATTACTGGCTGAGTATACTGTAAATTATAAGAAAACACATTCTCAGACTTTGCTTCCGATGTTAGATGAGATTGTGAAGATGACGGAACTGGAACTGGAATCCGTAGATGCTATTGCAGTGGCAGCGGGACCGGGATCCTTTACAGGACTCCGTATCGGCTCGGCAACAGCCAAAGGCCTGGGACTTGCCCTGAAGAAACCATTGGTAGCAGTACCGACAGTAGATGCACTGGCATATAATCTTTATGATGCACAGGGATTGATCTGTCCGATCATGGATGCCAGAAGAAAGCAGGTATATACAGGAATTTACAGATTTGAAGAGCATCAGCTTATGACTTTGAAAGAACAGTGGGCAGCACCGATCGAGGAACTGCTGGAAGAACTGAATCAGAGAGGAGAGATGGTTACATTTTTGGGAGACGGTGTACCTGTATTTCGTGAACTGATCGCAGAGAAACTGCAGGTTCCGTATTCTTTTGCACCGGCTCATGTAAATAAACAGAGAGCAGCGGCAGTGGCAGCTCTTGGCAGTATTTATTATAAAGAAGGACGCACAGAGACTGCTATGGAACATATCCCGGAATATCTCCGCGTTTCCCAGGCAGAGCGTGAGCGTGCAGAGAGAGAAAAAGAGCAGAAACCGGCAGGTACAAAAATATGATCCTGCGGGAAATGCTTGTGGATGACCTGGATCAGGTAATGGAGATTGAGCAGGATCTTTTTCATGTGCCATGGACAAAAGAAGGTTTTTTTACTTTTCTGACCAGGGATGATGCCATGTTTCTGGTGGTGGAAGAGAAAGAAAAGATTCTGGGTTACTGCGGTCTTCTTATGGTTCTGGATGAGGGAGATATTACCAATGTGGCTGTGCGCAGGGACAGACAAAAAGAAGGAATTGGCGCTTTTCTGATGCAGAGCCTGATCCGCCTTGCAGCAGAGAGGGAGGTTACGACAATCCATCTGGAAGTACGTGTGGGAAATGAGACTGCAATCCGTCTCTATGAACGTATGGGATTTACCGGAGATGGAATACGTAAGGCATATTACAGTGATCCTGTGGAGGATGCGCTGCTTATGACCAGACATCCCGAATGAAAAAGAAATGAAAGCAGAAAAAATCAGCAGCCGGACCATACACCTTTTAAGGGAATTGCCGGAAGCTGGAAAATAGAGGGAATATATGTTAGATGTATGTTTAGTTGGAACCGGTGGAATGATGCCTCTGCCTCGCAGATGGTTGACTGCGCTTATGACAAGATATAACGGGAGCAGTCTGCTCATTGACTGTGGTGAAGGTACTCAGGTAGCAATTAAGGAGAAGGGATGGAGCTTTAAACCTATTGATGTGATTTGTTTTACTCATTATCATGGAGATCATATCAGTGGGCTTCCGGGACTTCTTCTTACTATGGGAAATGCAGACCGCACAGAACCATTGACTCTGGTAGGTCCCAAAGGTCTGGAGAGAGTGGTCAATGCACTTCGCGTCATTGCACCGGAGCTTCCGTTTGAAATTAAATTTATTGAGATTACACAGCCGGAGCAGGTCATTGAATTAAATGGCTATCGTATTACGGCTTTTAAAGTGAACCATAATGTACTCTGTTATGGATATACCCTTGAGATTCTCCGCCAGGGAAAATTCTCGGCTGAGAGAGCGAAAGAGCAGGATATTCCACTGAAATACTGGAATCCGCTCCAGAAAGGGCAGACCATCGAAGCAGACGGTATTACCTATACACCGGAGATGGTACTTGGACCTGCGAGAAAAGGAATCAGGCTTACTTATACAACAGATACCAGACCAACAGAATCTATCCTGCGAAATGCAAAGGAATCGGATCTGTTTATCTGTGAAGGAATGTACGGAGAAGATGACAAAGCAGACAAAGCACGCGGATACAAGCATATGACTTTCCGCGAGGCGGCGGTTTTGGCTCGTGATGCCCGGGTAAAGGAGATGTGGCTGACACATTACAGTCCATCTCTGGTCAGACCAGATGAGTTTATGGATAAAGTTCGTGAAATTTTTCCAAATGCATATCCGGGAAAAGACGGAAAGAGTCTGGAATTGAATTTTGAGGAATAATATGTCACTGAAACTGATTATGAACAAGTAGTAAAACGGATGACTTATCCGTCCGATATATGAGGAACAGAAAATGAAAGATACATTAATTCTTGCAATTGAGAGTTCCTGTGATGAGACTGCAGCTTCTGTTGTCAAAAACGGAAGAACTATTCTGTCAAATGTGATCTCTTCACAGATCGCTCTTCATACTTTATACGGTGGGGTAGTTCCGGAAATTGCTTCCCGTAAACATATTGAAAAGATTAACCAGGTAATTGAACAGGCACTGGCAGATGCAGATGTAACTCTTGATGATCTGGATGCAATTGGTGTCACTTATGGTCCGGGACTTGTAGGTGCACTTCTTGTGGGCGTTGCTGAGGCGAAGGCAATTGCTTATGCAAAGAAGCTTCCACTGGTAGGGGTCCACCATATTGAGGGCCATGTGTCAGCAAATTATATTGAACATCCGGATCTTGAACCTCCATTTTTATGTCTGATCGTGTCAGGAGGACATACACACCTTGTGATCGTTAAGGATTATGGAGAATTTGAAATCCTGGGACGTACCCGTGATGATGCTGCAGGCGAAGCTTTTGACAAAGTTGCAAGAGCTATCGGACTGGGATATCCGGGAGGACCAAAGGTAGACAAGCTCTCTAAAGAGGGAAATCCCAATGCAATTGAGTTTCCAAAAGCTAAAATTGGAGATTGTCCGTACGATTTCAGCTTCAGTGGTGTAAAATCAGCAGTGTTGAATTATATTAATCATGCGCAGATGACCGGAGAAGAGATAAACAGAGCAGATCTGGCAGCATCTTTCCAGAAAGCGGTAGTTGATGTGCTGGTGGAGCATACAATGCTTGCAGCCAAAGATTATGGGATGACTAAGATTGCAATTGCAGGCGGAGTGGCTTCGAATGGAACGTTAAGAGCGGCAATGGAAGAAGCATGTAAGAAAAATAATTACAGTTTTTATCGGCCGTCACCGATCTTCTGTACAGACAATGCAGCAATGATCGGAGTAGCTGCTTATTATGAATATATTAAAGGTACACGTCATGGCTGGGATCTGAATGCTGTGCCGAATCTTAAACTGGGAGAGCGTTGAGATGTCAGAAAGAAATACGGCCATTGTTCTGGCAGCAGGGCAGGGAAAAAGAATGCACAGTAAAGTACAGAAGCAGTTCCTGGAGATACAGGGATACCCGGTTCTGTATTATTCCCTGCGCTGTTTTCAGGAAAGTCCGCTGATTCAGGATATTATTCTTGTGACAGGAGAGGAATCTATCTCCTACTGTAAAGAAGAAATCGTGCAAAAATATGGATTTACAAAGGTATCGGCAGTAATCCCGGGAGGAAAAGAACGCTATGATTCTGTCTATGCAGGTCTTTGTGAATGCAGAGACTGTGAATATGTATTGATCCATGACGGTGCAAGACCTTTTGTGACAGAAGAAATTCTTAAACGTGGTCTGCAGAAAGTGAAGGAAACAGGTGCATGTGTGATTGGTATGCCTTCTAAAGATACAGTCAAACTTTCTGATGAAGAGGGATATGTAAAAGAAACTCCAAACAGAAAGTGTGTGTGGACAATTCAGACCCCGCAGTTTTTTCCTTCTTGCTCTGGAAGCCACCAATAAGGCCCCAATCAGTATTTTTCAGAAGACCGTTTTTGCCCTCACAGTAATACTCAAAGCCCTTGTCAAGAATCGCTTGCTGCTCGTCAGCGGTCATCTGGTCGAAGCCATCGACCAGTGCCGCCGCAAGAATGCGGTTCACATCATCCGCCGACGTTCCGGCCGGAATAACGGCCGTACCGTCATGCAGCGTGTAGCCACTGTCATCCGCCGCGAACACGGCCGGCGAGAACGCGCCGACCTGCGACAGCAGCAGCACCGCCAGCAGACACGCCAGCAGACGCTGCAGTTTTTTACCTGTCATGATGTTTCCTCCTTTGTTTCTATTTCGCCAAGTGGATCTTGCATGCCCCGCATGCATGGGACTTTATCATCTCACATAGGTGTTAAGAACACGTTAACAAATCACCCAAAAAATTTCAATTTATTTATTTAAAAAATTTATGATTATTTCGAAACCTGTCTATTCAAAATTCTGATACAATCATAAAGAAATGCAACGAAAAACTTTCTGCCCAAAAGCCGCATTTCCCTCTTGCATTTTTTTGCGCGGTGTGCTATATTATTTGAGCAAATAAAATATCCGGGTGTAGCGCAGTTGGTAGCGTGCTTGAATGGGGTTCAAGAGGCCGGAAGTTCGAATCTTCTCACTCGGACCAGCAAAAAGTCCTGTATTCTCAATGGATACAGGACTTTTTCTTTTTCCGTTTTTGCGTGCAAATTATCGATGCGGTGTGCAACGGGTGTGTAATAGAAATTATTTATCGGAAAGCTGTTTCACAGACTGATTCAGCCCCGTCGCCGCCCAGCCGGACACGATGCCGACGGCGGCAGCGTGCTGATCCTGCTGGGCGCCGTCACGATCCTGATCAAGC
>OJNJ01001869.1_pt1 | contig 11559 bp, 8 predicted proteins | sample 1597491 | NCBI WGS metagenome assembly OJNJ01 (sample SAMEA2452132, study PRJEB22498) | human gut metagenome | biome: human feces; feature: human gut; material: feces | place: Australia | collected 2012 | reverse complement strand
CCCAGCCATAGTTCCATCCCCAGCCGTAAGAGCCATAACGCCAATCCCACCAAAGCGGGTTACTGAACGTCGGGAATGCATAAGCATACATACCATCGGTATATACGTTCCAATCCCATGAGTTCGGACCGTAAACTACATCCCAGTACAACGGACTGCTGATACTGATAGCAAAACGCGGATTGCGGAAACGAATGATACGTTCAGCGTATTCATAGTCGTCTGTTGTACCATTAAATTCGCCCGTCACCCATTCTCCGTCCAAATCCGGATTAGATTTTTCTTTTATATATAAGGTATCATTATCCATTACGAATTCATTATCACGTGCATCGTAACGGCGGTTATATTCATCCACATCCCGTGTTCTCCCCTTCCGGTCCTGAACAACCACTGTAGTACCCGGTGAAGTATAGATGTTAGTCGTCACCTGTTTCTTCGGTTCCTTCTTAACCGGAGTTTCTTTCTTCTCCTGTTTGTCTTTGGAAGGTACGAAGTAAAGGTCGTCATCAACGCTTTGTGCAAAGATACCTATCGGAAGGCACAAGGCAAATAGCAAGAAATAAACAATCTTTTTCATATCATCTCGGTTTATGTAATTACTTAAACTTATTCACGTTACAAAGATAAGGAAGAGATTTTTCGTCCGGGGGAGATTTTCCCCAAAGGATAATAGGGAAATCCCTATTTCTAACTATCTTTGTAGAAGATACAACGCTCACCGGCATAAAGTTCAGGCAAACTTGACTTTCTATACCCGGATTGCTGTATCTTTGCACATTATTCACCAGCATTAAAAACAACTATGAAGTATTTTGAGTTCACATTCCGCACCCAGCCTTGTACCGAAACCGTCAATGACGTACTGGCTGCCATACTGGGTGAAGTCGGATTTGAAAGTTTTGTTGAGTGTGAAGGCGGACTGACCGCATATATCCAACAGACATTGTGTGATGAAAACGCCATCAAGATTGCCATCACCGAGTTCCCCCTACCCGATACGGATATTACTTATACATATACCGAAGCGGAAGACAAGGACTGGAACGAAGAATGGGAAAAGAATTTCTTCCAACCCATCATTATCGGAAACCGATGTGTGATCCACAGCACTTTCCACCAAGATGTCCCCAAAGCGGAATATGACATCGTCATCAATCCTCAAATGGCCTTCGGAACAGGACACCACGAGACTACCAGCCTCATCATTGAAGAATTGTTGGATAGCGAACTGAAAGATAAATCCCTGCTCGATATGGGCTGCGGAACTTCGATTCTCGCCATCCTCGCACGTATGCGGGGCGCACGTCCCTGTACGGCCATCGACATTGATGAATGGTGCGTACGAAACTCCATCGAAAACATCGAATTGAACCACGTAGACGATATTGCCGTATCAGAAGGAGATGCCTCGTCGCTTGCAGGAAAAGGACCTTTCGACGTTATCATCGCCAACATCAACCGAAATATATTACTAAATGATATGAAGCAATATGTTGCCTGTATGCATACGAATTCCGAACTCTATATGAGTGGATTTTATGTAGACGACATTGCCGCCATCCGCGAAGAAGCGGAGAAGAACGGACTGGCTTTCATCCATTATAAAGAGAAGAATCGTTGGGCAGAAGTGAAATTTATTTATAAAGGATAAGAGCCAACAAATATCTTTAAAAGAGAAAGCTCCCTTATCATTAAGAGATATAAGGAAGCAAGCAAAAATCGCAGTCGATATGCGCTATAAACAAGCGTAAGGCTCCAGATTAATGCAGAAAAAAAATAGTGACGGTATACGCTTGGGATAGTGACGCTATCCATAGCATATACCGTCACTATTTGCATCGGATAGCGTCACTATCTTATAAAGAGAAACAAAGCTGTTACGCGAACTCTTTTTTGACCTGTTGGCACCATGCTTTGATTTTCTTTTCCGCCTGTTCGGACTGATTATCCAAATCGACAACCAACCCGCACCACTGCTCGCCACGTAAAGCCTTGGAACGTTCGAAAGTGTAACCCTCGGAAGAAGTAAAACCGACCAAGGTAGCCTCATCCCCTTCAAAGACTTCTGCCAGCAGACCGATTCCATCTGCAAAATTTTCCGGATAGCGTATCTGATCTCCCAAACCGAAGATAGCAACCTTCTTACCTTTCAATTTCATTGTTCGGAGTTCCGGCAACAGTTCGTCCCAATAAGTAGGAAGTTCCCCGTCAAACCAGGTGGAAGCACCCACAATGAAGCAGTCATAAGCAGCAAAATCATTCTGCCAGGCCTGCTCGATAGGCACTACTTCTATCTTGTCTTCACCAAACTCTTTCTGTATTTTCTCTGCCACCCAACTCGTTCTTTCGGCTTTGGTAGCATAAAACAAACCTATCTTTTTCATAATTCCTATCTTTTAATATTCCAATAATTTCCGTGCAGCTTCGTATATCTTAGCTTCGTCCGGCAAAATTTCTTTTTCCAGTATCGGATTGAAACCGACGGGAGTAAACGTAGAACCGACACGCTGCACCGGTCCGTCGAGATAACGGAACATTTCCTCACCAATCATTGCTGCAAGCTCCGCACCGAAACCGGAGAATACTTTATCTTCATGTACAACCAATGCTTTGCTGGTCTTCTTAACCGATTCAAATATTGCCTCTTTATCCAGCGGAATCAGAGAACGAATATCGATCACTTCTACTTTCCAACCACCCTCTTTCTCCAATCGTTCGGCAGCATGCAGACAGAAATGGGTCGTATTTCCGTATGTGATAATACTCAAATCCGTACCCTCACGGCGGATACGTGCTTTTCCGAAAGGTACTTCAAAGTCTTCCGGCACCACAGTGGCGGCTTCTACCGAATTATACAATGCTTTCGGTTCAAGAAACAAAGTAAATCCCTTAGAGCGCATACTAGTACGTAACAATCCGGCTGCATCATCGGCAAAAGAAGGGCAGACAATTCGTGCTCCCGGCAATGTAGTCAAAGCTCCTTCTATATTTTGAGAGTGATACAGCCCTCCACCGATATAACCTCCGGAAGCCAACCGCAGCGTTATATTCGGGGCAAACTTACCATTGCTGCGCCAATACTCATGCGTACATTCTACATATTGTTCTACGGCAGGCCAGAAGTAATCAGCAAACTCCGCTCCCTCTATCACGACATGGATTTTAGGATCAAAGCGGCTCATTCCATTGGCAGTGCCTACAATATAATCTTCGGCAATCGGCGCACTGAACACACGGGCTTCGCCGAATTCCTGCTGCATCCCTTTGGTGACATTAAACACACCGCCTTTCTCTCTGTTTGCTACGTCCTGTCCCCAGATAAACGTATCGGGATTGTAGCGGAACTCGGCTTTCAATGTTTCGTTAATGGCATTTACCAGGAAGGTCTTTTCCCCCTCTGCTTCATGAGTACCTGCTTTGTACTTTTGCGGTTGATAAGGTTCGGGCATCACAAAATCGTAGATACTCTTAGGATCAGGATCGGGAGCAGCCAACGCTTTTCGGTTGGCAGCCGACAGTTCTTTCTTTGCGTTAGCTTCGATCTGTTGCAACTCTTCCTCCGTCAAGCGTTTATAACGCAACAGCATCCGGCGGAATTTCATCAGCGGATCGGCATCTTTTACGTATTCCAGTTCGTTCTCATCCCGGTACAGGGTATGTTTATCCGAGTTGGAATGGGAACCGATACGAACACAGTTGGCCTGCACAATCACCGGGTTACGGGTTTCCCTTGCATATTCGTGAGCTTCGGTCATGGCATTCATCGAGTCGAACACATCTTTTCCATTGCAATAGATGATCTTCAGGTTCTTGAAACCGGAGAAGTTTTCCGCAACTTTGCGGTTGGCTGTCTGTTCCGATTTAGGGACAGAGATACCATATCCGTTGTCCTGTATCACAAAAATGACAGGAAGACGTTCAAGGCTGGCGCCATTGATAGCCTCATATACAAATCCTTCGGAAGTGGCAGATTCTCCGTGAGAAGTGATGGCGACTCCTTTATGTCCATAATATACCATTGCCCGTGCCACACCTGCCGCATGAAGGTCGTGTGTACCCGTTGCAGAAGAAATGTTTTCGATGTGCCATTCCGGTTTGGCGAAATGGTTCGACATGTGACGTCCGCCGCTACCCGGGTCTGTCGCTTTCGAGATACCATTCAGGATGATTTCTTCCGGAGTCATTCCGGCAGAAAGTACAGTCAGCATATCGCGGTAGTAAGGAAACAGAAAGTCTTCGCCCAAAGTGAATACCTGACCGATGGCAAGCTGAATACCATCATGCCCCGCGTAAGGAGCATGATAAGACCAACCCAAAGATTGCAGCAGGTATGACGGTGCTTTTTCATCCAAAGCACGCCCCAATGTCATCAGATGATACCACTTTTTCAGGGTTTCTACATCTGTTGTTTTTATATCATATTTCTTTTTCATAGTGAATGAAGTTCTTAATGAGTGAAACAATCAGTTATCAGCCTTGCCAGTTTTCGAGGTAGTCGGCTATAAAGTGGAGGAAGTTACCTCCCAACATTCCGTCTACTACCCGATGGTCGTAAGACAAAGACAGATACATTTTATGGCGGATGGCAATCGTATCACCTTCCGGTGTTTCTATCACAGCAGGTTTCTTCTCAATATACCCTACTCCCAAAATAGCAACCTGCGGCTGATTAATAATCGGTGTACCGAACAGGCTCTTGAACGTTCCGAAATTGGTAATGGTAAATGTACCGCCATCAATATCTTCCGGCATTAATTTATTATCCCTTGCTTTCAGGGCTAAAGAGTCAATGGCAACTGCCAGACCATTCAGATTCAAACGATCGGCGTCATGCACCACAGGCACAATCAGATTTCCATCATTCAGAGAGACGGCAATACCTACATTGATATGTTTCTTAAAGAGGATATTATATCCGTCTACTGACACATTCACTTGAGGATAGGCTGCCAATGCTTTCGCTACGGCCTCGGTTATCACAGGCATATAAGTCAACTTCACTCCTTCGCGACGGAAGAAAGCATCTTTGTTCTTTTCACGCCAACGCACCAGTTTGGTGACGTCTACTTCTACCACATTGGTTACATGAGGAGATACTTTCTTAGACATAACCATGTGATCGGCAATAATCCGGCGGACACGATCCATCTCTTTCACTTCAACTCCAGGCATGGCAACAGGAGCAGACGATTTGGATGAAGTAGCAGCCGACTGTGCAGCAGGGACAGATGCAGCCGGAGACGTTTTCGGAGTTATCGGTTCGGGAGCAACAGCCACCGATGGTTTGCTTGCAGCCGGAGCAGCAACGGCAGAGGCTGGCTTCTGTTCAGCCATATCTCCTCTTTTCTTCTTTTCAATATAGTCTTTTATATCTTTCTTACTCAATCGCCCTTCATAACCCGTACCTTGTATAGCATCCAACTCTTCTTTCGGAATCTTAGCCTCCCGCGCCAACTGAATCACAACAGGAGAATACCAACGTTCTTCCTCAACAGCAACGGGTTTGGATGTATCAACGGGGTTTGATGCAGTATTCACTGATTGGTTCTTAGCAGTGTCCGTTGATGATTGTGATGTTCCGGAAACATCAGCGGCAACCTGACTGGCATCAGCTCCTTCGTTTGTGGCACCTTCGCTTGCCGGCTCCGTACCAGATGATTCTTCGCCATCCAAATCAATAATGGCGACAACTGTTCCTACAGCTACCGTGTCACCTTCCTTATATAAAATCTCCACCACTTTTCCCGCTACAGGAGAAGGGATTTCTGCACTTACTTTAGCCGTATTCACTTCAAAAAGCACATCGTCTTCCTGAATCATGTCACCCACCTTTACAGACCAAGAGACAATAGTCCCTTCGGTTATACTCTCGCCCAACTTAGGCATTTTTATTTCGAATTTTGACATAGACAGTAAATTTATTATTCAACCTTGATATATTACAACAACGGGCTGAAATAGAAAGTTTTAAGTTAAGTAAATTTTAACCGGATGCTGACAAAGCCAGCCCGGACATCAACGACTATATATCCACTCTTTCTGAATATATTTCCCTTCCCGGAGCTGATTAACAGCCTCTATTTCCTTCCCGGTAAAAGCACTGACAGATTGGGACTTACTGAAATACTGAAAAGCCTTCTCTTTAAAATCAGTTACAGTTCCCTCCGGTAAATAACTCCGAATATTGGTTACCTCACTCCGAACGGAAGGAACGGCATATACTGACGATAAAGTTTCATCATCAACCATCAGTTCCGGATTCAAAGCTTTATGCAATGCTGTCAGATCCGTATCATACAATAAAGTCAGCAAACGCGCATTTTTCATGTAATTCAGATAATTGAGCACAGTAGCCCTCGACACGCCGATCAGTCCGCTCAACTTGCTGATATTCACATTACAGGTATTATCTTTAGCAGCGATATACAGCAATTGTTTCAACTTCACTAAATATTTCAACTCGATCTGGCTGGCATAGGGAATATCGAATTCCAGTGTCAGATTGATATTTTTCAGCAAATAATCGATGTGTGATTTCTCTTCGAGATAAATCGGATAATAGCCGTATTCCAGATAATTATTAAAATAAGCCAAAGGGCGTACATGTTTCAGGATATCCTCGACGATTTCCTCATGCCGTTCGACCATATCTGCAAAAGAATAAACCGGAAAAGTCTGATTGGTTTCTAATTCCAGAAATTCGCGGAAAGACAACCCACTCAGATTATACATATCGACAATCCCTTTCAGATAGGCATTCGATTTGATCCTGACGATTGATGAAGCCGTAAAAATAATCTGCAAATCGGGGAAAGCATCGTAACAAGCCCTCAATTCTTTATCCCACTCGGGGTATTTATGGGCCTGATCCAACAACAACACTTTCCCTCCTAACTTATAAAAATGCTCTACAAAATGAAACAATCCGTCGTTAACGATAAACAGATTGTTGACATTCACATACAGACAGGTATTATCCTGCGGATGATATTCTTTACTGTAATCCAGCAGAAAATTCGTTTTTCCTACTCCACGGCTTCCTTTTACCGCAATCAGACGGCTATTCCGATCGATCCGGTCCATCAATCCCCGCCGGATAGAAGATACCCGATCCTGTAAAAGAGCTATATGTGTCGATACTAAACTGTTCATTCTTACAATTTTGCCATACAAAGATAGAAGAAAAATAAATATATTGCAATCTGGAGATTGCAATTTTATCAACAAAGTGCTATTTAGACTTATTACAAATATACAAATGAGCAGTAAAAAACGATAAGAATAGTATATTTTATTGTAAGAGTATATTTTGACTTACAATCTGAAAGTAAAAAAGAATTTTTCCACAAAAAATAGAAGAGGGTGTCCAAAAAGTATTTGGCACCCTCGATTTATTCGTATCCCTATTGGAGACTGAAATCAAATATCCGATTCTACAAGGGGGTATTTTGCCTTTTTGGACACCCTCTCTTAGAGGTAGTCGATAATTACCAAGTTTTAAGTTCCATAATATTAATCGCGAATCGTGTATTGACTGGAGTGACATAGAAAGTGTCAGATTCTGAAACTAATGCACCTGCTTGATTAGTATCAAGATAAGGATTTATGATTATTCCTTGGTCTGCTTTTGCGTAAACTCCCCCCTTGGTCACTTGTGTTTTTCCATCTTTACTAAAATATAATTTATAATCAATTTTTATTTTATCGCCAAGTTTAAGGTTAAATCTTGATGAACTAATATTTTTACTCCAATTCGATATATTAAGTTGTCCTACCATTTCACCTCCATTATGAGATATTCTAATTTCTCCTCTCACGAAACAATTTGAACAATTTACGCTAATGAAAGAGCTAATCTCTCCATAAGGTGTACGTGTGTAAAGATTTTTTATGAAATTAATATCTGTTTGAGATAGTGTTTTATTGGCTGGGGTATAAGTACTAGCTGTCACTAACAAATTTCTTGGTATGTCTAAAACCATGATGGAACTTTTATCGTAGGTGGTGTAATTCGTATAGTTTGTCGTGTATTGTTTCTTTATTTCATTGGCTTGTTCTTGAGTTAGATTATATGTACTGGCTAAGTCTGCTGTGGGTTTTAATAATGTTGTTGAATTTGGATTTTGGTGTTCGAAAGTTAATCCTAATACTAATCCGAATGCTCTTAAAATTTCTCCCCTGATAATTGTTTCATCTGTTTCTGCTTCGAGGTATACAAAATGTAGAGAAGCTTCATTCTGAGAGACTTTCTTACAATCTATACCGATGGTTGAATAGGCTATATAACTGTCGTTCATATCAAAACCGATCTTGACATCGGCATATTCAGCTTTATCAACATATTCAAAGGTTAAGTTAGCATAATCCAACCATTCTGCAGCGTATTTTTTGACTTTTTCTTGAATACTGCTACTACCATTTAAGAATTTAATTTTGATCGTTTGTCCTGGCCACCAAGTTTTATCCATTGGGGCATTAGCTTTTGTCTCTATATCTGAAGAAACTTTTTTAATCATCCAAAGTCTTTCAGATAAATTCCCTTTGGGATGTTGATCATCGATTGGTAAATAATCACTTTTTTGACATGCGTTTAGTAGTATAACTAAACTGATCATGATAAAATGAATCTTTTTCATATGCTTTAGATTTAAAGATTAATAATAGGTAATCAGACCAATTACCTGTTGTCTGATTACAAAATTATTATATTAATCAAATAAATTGGAATAATATATGTTCTATAATATACTATAAATAGGGTTTTGTTTAGTTATATTGTAAAAGATTATTTATTGGTATTGTTTGATGGTTGAACCTCGGATTGAGATTTGTATCCGATATCTTTTTTATTTATCTTTAGCGCATAAACTTTAGAGAAAAATGAGGAGAACGTTTATTTTATTTGCTTTTTTGTTCCTGTGTTCTTGGAGGGGATATGCTCAGTGGAATACCAATAACATCCTCCGGATGGGACAAAATGCCATTTATTTCGATGATTATATTTCTGCTATAGATAACTTTAATAACATTATTCGGGTAAAGCCCTATTTGTCGGAGCCTTATTTCTTTCGGGGGCTGGCCAAATTGAATCTGGATGATTATGAAGGGGCGATACAGGATTATTCGAAGGCTATCGAGTTGAATCCCAATTATTTTCATGCTTATATGTATCGTGGAGTGGCTTGGCATAACTTACGTAAATATGAGGAGGCGATGGCCGACTATGCTCAGGCGATCGCTTTAGAGCCCAGGGATGCTTATGTGTATGCCAACCGGGGGATTACCGAAGCTGAAATGGGGGATTTTAAGGCTGCTGAAAAAGACTACTCGAAAGCGTTGATGATCGATAGTAAACTGGTAGCCGCTTATTTAAACCGGGCTGTGGTAAGAGTTTCCTTGTCATGAACATTGCCATTTAAACCGGGCTGTGGTCCGGGAAAAACTGGACGATTGGGAGGGAGCGATGGCCGATTGTACTTCTGCTATCCGGTTGAATATGTTTTCGGACGATGCTTTCGGTTTGAGAGGATATTTGTGGTTTCAGCATAAAGAGTATCACAATGCCATCGAAGATTTTAACCGGGCTTTAAAAGCTAATCCCGAGAATAAGCGTATATTGATGAGCCGGGCGATGGTTTGGTATGAAATGAAGAAATATCCGGAAGTATTGAACGATTATAGTGAAGTGATCCGGATCGATAGCAATTATATTTATGCTTATTACAACCGGGCTATGTTGCGGGCAGAGGTTGGCGAGAAAAATGCGGCTATCCGGGATTTGGATAAAGTGGTGGAAATGAATCCCGATAATATCCTGATTTATTTCAACCGGGGATTGCTGAAAATGGATATCCGGGATTGGTATGGGGCTTACGATGATTTCACTGAGAGTATTCATTTGTATCCGGATTTTGTGAAAGCTTATCTGGCACGGGCGGCCGTTAATCAGGAGTTAAAGGATTTCGAGGCTGCCGATAAGGATCATTATTTGGCGATGCAGATCATGGATCGCTATAAGCGGATGAAAGAAGGAGATAAGAATGCTTTGGTAGATACTACGGCCAATTTCCAGAAGTTGATCGATATCAATGCCCGGCATGACGAAGTGCGGGATGTGATCAACGGACGGGTGCAGGATAAGAAAGTGATCATCGAATTGCAGGATGTATTTTATGTGCAATACCTGAGCCTGGATTCCTTGAGAAGTGGTAAAGTACAATATTATAACCGGCATATTATGGATTATAATCAGGCACATAATTATAATCCGGCTATTACGCTATGTAATAAAGATTTGGTATATCCGGCCGATTTTGCAGAATCTTATGTCGAAGAGCTGACCGGGCGGATAATGCAGACAGGGGATACGGATGCTTATTTGATCCGGGGAAGTATTTATCTCAATCAAAAGGAGTATGCCAAAGCCATCGAAGACTTTTCGGCGATATTGGAGAAAGAACCTGATAATCTTTTGGCACTGTTTAATTTAGCTAATGCCAGAATGTTAATGTTCGATTATATCGAATCTGTGGATGATAAGACTCCCCGTATTGTCGGTGAACAACAGCAAATGCAACGCAAGATAGATTATTCTCAGGTCATAGAAGGGTATAATGAATGTCTCCGGATAGACTCTGATTTTGTTTTTGCCTTATTCAATATGGCCAATGTATATGCCAAAAATGGCGAGATCGAGAGGGCTATCGAAACTTTTAATCAGGTATTGAGACTCGATAAGGATATTGCCGAAGCCTATTTCAACCGGGGACTATTGTATATCTATACCGGCCAAAAAGCTTTGGCAAATGCCGATTTGAGTAAAGCCGGTGAGTTGGGTATCGTGAGCGCCTATAATGTTATCAAGCGCTATTGTAAGGAAAACTGAAAGGCGGGAAAGCTATAAGCAAAAAGCTAAAGGCTATAAGCAAAAAGCTAAAGGCTAAAAGCTAAAAGCGAGTGGGTTTAGCCTATCGCTTTTAGCTTATAGCCTTTTAGCTTTTAAATAATTTTCTCCAAATCTTTCAGTGAGCAGGTTATTTCACTGTCGGGGATGGTATAATTTTGCAGGTTACCGGCGAAGTATTGTTCGTAGGCATACAGATCGATCATACCGTGACCCGAAAGATTGAATAAGATCGTCTTTTCTTTTCCTTCTTCTTTGGCCTTTTGGGCTTCCCGGATCGCCTGGGCGATGGCGTGGGTCGATTCGGGTGCAGGGATAATTCCTTCGGTACGGGCGAATAGTACTCCGGCTTCAAAAGTTTCTAGCTGAGGCATATCTACAGCTTCGATCAACCGGTCTTTTAATAATTGGCTGACTATCGCTCCTGCTCCATGGTAGCGAAGTCCTCCGGCATGATTTGGTGCCGGCATAAAACTGCTGCCAAGTGTATACATTTTTGCAAGCGGACAAATTGCTCCGGTATCACAGAAGTCATACGCATAAGTTCCTCTTGTGAAACTTGGGCAGGATTTTGGCTCTACTGCAATGAAACGGTAATCTGCCTCTCCGCGAAGTTTTTCACCCATAAATGGTGCAATCAAACCTCCTAAATT
>OJNJ01001859.1_pt1 | contig 11596 bp, 11 predicted proteins | sample 1597491 | NCBI WGS metagenome assembly OJNJ01 (sample SAMEA2452132, study PRJEB22498) | human gut metagenome | biome: human feces; feature: human gut; material: feces | place: Australia | collected 2012 | reverse complement strand
TTCTTTTTTCATATCTCCTATTATACCACTTTTTTGCTATGAACACAAGCTCTCAGTAACCATCCGTTACCCATTTCTAATTTGGCTGATCTGCTCTGAAATTCCGTTCAAGAAAATTCGGTGCGATTCTGTCGACATCACCTTTATATGAGTACGAACACGGCAAAATATGCCTATTTTACGAAAAATCAAATTGACGCTCTGCTTCCCTATGACTTAACTTCTCTCTATGCATTGTTTCCACTACTTTGATTTTGAATTCCGGCGTATATCTTTTGTTCAGCTGTCCTTTTGACATAAAAATTCCCCCTTTCGTTAGATTTTTAATTAGTATATTTCTATTATACCACATTGTCTAACAAAAGGGGGTATTTTACTTCAAACCGATACGCATTTTTTAGAATTCATTTCATCAAATTCCAATCTAAGAGTAATTCTGCATTTTTTCTATCTTTTTCTGTTTTTTGTTTTACTTTCTCCAACTCATAATTTTGACTATCAATTGCTGTAATCATAGAATTCATGGATCGCTGAACAGAATTGGTCATTTCTTGAAAAGAACACATGATACTACTTTCTGTTTCTTTTAGATATGCATCTGCAATTTGTATTTCGGATCTTAATTCTTTTCTTTGAAAATATCGATCGCAGGCATTCAAGAGTTGTTTTTTTGTGGTCAGTTTATATTTTGACATATATATTTGCATAACATAAAGAGATTCAAAATTTCGATATTCTTCTGGAAAGTTCACCAATTCAAACAATTTCTTTGATTCTATGTCATAAGTTTGATACTCATTCTGAAGTTCTGTTGTTTCCTGCTCAATTTTAGGAATAATAACTGCTTCTGCATATTGCATACGTTCTATTTCATTTTGGTCATGAATCTTTTTTTCTTTCTTTTCTCGCATCCGTCCGTGCGTTTCCTTTATGTATCCAATAATTGAAAATGCTGGAATAATTCCTAAAATTAAAAGAATTATTATATCACAGATAATTCTAAACATGATATAATTTGAAAAGAATATAGCAAAAAACAAAAAATAAATGAGCGGAACGACAATGAAATGAACCAATACCGCTGCAATAATAAATAGGAAGAAAAAGAAACTAGAAACAAATAGACTGTATTCTCTTTTTTGGTTAGACAAATGATAGGCTACTTTTGTTCTTCCCTTTTCCTTTTCTTCCTCTAAGGCATGCAATTTGCAGTCGATTTGAAACTTATTTTCTTCTAAAAAAGAAGCATCTTCCAAAAAATGTTTCAATTGTTCTGTTTCCATTCGATTTCCTCCTTATTCATCAAACAGACTCAATAATGTAAGGGCCTGTGAAGTTGTTTCCTGATTGTATGCAATCTCATCTAAATGCGATCGCTGTTCTTGACACAATCCTTCGATGGCTTCTTCTTGTTCATGCATACATCTCCACAATTCAGATTGTGCCTTTTCGAATGCATCTTCAAAATCACGAATTTCATATCTTAAAGAAGAAATATCCCTTTTGATAGCTTCCATTTCTTTGTATTCATCATATTTCAACATACACTCATATACGGTATTACATTGCTGATTGTTTAGATAGGCAGCAAACATAGTCAATGCGTCCAGGTTACAATATCTTTCCGGAAATTGATGTCCTACACAAATTGTTTGAATGGTTTCTTCAATAAGATTCTCCTTTTCTTTACAATCCGAAATTTCATTTTGTAGGTCAATAATTTGACATTTTTCTTGTTTAACTCGAAGATCATCTGCTGAATTGTACTCTGTCACTTCTTTCATTGCCTGACGATATTGATCATCGACAATCTTTTTCGCAGTTCTTTTTTCTACAACTTCTTTTTTGATGATAGAATACCAAAAGATAAGCACAAGAATATATAAAATAGGAATAACAATATTTTGTATCACATGGCTAAAATACATTTCATGCATTAGGAGAACGATGATATCCACAATGACACAGGAAATCAAAAATTTTGCAAAAAACGGTTTTGGATGAAATCGATAGTTTGGTTTCTGTCGTTTTGGTAATGCCTTTTTATTTTCAATTCCAAGTTTTTCTATCTGTTTCTGTTTTCGAAAAGCTGCTGAATCATAAGCACCTTTTCGATTGATCAAATCTATCATCAAGGAAATACATTTTTCCAACTGTTTTCCTTCTAATGCATCATAATCCATTGGATTTCCTCCTTTTTATTGTTCTTCCAGAAATGCTGTTGCCAGCAGCAGTCGTTGTGTTTCTTGATTATAAGAGATTTGCTCGATTTGTGTTTGATTTTTCTGCACCAATAACTCCACGTTTTCCAAATCATCGTTCAAGCACTGTCTTGTGAAAGAAAGTTCTCTTGAAAGACGTTGTTTCATCTCTCCAATTTCTCGAATGATTTCTTCAATTTCTCCTTTCAATTGGTAGAATGCACTGTCATCATCAAATTTGTTCATACACTCTTTTAGCGTATCGCATCTTCCAGTCTGTAAATAAGATACAAATAACGACATTGCAATTGCACCTTGATAGGTCTTTGGAATTTCTTGTGCCTGATATAATTGACGTAGTTTTTGATCTATTTGATAGCAATAAGAACGCCAATCTTTTAAATCTTCCTTTCTGTCTATACGCATCCAATTAGAACGTGCTTCTGCTTGTTCCTGCTCTTGTTTATTGTGCTGTTGTACTTGATGATATTCTGAGAAATAAGCCTCATTTTCTTTTTTGCACATTCTGTTGAACAGCGAAACTTGTACAATGCACATAGAAATTACTGCAAGAATAATACTTCCAACCGTAGCAAAATAAGAATTCATCTCGTACTCAAACGTTTCATAAATATATTGACTTATCGCATTAAAAAAAAGCAAAAAAACAGGTATCAATATAAAAAAGAGGAGCGTGCTCTTAGTGAATGTTTATTCCAATAATGATTTAGATTTTGCGTGGGTTGAATCGGTTCTGCTTCCCGATACCACATCCCTGCATTTTCAATTTCTTGTTCTACTTTTGAAATTGCCTTTTCATAGGTTATTTTTCGATTTTCCAGTTCACTGATCACTTGAAACGATTTTAAAAGATCTTCATTTGACATAATATGTATTTCTCCTTAAAATGCATATAAAAAAATACCCGATTGCTGTGAATTTTTCACTACCAACTCATACGGGAAAAAGTCGTCAATTTTCCATAACTATGTTCCATAATTTTGTATGGTGACAGTTCCAGATAACCCACTAACTGTATTGATTCTGCTACCAGTTGTATTTCTATTAAATTGAAAACCATTATTATAATAACATACATAATTTAATAATATTGACATTCGTAATAAAGTTGTTGAGATTCATATTTTGCACTTCCTCTCGTGATTTTTTCTTTTATTATATCGTATTCTGTACATTATCGTCAATATCCCATTTTGACAAAAAAATCCTTAATTTTGACAAATCAGAATTCATCATCCATGCGATAGAAATAAAAAAGGAGTGATGAATCATCACTCCTTTTTTACACTTTATTTCTGACTCCAGATTTTCAATTTAGAAAATACAGTTCTAGTTATTATAAATAGCTAATATTTTTTATAAATGTATATGAAAATTGAAAATCATTTTTTCTGACCAATAATCGTTCCATCTGTTCCACTATAACTGATGAAATACAGAGAATCAGAAATTTGAATCATGTCAGCTGAAAACTGTCCTGGATTCTCTAAATCATCTAATTCATTCCGATAACCCGAAAGAAGTAGATTTGAAAACTGCTTGCTTTCTCTCAATTCAAGCAAAAGCTCTTTTTTCTTTTCCGAAATTTGAATGATGAAGGAAAACAGCTGATCGATTGCATCCCGAAGGGAATTTCCATAAATGAAGAATGGTGCTAATAAAATCCACATCACCATGTCAGTCTATTCTTACGATGCAGAAGAGCATGTTAAAGTTACCTTACAAAAGAGTTCTCATAAGAAAACAGTACATTCAATCGAACTTCTAAAACAATATGGAGTTCCATATAGAATAGCAATCGTTTACATGAAGGATGTTTTAGTGGTAGAAAAATACAGACTTATATACAACAAATCCTAATAAAAATGTTATACGAAATGTTTGCAGATGAAATATATGTATTTTAGTTCCTAAGCTATTAAAGAATAATATTATAAAAAGAGAAATTCAAGAGTTTAGTAAAGACAAGGTTGATGGATGTAAAGATTGTGAGTTTAGATATGCTTGCCATGACTACAGACTAGATTCAATATCTGATAATATACATGCAAAATTTATGGATAAAAATGAAGTGATAAGAAGCATTTATACTTTGTCTATAAAACCATGCTTTTTATTAGTATAGAAAATTTTGACCCCAAAACTGACACCACTATCGTGTATGCAGTGCGTAATCTGATAAATGTCAAAATAAAAAATAACGTAATATCGCTATGATTGTACGATTTGCATATGTCTAAAGTGTATTAGAAATATGAAATAAATTCATAATAACCAGAAGGTTGTCACCTCGTATTTATCCCCTGTAACATCCAAAAAAGCACGGATTTTCGGCATTTTCTGAGATTGCGTGCTTTCCTATGAAACACATCGTATGACTAAAATATACCTCTACCCTTACCATATTATTATGGATTTTTTGGTAAGGGTATTTTTGAATTATTATGGGAAAACACATTTACTATGAAGCAATCTGTTTTTACAGTCCTCAATATCAATTCTTTTGATATTGAAATAATAATTATACAAATATTATTTTCGCTACTTTAAAATTAATTTGAATATTTTTATTATAATTGTATAAACATAAAATAAAAATTGAAACAAAATCCGCTTTTAGGGGTTGACAATTGGAATTTTAAGTGTTAAAATAATAATATGTAGAATTTTATATGAAAAATCAAACCATAATGAAAAATCTGCCACTTTGTTGAAGGAAAGTGATTTTATGGACAAAAAATTAGGGGTTACACAAGATTATGATCGCTCCAATTATGATTCGGAACGTGCAAAAAAAGCATATAAAGAAAAAACTTTTGGTGATCATACAGTTATAATAGACCCTACAACAGGAAAACTTCTGCATAAAAGTCAGACCAATGCACAGAAAAAATATCATATGAAAAATGCTGACGGTGAAAATGTTTCTAAAAAATGGGCAACGCATTCTGCAGAAACGGATCATATCCATTCACTAAAATCGATTCATGAAAAAACAAAAAGAAATCCTTTTCTTTCTGATGAAGATATCCGTGAGATTGCAAATTGTGATGCAAATTTAAGAATATTACCAAAATCATTGAATGCTTCAAAAGGAGAACAAAGCGATTTTGCGGTTATTACTGATGTCAACAATGGACTTTCACTGAAAGGCAGAATGCATCTGGCAGGAGAAAAAATAGAATCTGATGTGGTATTGACAAGTAAATTTACAACGCATACTGCTAAAAATATTGGCAATTTGACAGTGGATTCTGCAAAAAAAAGTGTTTCCAATAATAAAATCATAGTTGTAAGGTACGGCATTGAACATATTGTAGATATTGCAACCGGAAAAGAAAGTTTGGAAGATGCTGCTGTAGATGTTGGAACATTTGCTGTTAAAACAGTCGGTAAAGATGCCATAAAGAACATTACAGATACAGTCCTTATAAACAACCCACTTTACCAATCGCTAAAGAGCGGCGGCAAATTAGGCGAACTGATACAAGTTGGAACAATGGTTGCGGAATCAGCTTGCAGACTGATTGATGGTGACATCACTGCTGAAGAATTTATGCTTGAAATAGGCGATAAAGGCGCTACTATGCTTGCACAAATGGCAGGTGGTGAAGTTGGTGCAATTGTGGGCGAAATAATCGGTATATCAGTAGGTGGATTTCTGGGAGCAGGTGCAGGAGCTGTAATTGGAAAAGCAATTGGTACAATGATTGCCACAGTTGCTTGTAATGTTATCATTGCAATCAAAAAGAATCTTATATCTAATTTTAAATCGCTGGATGATTATAAATTACAAGAAAAAGCAATCCATAAATTAGAAACAGAAGCGATTGCAGAAATGGAATATCAGAGACAGAAATTCCGTGAAATCGTAGAAAATGAATATAAAAAATGGGATGAAAACATTGAAGCAGGATTCAATCAGATTATGTATTCTGCTTGTCAGGAAGTCTATGATTTACAAGGAATTACAGATGGAATTGATAAAATATTATCTGTATTTGGAAAATCCGTTTTATTTAAAAACGTTAATGAATATAAATCACAACTCGATATGCCATTGAAACTTAATTTTTAGGAGGCTGATTACTTATGTTAATAGAACTGGCAGCGTTGGCTTATTGTGCAGATAAGTCTAACAAAATGGATGCACAAGCCCTTGCAAAGCGTTCAAAAGCTTTTACAAAAGAAGCGGAAGCACGTGACCTTGTTTATCAAAAACGCAGCACAGCGGAAAAGAAAATGCAGAATGTTGCAAAGAAAAAACGTGCAATTATTGAATCCACTTTACCTCGTTTTGTAGAGGTTTATCAGAAGATTCAGAAAATTGACCTTACAATCTCTGATAAAAATGAACTTGCAGTTTATAATCAATTTCAGAAAAGCAATGCCATTCAAGCGATGCAAGTCGTCATCCAGAAACCACTCACAGATGGTCAACTGATCACAGAATATATTTTCAAAGGCATTGGTGGAATGATGATTGCAGATTCAAAAAGAAATTTATCTGCTGCAAAAAGCCAATTAAGTGCTGCAAATGTTGTGTATTCTCAAGCACAATCTGTGGCTGAAGTATATGATGCAATTATCGGACGAGCAGAAAGAATAGCCAGTCTACTGATGCGGATGAACGCACTATTTCTTGGTTCTATTTTTGAGACAGAAAAAGTCATCACGCAGAATGGAACAAATGCAAAAGCTTACAATCAGCAGGACATGGGGATTCTTATGACTTGTGTCAATCTTGCAGGTGCAATGTCAGAGATTATAAACATCCCTGTTCTTGACGAAAACGGTGAATTATGCAAAGCTGCTGTTGAAATGATACAGACAGGTGAAGCATATATTGAACAAATGAACGATTTAATTAATCATTCATTTTAAATAAAAAGGAGTTAAAATTATGAAACAGATTATGATCAACGAAACGTGCAATGGGTGCGGAATGTGCATTGTCAAATGTCCAGGATATTTTGAAGAGAACGCAGATGGTGATGCACAAGTTATCAGCGGCATTCTCGCAGATGAGACGGATGCGGTATTGAAAGAAGTTCTTTCACAATGTCCTGTTCATGCAATCAGTCTTGGTGAAAATGTGGATGTAAAGCAGTCCGTGCAGAAGGAACTTGATAAACTTCAAGCCCTTACAAACGGTCTTGTGGTTAAAAGAGATGATGTAGCATTTCCAGAGAGTTACTGTGTGGTAACCAATTTCCCGTATATCGGCAGTAGCAGATATGAATACAGAAGCGCTTCCTCCGCTGAAAGTGCTGGTCTTAGTGCCTTTACTTCAAGGGCATATTCTCAGATTGACAGCAAAATTCTTGATTGCATAACCAGCTATCGTGTGAATATCATCAAGCCTTATTACTCAACTGACGAAAGAAGTGCTTATACGATATTCAACAAGAAGATTGCAGATATTCTTACAGCGATTACAAACCTGATTGGCAAGAACAAATTTTCGTCTGATTTTTGTAAGGTTGATGTTTATCCGGATAGAGATACCGTTTGGAAAATGCTTGAAAACGGCGAAATCGTTGGTGAGAATTTTATCAGCATAGTAAAGAGAGAGTTTGAATACAGTGCCTCTTACTACAGAACATATATTGATTATGATGATACTGAGGTTACAGAATACGGAAGAGGGATGTTTGGCAGAGATAGAGAGGTAACCAAATACAGCTATAACGCCCAGGATGCTGTAAATGAACTCAGAAGTGACTTGCAAAATGCGATAAGCTGGGCAAAAAGTGATATTACGGATGCGGCTTTTGATTATGTCAAAGGTCTGGTAATTTCCTACAACAGAAATCTGAAAGCATGTCTGGATAAAAAAATACAGGAAATCAAAAAAATTCAGTAAATATTAATTTATCTGTTTGTTATGGAATGGTCAAGTTGAAACGATCAGCTAAAAAATATTATAATTGTTATAATGGAAATATTAGTGTGTTCCAAACTCATGGGAGTTATTTTTAAAGAGAGTGGGAATTAATTGGAGAATTTAAAGATATGAAAAAAATATATTCAGATGGAATTACTAGGCCTTGTTTGAAAAATAAAACTTGCATAAAGAATCTAAAAATGATAAAATAGAAGAATGAAACGATATGAAATCAGCAATCACGAATGGGAAAGAATCAAAGACAAGCTGCCATCAGAGCGAACAGGCAAAAGAGGACGACCGGCAAAAAATAACCGCATCATGTTGAATGGAATGCTGTGGATTGCAAGAACGGGAGCTCAATGGAGAGAAATGACAGAATGCTATGGACCATGGCAGAGTGTCTATGCAAGATTCAGAAAATGGCAGAAAGATGGTGTATGGGAAAAAATTTTTCATACGCTTTCCAGTGATGCAGATATGGAAAATTTGAGCATAGATTCTACAATGGCAAAAGCACACCAAAGCACAAACGGTGGCTTTAAAAAGGGGCAGAAAAATCCATCGGAAGAACCCGTGGAGGATTGAACACAAAGCTCCATGCAATTGTAGACGGTCTTGGAAATCCTGTAGAATTTCTGATCAGTGCTGGGAATGATGCAGACAGCAAGCATGCGATTGATTGATTGAAAAAAGTAGATATCACGAAAAGCAATATCCTTGGAGATAAAGCGTATGGTTCAAAAGAAATTCGGTTATATATTACAGAAAACGGCGAATCCTATACAATCCCTCCAAAATCAAATACAAAAGAACCCTGGGCATGTGATTATTATCTTTATAAAGAACGTCATCTTGTAGAATGTTTTTTTCAAAAATTAAAATGGTTTCGCAGAATTGCTACTCGTTATGATACGTTGGATTCTTCTTTTCTTTCCTTTGTTTACCTTGCTTCTATTATGATTTTGTTGAAATGATACAATTATCTTGATTTTTCAAACAAGGTCTAACAGACAATTGCTTTGGCAATTATTATATGTAAGTATTTCAGTTTAAAAAATCAAACCTCCTATGATTTATATATGTTCATAGGAGGTTTTTCATTATCTATTTTTAATTAAATAGCTTTTTATTTTCGAAGTACAAAACTTATTCCGAACGCAATGCCACAACCGGATCTTTCTTTGCTGCACTCTTAGATGGAATAAATCCGGCAATGAGTGTCAGCAGAACACTAATGGCAATCAGAATAATTGCTGCTGGAATCGGAAGAATCGCACGCAAATTGTTGATGTTGGTGAGATGATGCACCAATAGATTGATTGGAATACAAAGCAAATAGGTAACAAGAACCCCTAACAAACCAGAAGTAAACCCAATAATAATGGTTTCCGCATTAAACATACTGGAAACATCTCGTTTTGATGCACCAATTGCACGGAGAATCCCAATTTCTTTGGTGCGTTCCTGTACAGAAATCAATGTAATTACACCAATCATAATCGAAGAAACAATCAACGAAATGGCTACAAATGCAATCAGTACATAAGTAATGGTATTGATAATCTTCGTAACCGAAGACATCATCAATCCAACATAGTCCGTATACTGAATCTGTGACATCTCATCTTTGCCCTCGTTATAATCTGCAATTGCATCTTCAATGACATCCTTATCTTCAAAGGTTGCCGCATAGAGATTGATTGATGCAGGATCGTCCAAATCAATATCCCCCAATGCTTTCAAGTTGTCCTCATAAGTGGAATCTGAAAACTGCATCAGTTCGTCATAATAGTTCGCACATTGTTCTGCGGTCAACGTGGGAAGCAGCTGATTCAAGGCTTTCAGAAATTCTTCTGGCTGCATCGCTGCCATTTTCTGTTGGACTTGCTGGGCATATTGTGCCTTCACTTGCTGCTGCATCATTTGCGTAAATGTGTCTGTAATTTCGTCATCACTCATGGATTCCAGATAAGATTGCACATCACTTTCACTCATGCTCATTTGCTGCGTCATTCCCTGCAACATTGCCGCTTCCATATCGCTGCGACTCATGCCTTGCATAGACTGCTGCACGGATTCATTCAGCTGTTCTTCTGTAGGAATGCTCATCATCTGAATATACATCTGTGCTTTTCCGCTGTCATCTAATCCATTTACATATTCTAAAAACGCCATCTGTTTCTCTGCATCGGTTGTGCTTCCAGAGCTATCCTTGAATGGCAACCCAGTGAAAATATCCGTATCTTTGCTTTCCTTCTGGGCAGCAATTGCATCAGAATCTTTACTGTGGTCAATCAAATACTTGGTCAAATCGCTGGTATAAACAATCGAACCGGACAGCATCGGAGCGGTGGTATCTTCATTTGGTCGAATAATACCCGTAACTTTTAATTTTAATCCATTGTCATAGAGGTACTGTAATCCAGCATCCGTATCTCGCAAATCGGTATAAAGTCTTGTATTTTCATCATAGCGATAACAATCTGCATTCAAGATTGTGCGGAAATCCATGTCGCAGATGTCAGCATATGACCAGTTCTTATTGTTCTTTTGCAGCTCCTTGCCATTGACTGCCGCTTCCATGATGTTATCCACATCTTCTTTCGGTTCTAAGCCGAGTGCATACAATGTCATGTCATCCAGTTCATTGTTTTCATCTAATACCAACATAATTTCATCGTAGCTGTTCGGCCACGAACCATAAACCACATCGTATTGCTTTTTCAACAAGTCGTTGATGGGGTTTCCATTCTCTCCGGGAAGCAGTTCCTGCCACAAATTCATAGAAGAACCGCCCATGCCCATCATGGCAGTTGCTTGTTCCCCAAACATGGAGTTGCTGGCATTGGTCATTGCCTGCATATCAATTCCCATATGCTCCAATACCATTTCTTGCATCAATTCTTCAGTGTCTGAATGGATAATTGTTCCATCTACATTCTTAGTATAGATGAGCAAATCCAAATCATATGTATATTGAACCCCGTTGACTGCCTTGTGTAAATCGCTGTCACTGTCTTCCCGTTCGGATTCAATATAGGACTTGAAACTTTTCAAATCATTTTCCGAAGTTTCCATATTGTTCAAAGCGTCCATCATGTCATAAATTGCCGACTTCTTATATACTGCATCTTTGTCGTGTGTACTGTCCGAAGTTGCAGAGCCCATAAAAGTTTGCATCAAGGCACTGAGGTCTGTGTTCGTTTTCTGAATTGTCAGCGGATAAGAGGACAATGTTTCTTCTTGAATCACATTAATATAAGTATTGAAGCCCTGTGAGATGGAGAGTACCAATGCAATTCCAATAATACCAATGCTTCCGGCAAAAGAGGTCAGCATTGTTCTTCCCTTTTTGGTGAACAGATTTTTCAGGGACAACGAAAATGAAGTGCCAAAAGACATTGAAGGTTTTTTCAGCTTCTTTCCGCTTTCATTTTCGGCTTTATCTGCTTGTAATTCCTGTTGGTATTCCTCTTCTGTTATT
>OJNJ01001855.1_pt1 | contig 11606 bp, 6 predicted proteins | sample 1597491 | NCBI WGS metagenome assembly OJNJ01 (sample SAMEA2452132, study PRJEB22498) | human gut metagenome | biome: human feces; feature: human gut; material: feces | place: Australia | collected 2012 | reverse complement strand
CATAGGTTGCCGCTATTTCTCCTGTCAGATTAATCTTAAGCGCCTCTATAAATTTTGCTTTTCCTGTTGTACCTGCTACTTCTCCATTTGTCACTGATTTCTGCCAGCCAATACTGCTTACATGAGTTTTATAAGTAAGTACTGGTTCCTGCAATTCCATCTCAACCGGTTCATTTTCTAATAACTGTTGATTCTCATCATCCCTATTTTCTTCTACTATTACCGTTTGTTTCTCTTGTTGACTAAAATCTTCCAGAATCCCTTCATCCTGATTATTTTCAATTTCTGTCGAATCCTCTTCCACTTGATTTTTGTCATTTTGTTCTGGATATTCTTTTTCTTCCGTATAATACCCAAAATCATTTAAAAATTCTTCCACTCCCTGAAGTTTTAATGCTGATCCAAAGAAACAAGGAAAAATCTTACGTTCTGTGATCATTTTTCGAATCTGTTCATCCTCTATCTCTCCAGATTCTAAATACTGATCTAATAATTCTTCATCTTCCATCGCAACAGCTTCATAAAATTCATCACTGTTTTTCGTTCCAAAATCAATACATCCACTGCTTAAGCGTTCTTGTAATTCTTCTAATAAAGCGGTTTTGTCTGTTCCATTTTGATCCATCTTATTGATAAATAAAAATGTTGGGATCTCGTATCTCTTTAACAGGCTCCATAAAGTCAGTGTATGTCCCTGAACTCCATCTGCACCACTGATCACAAGAATCGCATAATCTAATACCTGTAATGTACGTTCCATTTCTGCTGAAAAATCCACATGTCCCGGTGTATCAAGCAATGTCAGATCCATGTCTTCCATAGATACTTCCGCCTGCTTCGAAAAAATGGTGATTCCTCTTGATCTTTCCAGTTCATAAGTATCTAAAAACGCATCTCCGTTATCTACTCGTCCAAATTTTCTTAAGTTACCTGCTGTATATAAAATTGCCTCGGAAAGCGTCGTCTTTCCGGCATCAACATGTGCCAGAATTCCGACACAGATGTGTTTTCTTTTTTCCATGATCGTCTCATCCTTTTTTTAATATCTATATCTAAGTATATCTGTTTCGATGAGAAAAGTCTAATATCTTATTTTCCAAAAGAAAAAGCAGAAAAACCTGATCATTTTTCTGCCTTTTCTTTATTATTTTTGATTCTTACTATATAAAAATGCTGCGATCCAAGAAGTTACTGGAACTGCCATGATCACACCAAGACTTGATGATAAACCCTGCATGATCTCGATTCCTACCGAATACATATTGATCACTTGCTGGTATTCATAATTGTATGCAAAAATAAATACTAATGTATTGATCGATCCCCCTGTAAAAGCAAGGATCAGTGTATTGGTCATCGTTCCCATCATATCTCTTCCGACATTCATTCCTGATTGAAACAATTCTTTTGTCATCATTTGTGGATTTTGTTCTTTTAATTCGTTTAATGTTGATGCAATCGACATTCCAACATCCATAACAGCGCCTAATGATGCGATTAAAATTCCTGCAAATAGGAGTTCTCCGATCTTTATATCCGTCATCTCTCCTACATAAACAAGATTTTCTATATCCGATACATTATATCCTGTGATTGATGTTACTTGTCCAAAGATTAATGCAAATGCTCCAGAAAACACCACCCCTATGACAGTTCCAAGCATTGCAGCTACTGATTTCTTCGTAATCCCATCGACCATGCACATCGTAACAATCGTTGTAAATGCAACCACCAGTACAGCTGCCAATATTGGCGATATTCCTTTATAGATCATTGGAAGGAAAATAAAAAAGATACAAAGCATTGTAAAGACCAAACTTAAGATTGATGAAATTCCTTTCCTTCCACCGACTGCAACCACGATTGCTACAAAAATGGCTGCCATCAGCCATACCATAGGACCTCTGTTTACACTATATACAGAAGCTACGAATTCTCCATTTGATTCATTCACGATCGCTATGACTTTCATTCCCTTTTTACATTTTGCACCAAATAAATAACTTTGAGAGCTTGTTGCCTGTATTATTTTTCCTTTATGATCCCCTGAGAGAAGTTTTAATTCTACGGTTTGTTTTCCACTTCCACTATTTGATAAGTTTCCAGAGATCACGTTTGTTACTTCTGCTTTTTCAAAATTTCTTCCATCTGTATCAAGAAGTTTTGTCTTCTCAATTCCAGAAAATGAAAAAAACAGCAGAAGAAAGAGAATGCCTGCAATCAGCAGACACACTCTTTTCATCTGTTTTTGTTTCATTGTTATTTCACAGTTGCTTTCAGAACTTTACTGTAAGAACCGTAGATTTTCTTACCTTTGACTACTTTGTATGCACGAACCTTTACATAGCATTTCTTCTTTGATTTTAATGATTTGATCGTATAAGTAGTTTTTGTTGTATTTTTTACTTTTGCATTCTTAAAGTTCTTGTTTGCTGCATATTTAATCTCATATCCAGATACAGATGCTTTTTTGATCTTAACTGTTACTTTCTTTTTCCCAGCTTTCAGCGTTGCAGATGCTTTTGCTACTACAACTTTCTTTTCTAATCCTGCTTTTGCATTTGTCAGAACTTTTAATGCATTTTCAACTTCATCTTTTGTTGCTTTTTTGTCTGCTGCAACTTCTTTGGCTCCTGTAAGTGCCTGTTCAAAGACTCTATAGCTTTCCGTTGTATATGCATCTTTTTGCTTTACAATGCTTTCAGATGCTTTAATTTCTGCATTAAGTGATGTCGTATCCCCTTTGCTCTTTGTGATAGAAAATGTTTCATCAATCTTTTCATCATTATCTGTACGATATGTATTGATCGTTAAACTATTTTCTGTTACATCAACAACTGAATATGTTGGGACATCTTCCTGCCAACGGTGTGCAATATATGTCTGCTGTCTTGGTACCAGATCATAATATTTACTTCCTGAAGAAGAACCTGCTGTCATATAAAGGACACCTTCTGGATTGATCACAGAACTTCCTTGTTTTTTGACAGTTTCAATTGCTTTTTCATCCATGATACTCTTAAGGTATGATAAGTATTTCTGGTCTTTTTCATCTGTGCTGTCATTTTTAATATTTCCTGGTGCCACTGTTTTTGTCGTTGGATTTTCACCCGCATCCATATCTTTCTCTAATTCTGCATCAAATTCATCATCTGTATAATCATTCGCTTTTGTTCCACCTAATAACATTTTAGATCTGGAATAAGCATGATCATGACCTGTTAATACAGCATCAATATCATTTTGTTCGAAAATCGGTGTTAACTGATATCTTAAATTTGTGATCTCTGGCTCATTAGAATGTTCTGCTGATCCATAAATATCCTGATGCAGTGTTACGATTCTCCATTTGCAGTCTTTATTTGCTGCAACTGTCTGCTCAATAAACTGTTCATGTTCTGCTACATTGGTATCTTGTGTATTTAACATGATAAATAAGGCATTTCCATATTTGAAATAATAATCTCCACCAACTACCTTATTACTCCCAAGCTCACTGGCATTGGTTCTGTTAAAATGATAGGTATAGTTTGCGTTATCTGCATCATGGTTACCTACCGTTGTCGCCACTGGAAGTGATTTTAATGCTTCCGGACTTAAATATCCAGTATATTCAATCTCACTTTTTGATGCATCTTTGTTTGGTGATTTTTTCTTTGTTGTCTGAATCTGGTCACCTGCAGATACGACAAAACTTAACTTGTTATCTGTCTTTTCTAATGCCGCATTTAAAGTGGATGACCAGTTAAACGCATCACTTTTTACTGCATTAGACTGTGCATCGTAAAATTCTTTACTGTCTTTTCCTTTTAATTCATTGGAAGATCCGATCTGTGGGTCTCCCACAAATGCAAATGAAAAGTCCTTTTTAGATTTCGTTGTATATGCAGCTGGTTTTGTATAGCCATTTCCGTTGTCATAACTATAATAGTATGTTTTATTTTCTTTTAATCCTGTTGCTGTTACTTTATTAGAATTATAAGTTTCCCCATTGTTATCCTGTTCATCTTTTACTGCTGTTTGTTCTGCCTCGTACACCTTGGCATTTTTCATATTATGTCCTTCACCAATGATCAGTTTTGGAACATTTGCATTTGAATGATCATCATTTGTCTGCTTTGGTGTATACCATGCAAAATTCAACTCCGTTGCATTGCTTCCTGGTGACAATGAAATTTGTGTCCAGTCATTTTTTAAAGTTTCCCATTCTTTCTCCCAACGATTCCACTGTGCCGTTGTTCCCATTGTCTGTGCAATGTCTGCTGCATTTGTCTTGCCATCTGGAGCGGCACTTGCAAATACTGGTGCTACATTTGTTGCAGAAAGTGTCAATGCTAATGCACTGATCATCATTTGTTTTCTCCAATTAGATTTCATATATACCTCCTAATACTCTTGCTTTTAGCATTTTCCTTGTTCATTAAAAAATTTTATCAGATATATGTAAATTCTAATTTCAAATAAATGTAAACATTTTGTAAAATAACAAGGATATATGAAGTTTTATGTTTCTTCATATATCCTTGTTGTTATTTTTCAAAATGCTTCAACAAAATACTTTCTGCTTCCGAATTCCACAACCCTCCATGATTACTGCATGCGTCTGCCAATTGTGCGAATACTGGATCAGTTTCTCCAAGCTTTCTAAAATCTTCAATTGCTGTAAGCGGGAGATCTATCTGTGGGTAGATGATCTTTTTAGACCCTGGCATTTTCTTTAAATACAAAGTCGTATCTACGATTGCATTGATTCCACCAATATGTGTGATTCCTATTGCCGGGTTCATCTTTTTATTCTCAATCAGTTCAAGTGCTTCGACCATATCAGATCGTAATCCTCCTGAAGATCCAATCAGTTTGGTCTTTAAATAATGACTTCCATAGATATTCATTCCTGCACGATAGTTCTTATCAGCTGTAGCTGCATAAATATTCATACAACCATCCATTGCCATAATGCGGTTTCCTATCTCTGCTACACATTTTGGGGGTGCATAAACAAAGACATCATCATAGCCTTTTTCATTTGTCATTGCTAATAATACTGGTACAGAGTCTGTTACCATCGATGGATTGATATAGTATAGTTCTACTCCGTGTCTCCTGCCTTCCTCAACCGGAATGATCTTCCTGACTTTCTCTAAACGTTCCTTATTCATATCGGTGATCACTAAACGCTTGGGTTTCCTATCCATTTCAAGTACATATCGAATGGCCATAAGCCCCATAGGTCCTGCTCCTCCAAGAATGATCGTATTACCGCCTTCTTTGATTCCAGATATATGATCATGAGACCCCTGTTTGCTGTGATAATTTGAGTGGAAACTGCTTACTACACTATATAATGCCTGAGCCTGGGCAAGCTCATAAAACGCACCAGTTTCTCTTTGTATCAGACATCCTTTCTCTATAACGTCTCCCGGTACAATACAATAGGTTGCTGCTCCACCAAAATATGGGTAAGAATATCCTGGTGATTCAATCTGAAGTGGAATCTCAGGTACGATCACAAACTTCTTTCCTTCCTGATAATCATCCTTCCATCTTGTTCCGACTTTCACAATTGTTCCTGAAAATTCGTGTCCGATCAGTACTGGTTTCTTCTTAATGTTCTTTGGTACTCGCAAATGACGCTGTGCCAATGTGATCTCTTTTAGCGTTGACATAGCAATCCCATTACATTCAATCTTTAACAGTACTTCATCTTCTGTGATATCAGGGATTTCAAATTCTTCCAGACGTATATCTTTGACTCCATAGAGTCTGACTCCTTTGATCTTCATGGTCTTTCGCCCCCTAAGTTTGTCAAATGTCAATGTCGCATTATGATAATTGTTCAATTAGTCTTTTTTATTATAACATAGGATGAAGGGAAAAAGAACTGGTAAAATTGTGCGACGGTAGGATTTCGTATATGTTAAAGGAGATTGGCTGATAATTTTTGTATTCATTAACAGAAGATAAAAGAAATCTATTAATTAAAAGTATAAATCAATACATTAAAGCATACACACCACCTTAAATTTTTCAATCTTGTGAATTGTCCACACTATAAACTTCTGGTATATGATAAAAAATAAATAAGCAACCGAAAGCGATGCATTGGAATTTTGCCATATTTTGAACAAAATTCCACCGCAACACTTTCAGTTGCTTATTTATTTTTTATCATATACTCGAAATCTACAGTTGGCCAACACACAAATTTATTTCCCCTGATGTTTCAATGCTGCCTCAACAAATCCCTTAAATAAAGGATGTGCCTTATTAGGTCTAGATTTGAATTCAGGATGTGCCTGTGTTGCCACAAACCATGGATGTTCTGGAATCTCTACCATCTCAACGATTCTTCCGTCTGGTGAGCATCCGGATAACATCATTCCATTCTCCTGAAGGATGTCACGATATTCGTTATTTACTTCATATCTATGACGATGTCTTTCGTGAATCTCTTTCTCTCCATATAATTCATATGCTTTGGATCCTTCTGTTAATACACATGGGTAAGATCCTAAACGTAATGTTCCACCAAGATCTGTGACTCCGTCCTGATCTGCCATGATATGAACCATCGGATGTGTTGTGTCTGGATTAAATTCCTGACTGTGTGCATCAGAGAATCCTAAGACATGTCTTCCGAATTCTACTAATGTAAGCTGCATTCCTAAACAAATTCCAAGATATGGAATCTTATTTTCTCTTGCATATTTGATCGCACAGATCATTCCTTCAATACCACGATCTCCGAATCCACCTGGAACTAAGATTCCGTGAACCCCACCTAACATCTCATCTACATTGTAAGAGCTGATTCTCTCTGAATCTACCCAGCGGATCTTCACATCTGCTGAATTTGCGACTCCAGCATGCTCTAAGGATTCTACGACACTGATGTAAGCATCGTGTAAAGATACATATTTACCAACTAATGCGATCTCTACTTTATGTTCTGGATGTTTCCATGCATCGATCATCTTCTTCCAGTCATCAAGATCTGGATCTGGGCATGGCATGTTCAGACATTCACATACTTCATGTGCTAGATGTTCTTTCTCCATCATCAAAGGTACTTCGTATAATACTTCTGCATCTAAGTTCTGAATAACTCTTGAACGTTCAACGTTACAGAACTGTGCGATCTTTCTCTTGATTCCATCATCTAATGGATAGTCTGAACGGCATACAAGGATATCTGGCTGGATTCCCATTCCCTGTAAATCTTTCACACTTGCCTGTGTTGGTTTTGTCTTTAATTCTCCTGAACTCTTTAAGTATGGAATTAATGTTACATGAATCAAAATGCAGTTTTCATGTCCTACTTCATGCTGGAACTGTCTTAATGCCTCTAAGAATGGCTGACTTTCGATATCTCCTACAGTTCCTCCGATTTCAATGATCGCTACTTCCTGATCGCTTGGATCTTCACTTCTGTAAAAACGGCTCTTGATCTCGTTTGTTACGTGTGGGATTACCTGTACTGTGTTACCACCATAATCTCCACGACGTTCTTTGGATAAGATACTCCAATATACTTTACCTGTTGTAACGTTTGATTTCTTATTCAGTCCTTCATCGATAAATCTTTCATAATGTCCAAGGTCTAAGTCAGTCTCTGCTCCGTCATCTGTTACGAAAACTTCTCCGTGCTGGATTGGGTTCATTGTTCCTGGGTCAATGTTGATATACGGATCAAACTTCTGGCTTGTGACATGATAGCCTCTGGCTTTTAGTAATCGTCCCAGAGAAGCTGCTGTGATTCCTTTACCTAATCCAGATACAACTCCTCCTGTGACAAATACGTACTTTACTGGCATATTTTTTCCTCCTATATGTGAATTACTACTACTTTCTTATATTATTCCATTCAAAACAATATCATATCATATTATTTTTCATTTGTCATTGTGATTTCTTAAAAATGCAGAAAAAGGGTTCTGATCCTTTTAAACTATAAAAGAATCAGAACCCTTGTTGTCATCATGCAAAAGAGAAAGTGCCTGTATCACATTATCTAGATAGAGGATTGTAGATAAATAAAATGATTGTTGATGATGATCTAAATTACAAATGTTTGAGATTCTTTGGGGTATGGGCGATGAATCATCGCAGGAAAACCTAAGATCTCGATCTGTTTATTATAGGGGAGTTATGTGCTACAAGCACTTTCTACCCATAATTTACCATATCATTTTATTTTTGTCAATTATTTCCTTTACTTTTTTTGTAAAAATTTACATAATTATCATCATGATCACTATCAACTAAAGAAACGATCTGATTTTCACTATTTCCATAGCTATATGTCCAGTTCCCAAGTTCTCCATTCTGGGCATTCTTCTTTGACAAAGATACAGAATTAAATTCTTCTAACCATTTTTGTGCATCTTCAGATGCAATACCCATTTTCTCAAAGCATGCTTTCATAAATATATTTTCTTCTTTTGTAAATCCTTTTAATTCATCTGCCTTGTCCCAGTAAATCAATAACTGCTTAATCTTGTGATCCTTCATAAAGATCTGGACATTTTTCTTGGCATACAGACCCTCATCATTATAGGAACGAAGAATAATTTCCTTTGAAGATGCTCCACTTTGATCCGCTATGACTGTCCATAATGCTCTTCCGCTTTGTGGAAGTTCTGATAGATTGCTCTTTATTCCAACTATTTTGTTTGCATCAAAACGAATGATAAAACGCTTGTAATTATAGAAAATTGACAAACCATTTTTCTCGAATTTATGCCATTTATCTGTATTATGAAGCAAATATGTTTTATTTCCTACTTTTACTTTGATTCCTGACTGATCATTTTCACATTGTTCCATCCACTTTTTAATACCCTTGTATCCGGATTTTTCCATCATATTGATCAGTTTGGTGTCCTTCATGGAAATCTGGGCTGTTCCATTGATGCATACTTTATGCTCATCATCTGTTGCATATAAAAGTCCATCCTTATAATGCCATTTCAGAGCTCTGACATCTTGTTTCTCTGAATCTGTCAGTTTTTGATAATTTTCTTCCAATGTATTATCTGGTCTTTGGATGATCTTATAAAATCCTGTGTCATCATAGCTGTCAAAATCTTCATCAGAATCAATGTCCTCATCGGATTTCTTTTCAGCGAACTTGTCAGCTACAACATTTTCTGCAAACAACCGCATTTCATATTCTCCAGTTGACTCAATGCCAATATTTGATGCCCATTCATCATAACTGCTGCTGTTACTTAAAAACTGTGCTGCAATCGTATCATCTGATCTTATGATCTTATATAATGATTTCAGCCATTTATCATTTTTCGCTGTTCCTGCTTTTGAGGATTCATCTGCTGTCTTTTTAATTTTATTTTTTGTGATAAGATTTCTTTCCTTCGCAGAAAGACGGATCGTTGATACAAATTTTTCTCCATTCACTAAAGGATAGATGAATAATGCGGCTGCTGCACAAAATCCAAGAAAGATTCCTGCCTGTTTTACTCTTCTTCTTTTTTTCAACGATACCTGATACCATTTTTTCTGTAGTTTTGATGGATGTCGGTAAAGCACAACTCCCACTGCGATCAGAAATGCTAAAAGAAGCAGTGGCAATAAGATAATGATCATTCCCAATGATAAGCTCATATACATTATGCTTCCCTCCTTTTTCTATGTCTTCTTATCATATAAAATACGATACTTGCAATAACTACTGCGATAACGCCGCCTTTATATGACTGAATCTTAAATCCTATTACTACTATGAACAATGAAACGCAAAATGGGAAAATCCATAAAAACAGTTTCTCCATCCATGGAAAATACATGAAATTATTTCGTTTTGCCATATCTGCCTTTTTAAATACATAGAAAGCAACTGCGAAAAATACCAGTATAAGCAGAATCTGAATTAAAAGGATCTGTACAAAATGATCAAACGATGCCATTGTTACAGTCTGGTGTACACCCTCATCCCACACGCATTCTTCTGATATTGGTCCATTTTCAAAAAATGCTGCCATCCACCATCCATTAAGCATCCCACCTGGAAGAAGATTCACTTTCGGCATGACATAGTCCATAAATACGGGAAAACACATTGCTCCCACTCCAATAGCTCCTGCGATCCATGGTCTTTTACAGATATTCTGAAAAAATACTGCTACGGCATAGATCAATGTCAATGAAATCCACATAAATAAAAGATATACACACAAGTGGAAGACATTATCATTCCCAAGCAATAATTCTCCATTTGTACATGACGATAATTTCATCTCATACCATGACTCTGCCTGAATTCTCATCATGATCATTCCAAAGAAAAAAAACAGCCACGGAATCGTATATATCATCATTCCGATAATCGTTCTGACCAGAAAGATCTGGCCTCTTTTTACTGGCAGCTGCATTAAAAATTCACCGCATTTTGAAATACTGCTTTCCCGATACTGCATGATTGCAACAAAACTGATTGGTATCATCAGTATCATAATAAATGATTCATAATACTGATTGAGCGTTCCCAAAAATAGATTCCCATAGTTGTCATAAATATATCGATTTCCAGCTCCTGCAATATCACTTGCAATCGCGCCTTGTAACACAAACCATACCACGATCGTAAACGCCAATGTTATGATCAGCATATTTCTTTTTTCATGCTTAACAAGCCCTCTCATAATGTTTCCTCCTTATTGTCTGAACCAATGAGACTGCAACATAGCATCCTGCAAAGATCACTGCAAAATATATCAACAGATGCATTCCGCTTAACTTCTGCATGATCATTCTATAGCTGTCCCCATTTCCCATGATGTCTTTATTCCATGCTATCAGCTCATAAATCCTGTTGTACAGAGTTCTTTCATAATTAAATACCTGTTGATTTATTTCATGATTGCTTACTGCATTGAAAATTACAAATGACAGTCCGACCGTCATGATCAGCTTATTTTCTATCCTTGACAGTCTTGTCAGCATTCGATTCTGTGCCAGATTCTGTCTTATAAATTTACGCTTTGCAAACCACAGGCATAAAATCCCTGCTGCTATAAACGCTGCAATGCAGATCAATGATGTATTCATATATTGCGCTTTCCAGATTAAGTTTGTGTCCATTATACTTATATCCAGTTGATAATTTAATGGAATCAAGAATCGACGATCATACACCGAATAGATTACCCATTCAAAGATTGCATATTTATATGTTTTGATTTTAAATACCATCTGAATTAAAAATGCTGTATTCTGAATAATGATTGGAAGCATCACATAAATGCTGATCACTGCCAGAATCAACCCCTGCCAGATATAAGCTGTCACAACAACTACAAGATGTGTAACCGCACAGAGTGCAAAACAGAATGCTGCATTTAACAATGTACATACAATGATATTTGTAAGTGATTCTTTACTTGGGATCATTGTAAGTTTTGCTGCAAAGAAAATTCCATAAATGATCTCTGCGATCATCAGTGATATAAGAAGCCATGACGCACTTTTTTTATAAATGTCTTTTTTTGTCCATGGCAGACTGTATATATACTGCTGCTTCTTACTTTGCTGCAGCTGATATATGATTCCTCCAGATAATGCTGCAAATAAAACCCATATCAATAACC
>OJNJ01001849.1_pt1 | contig 11637 bp, 8 predicted proteins | sample 1597491 | NCBI WGS metagenome assembly OJNJ01 (sample SAMEA2452132, study PRJEB22498) | human gut metagenome | biome: human feces; feature: human gut; material: feces | place: Australia | collected 2012 | reverse complement strand
TGACGACAACGCCGCAGATGAAAAATCAGACAAGTCAATATAGCAGTTACTTAATATTCGCTGTACTAGCTCCATGAAAAAATTCATAGACTTTCTGTGCACTTCCTGCATTCATGCTTTCTGTCTCTGTAAGTTCTTCCAGTGATGCATCTCTGATATTCTCAATGGATTTAAATTTCCGCATCAATGCTTTCCGCCTGGTTTCACCGATACCAGGGATATCATCCAACAGGGAATGCACCTGTTCTTTACTTCTCAGAGATCGGTGAAATTCAATGGCAAAACGGTGCGCCTCATCCTGGATTCTGGTGATCAGGCGGAAGCCTTCACTGTCTGTATCAATGGGAATTTCAAGATTATTGTAATACAGTCCTCTGGTTCTGTGATGGTCATCCTTGACCATACCACAGACAGGAATCTCTATTCCCAGAATTTCCAGGACTTTTAACGCAATATTCACCTGTCCTCTTCCACCATCCATCAGGATCAGATCCGGCATAATAGAAAAGCTGTCAAACTCATCTTTTCCCTCATGAGTAAATCGTCTAGTAAGTACTTCTTCCATGCTTGCATAATCGTTCGGTCCCTGAACCCACTTTATTTTAAATTTGCGGTAATCACTGCGCTTTGGCTTTCCTTTCTCATAGACAACCATGGAACCTACAGATTCAAAACCACTGATATTGGAGATATCATAAGCCTCCATACGCCTGATTCCCGACAGTCCAAGCCACTCTTCTACTTCATGAACTGCTCCGATGGTTCTTCCTTCTTCACGTTTGATACGCTCTCTGTCTTTATCCAGAACCATCTTTGCATTCTCTTCTGCCAGCTCTACCAGCTTCTCTTTCGTACCTTTCTTCGGTACCCTGATATAGACTCGCTGCTTTCTTCGATCTGTAAGCCATTCCTCTATGATCTTGGCATCTTCGATTTCTTTTTGCAGCATGATCTCACGTGGGATAAACGGAGTTCCGGCATAAAATTGCTTCATAAAGCTGGATAATACCTGAGCCTTTGTATCGCCACGCGCCACACGCAGATAGAAATGTTCCCGCCCGATCAGTTTGCCTCCCCGGACAAAGAATACCTGTACAACAGCATCCTGCTCCCGCAGATCAAGGCTTTCATCCATGGCAACTGCGATGATATCCTTATCTTCCTCTCCGTAACCTGTAATTTTCTGACGTTCTCCGATCTTCTGGATACTGCGGATCAGATCCCGGTATTCCATGGCATCCTCGAAACGCATTTCTTCGGAAGCTGCCATCATTTTGTCGGTAAGCATATCAATCGTATCCTTAAAGTCTCCATTGAGAAATTTCAGCAGTTCTGCGATATTTTTCTTATATTCTTCTGAACTCACATAGCCCTGGCATGGCGCGCTGCACTGTTTCATGTGATAGTACAGACATGGACGGTCCTTCCCACAATCTCTTGGCAGTACCCGATTACAGGATCGCACCTTATAAAGTTTTCGCACAAGCTCGATCACATCTTTTACAGCCCCGGCACTTGTATATGGTCCGAAATATTTCGCCTTGTCTTTCTTCATTCTTCTGGCAAAAAGAACTCTGGGATATTCCTCATTTACTGTGACTTTGATAAACGGATAACTCTTATCATCTTTGAGCATGGTATTATATTTCGGTCTGTGCTCCTTGATCAGATTACACTCCAGCACAAGGGCTTCCAGTTCCGAATCTGTGATAATATACTCAAATCTGGTGATATGGGTAACCATCTGTTCAATCTTTGCGCCCTTATTTCTGCTGCTCTGGAAATATTGACGCACCCTGTTTTTCAGACTGACGGCTTTTCCAACATAGATGATCTCGTCCTTCTCCCCATGCATAATATAAACCCCCGGCTTACCCGGAAGTTTTTTCAGTTCTTCTTCTATCTGAAACATAAACTCTCCTCTATACAAAAAATCCTGCCCTGAACGCTTTTCGTATCCATGAGATATTACAGCGTAATTTCCTGTGATACGAAAACAGAGCCGGAAATTATTTCATTTCCGACTCTGTTATTGTATCACTGAATCTCTGGCTTATCCAGCGTTACTGTATTCTGTTTTTCCTCTGGAATTACCAGATCATCCAGATTTTCCGGAATCTCGATTCCACGCTCTACCGCATGGAAAATCTTCATAAATTCCTTACCTGTAATGGTTTCCCTGCGGATCAGATAAGCAGCAATCTTATCAAGTGCTTCTCTGTGACTGCCGATCAGTCTCTTTGCTTCTTCATAGGAATTATGCAGAAGTATCATCACCTCATGGTCAACCTCTGTGGCAGTGTCATCGCCACAGTTTAACACTGTTCTTCCGCTGAGATACTGATTCTCCTGTGTAGCCAGACCCATAAGTCCGAACTTGTCGGACATACCGTACTGTGTGATCATGGCTCTTGCCACCTTGGTAGCCTGCTCAATATCATTGGCTGCCCCGGTTGTGACAGTATCAAATACCAGTTCCTCTGCTGCGCGTCCGCCAAGATATCCCACAAGCATTGCTTCCAGTTCCTTCTTTGTATTGAGATATTTCTCCTCCTCGGGTACCTGCATTACATAACCAAGTGCCCCCATTGTTCTCGGCACAATAGTAATCTTCTGTACAGGCTCTGCATCTTTCTGCAGGGCGCTTACCAGTGCATGTCCTACCTCATGATAGGATACGATTCTGCGCTCCTGTGCACTGAGGATCCTGTCCTTCTTCTCTTTACCTACCAGAACTACTTCAACAGCTTCGAGAAGATCTTTCTGGGATACTGCGCTGCGTCCACTCTTAACAGCAAGGATAGCAGCTTCGTTGATCATATTAGCCAGATCCGAACCCACTGCCCCGGAAGTTGCAAGTGCAATGTTCTCAAAATCAACAGTCTCATCCAGATGTACATTTCTTGCATGAACCTTCAGGATCTCGATTCTTCCCTTCAGATCCGGTCTGTCCACAATGACACGTCTGTCAAAACGTCCCGGACGAAGAAGTGCCGGATCAAGAACCTCCGGACGGTTGGTAGCAGCCAGGATCAGAAGTCCCTTTGAAGTGTCAAATCCGTCCATTTCCGCAAGAAGCTGGTTCAGGGTCTGCTCGCGCTCATCATTGCCGCCGCCATAATGAGAATCTCGGCTCTTTCCGATTGCATCAATCTCATCAATAAAAATGATACATGGTGCATTCTTCTTTGCTTCCTCAAAGAGATCGCGGACACGTGATGCACCCACACCTACAAACATCTCCACAAACTCAGAACCTGACAGAGAGAAAAACGGCACATGTGCCTCTCCTGCTACTGCCTTTGCCAGAAGTGTTTTACCGGTTCCCGGAGGTCCTACAAGCAAAGCTCCTTTCGGCAGCTTCGCTCCGATGGTGGTATACTTGCCGGGATTATGCAGGAAATCCACCACCTCCTGCAGTGATTCCTTGGCCTCATCCTGCCCTGCCACATCCCTGAAAGTAATTCCTGTATCTTTCTGAATGTAGGCTTTGGCGCGGCTCTTTCCAACGCCCATCATTCCGCCGCCCTTATTCATGCGGCGCATAAATACCGTCAGAAGTACAAAGAGCAGAATCGTTGGCAGAAGCACACTGACCAGCATAGAAATAATTTCCCCTGCTGCATCCGGCTTCTTATACTCAAACTTGATTCCTGTTCCCTCAAGTCTCTCCGTCAGCTTATCTACTGACTCCATCTGATTGGCATAATAAACTTCTTCTGAAAATCCTGATGACTGATGTTTCGGCGTGATCGTCAGTGTATTTGACTGAAGCGTAACCTCTTTCACATCTCCATCATCTACCATCTCAATAAATTTATCATAAGTGATCTCACTCGAATTATCCTTGAGCATATTGGTAAACATGGCGAAACATACCAGAGTTACCAGGAGGCATACCAGAAAGGCCAGTATCGACTGATGATTCTTGTTCGGGTCCTGTCTGCCCGGACCTTTATTATTATCAGGACGATTGCCATTCGGATTGTTATCCATATGATTATCCATTTCATTCCTCCTAAACGTTATCGTTCTTATTATAAAGAGAATTATTCTATAAATCAACCGCGAGATTGTGAAATTTACGTTATATCCGGATTTCTGTTGCTGAAAACAGAATCTGTGCTTTTTCTGCAGCAACAAAATTTATTTGTATTTTTCTAAATTTCTCTGTTACAAACCGTTCTTTTTGTAGTATACTATTGACAAACTGATTACTGCTCACTTCGTTCCCGGTAATGCACTCCGCAATACACAGAATTTATGCTGACCGCATAAATTTGCGCTGTATGTCCCGGGATATTCTAAATGAGCAGTACTAAAAATGTGATGAGGAAAGGAAATGAACAAATGAAGATAGGATTTGACAACGACAAGTATCTGAAAATGCAGTCCGAACATATTCGGGAACGTATTAACCAGTTTGGAAACAAACTTTATCTGGAATTTGGCGGCAAGCTTTTTGATGACTACCATGCTTCCAGAGTTCTTCCGGGATTTGAGCCGGACAGCAAACTGCGTATGCTGATGCAGCTTTCTGATCAGGCAGAGATCGTTATTGTAATCAGCGCCGCTGATATTGATAAAAATAAAGTCAGAGGTGACCTGGGTATCACTTATGATGAAGATGTACTCCGCCTTATGGAAGTCTTTACAGAGCGCGGACTTTATGTAGGAAGTGTCTGCATCACCCAGTATTCCGGACAGGAAAGCGCAGATGCGTTTAAGAAACGTCTGGAGAAGCTTGGAATCAAAGTATACGTGCTTTATCTGATTCCGGGTTATCCGAATAATACTTCCTTTATTGTAAGTGATGAGGGATATGGCAAGAACGATTATATCGAAACAACAAGACCACTGGTTGTCATCACTGCTCCAGGACCCGGAAGCGGAAAAATGGCCACCTGCCTTTCTCAGCTTTACCATGAATACAAGCGCGGTGTCAAGGCAGGATATGCCAAATTTGAAACTTTCCCAATCTGGAATATCCCGCTGAAGCATCCGGTAAATCTGGCATATGAAGCAGCTACTGCTGACTTAAATGATGTGAACATGATCGACCCGTTCCATCTGGAAGCATATGGTGAGACTACTATTAACTACAACCGTGACGTTGAAGTTTTCCCTGTTCTTCAGGCTATGTTTGAAAAGATCATGGGCGAGTGCCCTTACAAATCTCCCACAGATATGGGCGTTAATATGGCCGGTAACTGCATCGTTGATGATGAAGTCTGCAAGGAAGCTGCACGTCAGGAGATCATCCGCAGATATTATAAGAGCATGGAAGCTCTGGTTCGCGGAACAGGCCGCGAAGAAGAAGTTTATAAGATTGAGCTTCTGCTGAAACAGGCTCATGTGACCATCGAAGAACGCAAGGTGGTTCCTGCTGCGCTGAAACGTGAAGAAGAAACAGGTGCACCTGCTGCTGCCATGGAACTTCCTGACGGACGTATTGTTACAGGTAAGACCTCTGAACTTCTTGGTGCATCTTCAGCACTGCTTCTGAATGCACTGAAAGAACTGGCAGGAATCGATCATGACAAACATGTTATCTCTCCGGAAGCATTAAGACCGATTCAGGCACTCAAAACAGAATATCTCGGAAGCAAAAACCCAAGACTTCACTCTGATGAGACTCTGATCGCACTTTCCATCAGTGCCGCAGATAATGAAGATGCGAAGCTAGCCCTGCAGCAGATTCCGAAATTAAAAGGCTGCCAGGTTCATACTTCCGTACTTCTGTCTCAGGTGGATATCCTGGAGTTCCGTAAGCTGGGTGTTGAACTTACCTGTGAGCCGAAATCTGAGCATGCTAAGAAACTGCAGAAATAATTTCTGAAATGGTTTTCAAATAGCAGCAGAAAACTCTGAAAATCCACAATATCTATATAATGATACAAGAAAGAATCCTGCCTGAACATATGACAGTTTCATATGAACAGGCAGGAATTTTTTATTTCTCTATAATCTCAATCGCTCTGTCCGGATAATTGGTAATGACTGCTTCTGCACCTGCGTCTTTTACCAGCTGGATGTGTTCTGGTTTGTTGGCAGTCCATACGTGCATTTTCAGTCCGGCACGTTTGACTTCTTCTATGAACTGTGGGTATTTCAGGTGATAAACTGCAGGGTGTACGGCGTTGATTCCGAGATTTTTGGCGTACATGGCTGGATTTACCCATCCGTCACTGAAAAGGATTCCGGTCTGTACATGGTCATTCAGCTGTTTTAACTGTAACAGGCTGTAATGGTTAAAGGAGGAATAGATCAGCTGGTCTTCCATGTTCATTTCTTTTACCAGTTTCAGGATTTTCCCTTCCATTCCCGGATAGAAGCAGATGCTGTTCTTTAGTTCGATGTTTACCATCATATCTGTGGTGCGCATGAGCTCCAGTACTTCTGCCAGAGTTGGAATGTGATAAATTCCTGATGGTTCTGCGGGTGTACTGACTTTTAATTCTTTCAATTGAGCCAGTGTCATATCTTTGATCAGTCCGGTTCCGTCTGTGACGCGGTCTACGTTTTCGTCGTGCATAACGATGAGTTCGCCGTCTGCGGAAGTATGTACATCCATTTCGATTCCGTCTGCGCCCTGTCTGATGGCAAGTTCAAATGCTTCCAGAGTGTTCTCCGGTCTGTATCCGCTGGCACCCCTGTGTGCCCATACTTTTGTTGTTCTCTTTGTTGTTTCTGTCATTTCCATATGCCTCTCTTATATAAAATTCATTTACAATACTCCCCCAATAATATATTTCACCTTTTCCATCTCCGCTTTTTTGCAAAATACCCGGACAGTCAGGCTGTCATATTGGGGAAATTACCGTAAATCTTCATAAACAGGGAACCGCATACGCAGTTCCCTGTCATCATTTAAATATAAATATTTTTCCTGTGAATGATTATAACACCTCTCGGTATACTGTTATCAATATTTTTTATTCATTCAGCAAGTTATAATCTTCGATGGATTTATTCATATCAGAGGCCATTTTGCTCACCGCATCCTCTGCAGATTCTTTTCCGTTGAGCATATTCTCTACTTCTGTCTCTACAATCGCACGTGCTTCCGGGAATACACTGAGAAGTGCACCTGCATATTCCGGTGCAGAATCATGAAGCTGGTCAATGGCGGTCTGGAACTGTGGGTATTTTGCAATATTGTCTTTGAATACCTGCTCATCATGCGCTGCTGTTGTTACAGGGAAGTATCCTGTCTGTGCATTCCAGTATGCCTGTGATTCCGCAGATACCAGATATTTTACAAATTCCCATGTAGCTGCTTTCTTTGCATCATCCTGGTTGTCAAGCATCCAGAGAGAAGCACCACCGATGGATACACCACCTTTATCATCATCTGTGATGGATGGGAAGTATGCAGTACCTACTTCAAAGGAACCGTTTACATCCTGCAGGATCTGTTTCAGGGATGCTGTGGAGCCTAATGTCATGGCTGCTTTTCCGGAAGAGAAATCTGCAAGTCCAGAATCTCCGCCTCTTCCTACGTTTGGTGCATAGCCTGCGTCATAAAGTTTCTTCCACTCATTAAGAATATTCAGTGCACCTCCGTTTTCATCGAATGCAACCTTTGTAGCTGCTGCCTCACGTCCATTTCCGTTATCTACATATGGCAGACCCTGTTTGCACATAAATTCTTCAAAGAACCATCCATAGATTCCCATGGATAACGCTTCTCCCGCACCGCCTTTGTTTACAAGGTCATCTGCAACCTCTGCGATTCCCTCAAGGCTTGTAGGTACCTCTGTCACACCTGCTTTGTCAAACATATCCTTGTTGTAATAAAGAATCGGTGTAGAGGAGTTAAATGGCATGGAATATAATTTATCATCTACTGTATAATAAGCTGTGATATTTGGTTCCAGATCAGATACATCATATCCTTCGCTGTCAATCATGTCCTGCATTGGGATCACCCATCCGGAATCGATCATGAAACGGGTTCCGATATCATAAATCTGCACCAGATCAGCTCCCATATTTCCAAGCTGGGCACTCTTTAACTTATTGATCTCATCGTCATATTCTCCCTGATACTGAGAATCCACTTTAATTCCATATTCATTTTCTTCATTAAATTTATTCACCAGATAGTCCAGTGCTTCCCCGTTGACACCGCCCATTGCGTGCCAGAATGAAATCGTTGTTCCCTCCGGAATGTCTGCCTTTTTCTCTGCTGCCATGCAGGTAGTTGGAAGAATTGCGCTGAATACTGTTGCTGCTGTTAATAATACTGCGAGTTTACGCTTCATAACTTACCTCTTTCTTTTCATGTTGTTTGTTTTTGTTTTCTCTATTTCTCAGCCTTTTACGGCACCTGAGAACATACCTCTGATCAGCTGCTTCTGTCCTGCAATGAATATGGAAATGGACGGAAGGATAATCAGTACTACGCCTGCGATCATCAATGTAATAGACTGGGAGTCTACGCTGTCCAGCATACCGATACCGATCTGTACAGTACGCATCTTGTCTGATCCTGTCACAAGTAATGGCCACATGTACATATTCCATGCATTAATAAATGTGTACACTGCCATAGCTCCCATTGCTGATTTTGTCAGCGGCATCAGAATCTGCCAGATAAATCGCAGATTGGAGCAGCCGTCAATCTTCGCTGATTCATACAGCGAAATCGGAAATGTAAGATAAAACTGTCTGAGCAGAAAGATTCCCATTGCAGATGTGAGATAGGGCACGATCAGTACCTGATAGGAATCCAGCCAGTTCCATCCGCTGACTGTCAGGTAATTGGAAATAATCGTTGCCTCTCCCGGAATCATCATAGTTGCCATCACCAGCATAAACAGCACATTTTTTCCTTTGAAGTCCAGGAAGGAAAAGGAAAATGCTGCCAGTGAACAGGAAATGATCTGTCCGAAAGTGATGAGACCTGCTACCAGGAAAGAGTTTACTACAAAACGAACCAGTGGAACCTTCTGCAGTGCCTGTCGGAAATTCTCCAATGTCGGATGTTTGGGCAGGATATTCATATCCAGAGTAAAAAGTTCACCGGATGGCATAAATGCAATACTTACTGCATATAAAAGAGGCAGAAGAACAATTAATGCCACGACAATATTTAAGACAATGTGTCCGGCAGTTCTGGCCGCTCTTTTATATTTCTGCTGCGCCAGCATTTTTGCTTTTACTTCCTGAAACCTCTGGCGTTCCAGATCCATCTGTTTTTCTTTTTCAGCAGTGATGCTGCCTAACTGTGACATTAATATTTCACTCCTTTTTTCTCAATTTTAAACATTACCAGAGTAAGTACCAGCACGATCAGGAAAAGTACCACTGACTGGGCTGCTGCACTTCCGAAACGATAGTTAAAGAAGGCATCTCTGTAAATGGAATACACGATCAGGTTTGTGGATTCTCCGGGACCACCCTGTGTCAGAATCTTGACCTGTCCGAATGACTGGAATGCCTGAATGATGTTTACCACTAATGTGTAGAACATCATTGGTGCCAGTCCCGGAAGTGTCAGGCGGTAGAATTTCTGGAATGAACTTGCGCCGTCTACGGAAGCTCGTTCATAAATAGTTTCATCAATGTTACTTAATCCTGCTGAAAAATACAGGAAGTTGATTCCACTGTTAAGCCATGCAGTAAGAACTGCTACGCAGATCAGTGCGTATTTCGGATCACTGACCCAGTTGATATCCAGATGAAAAATCTTATTGATGATTCCTACGGATGGATGAAGCATGATCTTGAAGATCATTGCTGCTGAACTGGATGCGATTGCCATTGGCAGTGCATATGCAGTACTGAAAAAACGGATTCCCGGAAATGTTTTGTTGCAGAGGACTGCTGTTGTAAGTCCCAGGATCATACTGACTGCAACTACGATCACAACAAAGATCAGGGTAACTGCCAGACTGTTCCAGAATGAGGATGACTGTAATAATTCTTTGTAGTTGCCAAGTCCTACGAATAGTTTTGCCTGTCCCATCTTATTCGTTTTAAAAAGACTTAAGTATAAAGTCTTAAAAAACGGGTAGAATAAGAAGATTCCAAAGATCAGAAAGCTTGGAAACAGGTATGCGTAGGCACCTGTGTTTTTTAACTTCTTCATGTATTGAACACCTTTCCTGTTTTTATGAGTTTTATATTGAACTTTTGAACAATATCATTGCTTATGAAAACATCCCTTTTCTCAGAGTGATATTCTCCTGAGTTTCCAGATCAAATGCTGAAATGTATGCCATGTCGATCCAGAGTGTTACTTTATCGCCTTTATCAAGCAGACTGTCACCGGAAACTTTTGCACAGCAGTCCTGACCATCGTGATTGAAATGAAGAATTACTTCTGCCCCAAGCAGTTCTCTGGCTGTGACTGTGACTTCCATTTTCCACTCTCCTCTGGTATCTGCTTCTGCGGGTTTTTCCAGAAAATGTTCCGGACGGATTCCGAGTTCAATGTTTCTTCCCACATAGCCCTGACGTTTCAGGATTTTCCATAAGAAATCCGGGATTGGGATGTCTCCGTCGTTCTCTGTACGGAATGTAGGGATTCCTACCTTTTCCATTGCCAGACCTTTGATAAAGTTCATAGATGGAGAACCGATGAATCCTGCAACAAAGCGATTTACTGGGTAAGCATACAGGTTCTGCGGAGTATCTGCCTGCTGTACTGCTCCCTGATTCATCACTACGATCCTGTCTCCCAGAGTCATTGCTTCTGTCTGATCATGAGTGACGTAAATAATGGTGTTCCCAAGTGCTTTGTGAATACCTGCAAGTTCTACTCTCATCTGGGTACGAAGTTTGGCATCCAGATTGGATAATGGCTCATCCATAAGAAGTACTTTCGGCTCACGGATGATAGCATTTCCGATGGCTACTCGCTGACGCTGACCACCTGAAAGATTCTTTGGTCTTTGTTTCAGCAGATTTTCCAGTCCCAGAAGTTCTGCTACATGATGAACCTTTTTATCAATCTCTTTTTTCGGTACTTTTCTTACCTGCAAAGAGAAAGCAATGTTATCGTAAATATTCATCTGTGGATAGAGAGCATAGCTCTGGAAAACCATTGCAAGGTCGCGCTCTTTTGGTTCCAGATAATTAACCAGTTTATCTCCAATCCATAATTCACCATCGCTGATATCTTCCAGTCCTGCGATCATCCGGAGTGTGGTTGACTTTCCGCATCCGGACGGACCAACGAAAACTACCAGTTCTCCTTTTTCTATTTCAAGATTAAAATTCTTTACTGCCTGAAAGCCGTTTTCATAGCTTTTGCAGATGTCTCTTAATATGATTTCCGACATTTGATTTCCTTTCCTCTCCTGCTTTTACGATTAATATTTTTCACTGATATTTTTTTGTCGGGCTGCTTTGGCAATACCTTTTCAGTTATCTTTATGAAAAATATCCGGCAAGCTTCCCCAGTGACTGGCACCGGAAACCATTTTTCCATTCTTCTACACTGGCTTCGCCTGTAAGCACCAGACAACTGTCAATGCCTGCCCGTTTCCCGCATTCCATATCTGTATAGATTCTGTCACCGATAAGCAGGGTCTGTTTCGGAGTGCATCCTGTTTCTTCCAGACAGGCATATACCATTCCGGGTGCAGGTTTGCCGATATATTCCGGTTCTCTGCCAACAGATGCCGT
>OJNJ01001839.1_pt1 | contig 11679 bp, 9 predicted proteins | sample 1597491 | NCBI WGS metagenome assembly OJNJ01 (sample SAMEA2452132, study PRJEB22498) | human gut metagenome | biome: human feces; feature: human gut; material: feces | place: Australia | collected 2012 | reverse complement strand
TTTTCAAATTCACTATTTGCATCTAATTTTGCCATTATGTTTCCTTTCCTTTAAATCCCAAAAGTCTGTTTCAGGAATGAGTCTGCACCTTTTACTCCTGCAGCTGTCAGCATCATCATGAACATATTTTCAATGCATCCAGTCGGCAGGATTATGTCAGTAAGAATGTTGTCTCCCAAGAAATCATGCAGGTTCAGCTTCGAGACCAGTACCACAAACATCACTATGACAACTATTGAAAATGATTTACTGAGTAATGTTTTAATCCATGCTCCTGCAGCATTCTGTATTCCCGGTCCTCCGGGAATACACGAAACCGCAAGTGGTCCCGTTGCTGCAAGCATGTATAACTGTATAGTTCTGCCAACCATTGTGATAAATATGGTAGCTGCACATACAATCGCTATTACCAGGAAGATTATGCCAATAACCATCAGTACCATAAGCTGTACTGCATTGACCGATGAATCTTCCAGTCCTCTAAAATCACTTTCACCTATTATAACCCCTCCGGTTACTTTGGTTACTGAAAATACCCATTTGCTGAACCATAGTACCGAATTTATTGCAAGATTGCCGAGCAGTACCTTAATCAGCACATTGACTCCGGTTTCAATTGTCATGCTCTCCCTAAGGTTTCCAACCTGCCTGCATATGCCTATGTAAAAGAAAAGATTCAGCATTGTGGCTGCTATTGCCTGAAAGAACGGAAAAAGAGTACCACTGACATATGCCCATGCTGTAGACGATACACCTTGAGGTGTGCTTAATCCAAAACTAAGGCTGAATCCCAACATATAATTGTATAGCTTAACTCCAATAACATATAAAGGTGCAAGGCCGCTTGTAATCCAGTCCATTAAACCACTCCCTTACATTATTGCTGCCAGTATCTGCGGTGCCATTGCCATTACAAAACCGCCTCCAATACGTTTGAATGCGTTTGCCTGCATTGTACCCTCAGATCCCTGAAAGGCGATGCCCCACTCTGAAATTCCCCAGAGTGTAATTATTGAACCGATGGATGAAACAATTCCACTTACAAGATTCTGCAGCGATGTAAATTTTGCTGTTACAACATTTGCTGCCTCCGCTGCGTATACCGGTGACACTTCACCTGCCATGATTACTGTAGTAATAAGCAGTGCAAGCATAACCTGGAAGAAACGTACCGCATCCACATTCTGTATTCTGTACTTTATCATTTTTATATGCCTCCCTATTTTTTCTTTTTTGCAAGTGCCACAATGCCTACTCCGATAAAGCTCAGCAGGAGCCATGAACCGAAGAATATCATTCCCATAAACTGTGCCATATCCGGCTTAAATTTAGCAAGCAGCGCCGTCAGCAATAATGCAAGCATAAATGCTGCTACAAATGTAACAATGAAACCAACTGGTATTTTCTTCTTTCTGTGCATAATAATTTTCTCCTTTTAAAAAACGCAGAGCCTCACAGCCCTGCGTTAATCATTGTTTGTAGGTAATTGGGTAACCCCCTAGTGTTTCTTCTTTGATACTGCTTTCTTCCTGAAGAATGAACAGATAACTGCCATTACTCCTGCTATTCCTGCAAGCACATACATAACCACTGACATGTAATCACCGGTCTTTGGCTTTGGCGGAGCAATCATTGTAATGGTCTGGGCTGCATCGTTGATGTCATTGTGTGATGCAATGGCATAAGCGCCATCTGCAGTCACAACATCAAGCTGCTCAAATACTACAAGCTGCTTTCCTGTCATGCCTTTTCCATTGAATCTGAATGTCACGTCAACTACGCCCTCGGTGCCTGCCGCTGTAAACTCAGTTACTGCAGTTACTTCCTTTCCGTCAATCACAAGTGCTTTTCCTGTAGCCTTGTCCATGAGCTTTCCTGTCACTCTGTAGGTCTGTCCCTGTACCAGATTCTGGTACGCTACTGAATCTACAATAGTAACGCTGCTGTCAGCTGTTGAGCTGTGATCCTTTCGCTCACCATCGATGGCCGTTGTTCCAATCTTCGGAACATAAAGTGTCTGTGCCTCATCTGTGATATCGGCATGTGTCGCTATGAGATTATTCTCATAGTAGACATCCTCAAACATAACAATTGTTCTTCCTGCAAGAAGGCTCGCATCAAATGTAAATACCACATCCACTTTGCCTGTTGCTTCCTTCGCAACAAACTCTGCCTCTGCCGTAACATTGTTTCCGTTTGCAATAACCGGTGCTCCGTTTGACTTGTCTACTGCAGTTCCGACTACCTTATACTTCTTTCCTGGTACCAGATTCCGGTACGATACAGTATCGACTATCTTTGCACTCTTCTCAGCATAAAACATGCTGGTGCCTGACTTTGCATCCTTTGCTGTAGTCTTAATTTGTGGCACGCAGATGGTCTGGTTCTCATCACTGTAATCTTCATGTACCGCAATGAGTACCTCTTTAACTTCACTATTGTCGGCTGGATTGTTATTTTCATTATCTACCTCGACCTTGTTTGATGTGTTATCTGTTTTATTCTGTGTGTTTTCTGACTCAGATGCCTTCTGTGTATCATCAGGTGTCTTGTCCTTGCTTGATGTATCATCAGGGTTTGCATCAGCATTATCCGCATTTTTCACGAGATAAAGCTTCTCAAACAGCACCATTGTCTTTCCGGCAAATTCCTTTGCACTGAATGTAAACTCAACATCCACAGTGCCGTCTGCTGTTTCAGGTGTGAATTCAGCCTCGGCTGTGATATCCCTGCCGTCATTCTGCAGTGGTTTTTTGCTGTCCTTATCCATTACTGTTCCTGCTACCCTGTATGTAAGGCCCGGGATAAGGTTTTTGTATGTTACTGTATCTTTTACTTTTACATCATCCCCTGCATTTGACAGATGAATGCCTGTCACCTCATCAAGAGCCTCTGTTGCAATGGCTGGCACGTAAATGGTCTGTGCCTCGTCATTTATGTCAGCATGTACTCCTACAAGCCTGTTCTCATAACGGATTTCCTCAAACATTACAATGGTCTTTCCGGCTAAATTACTTCCGTCAAAGATGAAATCAACATCCACTTTTCCGTCTGCTGTCTCAGGTGTTATCTCAGCTTCTGAAGTTACTGCTTTTCCGTCTGCATCCTTAATCACCTTTCCGGTTTTCTTATCCATCGCTGTTCCTGTTACCTTATATGTCTTTCCAGGAATGAGATTTGTGTACTCGACAGTATCCGTGATTTTGATATCCTTCTCAGCATATGTGAGCTTTGTCTCTGTCTTTGTGTCTGTTGCTGCTGTCTTTACTGATGGAACATAGATAATCTGTGCTTCATCGGAAATATCAGCATGCACGCCAACGAGCTTATTGTTGTAGTAGATGTTTTCATACATTACAACTGTCTTTCCGGCAAGTGAGCTTCCGTCAAATACAAACTCAACATCGACTGTACCATTTGCTTTTTCTGCCTTAAACGATGCCTTTGCGGTTACATCTTTTCCTGCATCGTCCTTTAATGTCTCGCCTGTTGTCTTGTCTATTGCAGTTCCTGTGACTGTGTATTTCTCACCCGGTACCAGATTCCGGTACGCTACTGTATCAGTGATGTGTATGTCCTTCTCTGCAAGTGTGAGCTTTGTTGCTGTCTTATCATCAATGGCTGTTGTCTTTACAGATGGGATATAAATTGTCTGTCCCTTGTCATTGATATCCTCATGGGCTGCAATCTCTGCTTTTCCATAGAACATCTTTTCAAACACAACCACAGTTGTATCATCAAGACCATTTGTATTGAAATGGAAATCTACTGTTGTTTCTCCGTCAGCTGTATCCGGTGTGAAATCGGCTGATGATGTAACGGCCTTGCCGTTTACTGTCACAGCCTTGCCGGTACGCTGATCCATGAGTGTTCCGGAAATGGTGTATGTCTTTCCCGGTACCAGATTCCGGTACGCTACTGTATCAGTAAGAGTCACATCACTGCCTGCCAGTGACATGTGCGAGTCAGTGTCCTTATCCTTAACACTTGTAAAAATGAGTGGAATGTGGACTGTCTGTGCCTCATCATCAATGTCTGCATGTACTGCAATAAGCTTGTCCGTATAGTAGACATTCTCGAAGAATACCACTGAACGTCCGGCCATGGCTGTTCCATCAAATGTAAACTTCACATCCACACTGCCGTCTGCTGATGCTGCAGTAAACTTAGCTGTCGATACAAGCTCGTTTCCGTCTGCGTCTGTAAGAGGCTCTCCTGTTTCCTTGTCTACGGCTGTTCCCCTGACTGTGTACTCCTTGCCCGGTACCAGATTCCGGTACGCTACTGTATCTGTGACAGAGACTTCCTTCTTTGCCTCGCTCACGTTAATCTTTGAGCTGTCATCTGTTGCAGTAGTCTGTGCTGCTGGAATGTGGATTGTCTGGCCCTCATCATTAATGTCCTTATGCTCTGCAACCTCCACATCCTCAAGTGTAAGTGTCTCATAAACTACAAAGCTCTTTCCTGCAAGTCCTGTTGTGTCAAACTCAAACTTGAGCTTCTTTGTGCCCGATGCACGTCCTGCCGTGAAAGCCATCTCCTGTGTGACAGGCTCTCCGTCAACAAGCAGCTCTTTTCCTGTTTCTTTGTCCATAAGCACACCGCTTAACGTGTATGTCTCACCCTTTAAGAGGTTAGTGTATGTAACTGTATCGGTTATAACAGCCCTGCTGTCTGCAAGTGTAAGGTGATCAGCTGTCTCACTGTCTGTGGCAGTGGTGTGGATTTCAGGGAAATAAATAGTCTGGTCTTTATTCTCCATATCCTCCTCTGTGGCTGCCACGTAATCGCCATATGTGAGCTTCTCGCATACAACTACTGTCTTTCCGCCAAGTGCAGATGAATCAAAGTTAAAGTGCATGTCGAGCACCTTCTTTGTTCCGTCAGATGTAAATGTCTGTGAAGCTGTCACCGGATTTCCGTTTACCATGACTGCTTCACCTGTGTCCTTGTCCATGAGTGTGCCGGTAATTGTGTAATCCCTGCCTGCCATGGTGTCCGTGATTGTTACTTTGTCAATGATGTCTGTATCTGCCGATGGCTTGATAATCTGGTACTGTGTCTTTGCATCAGATGCCTGTGTTGTGATAACAGGTGTTGGCTCTGAATGGTTCTCGATTGTACCTATATCAACTGTAACCTTGTCTCTTCTGATAGAGAACTCGCCCTTATAGAGGATTTTTCCCCTGTTGTTGTCACAGGAAAGCTCCTCAAGTGTGTAATCACCATAAGGCATTGCTCCAACCGAGTCATCGACCTTTGCACTGCCATCTGCGGAAGAAAACCACAGTCCGTCATACGCACCGCCGCCGTTTGTGTTCTTTGAGTGTGCGTTCCAGCTGCTCTCTGAGCTGAAATAACCGTTCTCATCAGTTTTGATGATGTGGCTCTCTCCGGTGCCTTTGCATGTAACCCTGAATGGAATGTCGCTCATTCTGTTCTGATTGTCTGTGTCAATCTTAGTAAGCTTGAAGTCACCACGCTTGATTTTGTCGCTTACCTTAAAGGTGTTGCCGCCTTTTAACTGGGCAAGATTGCCGTTCTGTGTAATCTGTGCTACATATTTGCCTGTAATCTTCTCACCTACTCCGCCTACCTGAAGATATGCTCCATCAAGATTGTATCCTTCCGGTGCCTTTGTTTCTTCGATTGAGATTGTGCCGAGTGGTAATACTACTGTGCCATTTGATACTTTATAAAAATCATCACCTGAAACTTTATAAGTATTATTTAATGCAGCTATATAATTACCACCTGCAGTCTTTAGCGTCTTTATAACCCAAGTACGTGTGGCATTTGCCGGAAGATTTCCTGCATTGTAATAGCCTGCATAATATTTAACAGTAAACTCAGCATTCTCAAGACTCGCTCCGCCCTGTACCTTGTCACCGGTCTCACTGTCTACCTTGTTGATGCTTATTCTTACAGGATCGTTTGTAGGTGTATCTGATACGCTTAGCGCTGTATTCTGTCCGGCTGTTACAGTAAATGACTGTACCGAACTATCAAGTGCATATCCTGCCGGAGCTGTAAGCTCCTTGTAGTAGTATGTTCCGGCATTCAGTGAAACAGCAGCTGCATTGCCGCCTGCATCCGTTGTCAATGTAGTAACCTGAGCTGAACAGCCTGCATCAGAATAAATTCCGTATACAGCTCCTGCAAGTGAATAACATGAGTTTCCTGATGTGATTCCTGTGTTAGCTGACGTCTTGCTTAATGAAACTGTACCTGTCGGTGTGTATTCATAACCGAGAATGTTCTGGGTTTTTCCTGTTGCAAGAACAAAGATTTTAAATGAATCCGGAACCGGCTGCCATGTAAGTTTAAATCTTGGAGCGTTTTCATTAATAAGTTCTCCGGCCGTATTAAACCCAAGTACATTCTGATATGCCCAGTTTTTAAATGAAGAATTACAACCATGCATAGCTTCGCCACCTTCATAAGAAGCTGCATCTGCAAGGATAATGTGACTTAAAGCAATGTACTTGTCATCATCCATTGCACTGCCGTCATACCATGTGGCAGGAAAATTGCCTGCATTAAAGCCCGGTGCTCCCCAGCAGTAATAAGCTATATGTCTTAAATTTTCCGCTGCTGACTCATCGCCAGGAGTCTTCATATAAGTTGCTACATCGTAATGCTTTGTATACGTTCCTGCAGCTGGAGTTTTCTTGGATGGTGTTATACAATATGCATAATTGCCTCCTGCTGACATTTTTCGTGTCTCATAACCTGCATATTTAACTGACTCATTTGATACTACAAGCTCAATTGAATCATCCGCCGCTTTTACAGGTATGGTACCTGTCCCGGTTAATAATGTTGGCACTGATAATATAACTGCCATGGCCAGTGCCAGCACTCTTTTAAGTTTTTTCATGCTTTATTTTCTCCTTTATTTTGTGCATTAAAAAAGGACCGGCCGTTATGGTCAATCCCTGTACTCTAATGCTTATGGAGGCGCCCGCTGCATGATGTTTGGACGTGATATAAGTTTTTTCATCCTGCCCTCCTGTTAAGCTGTGTTAAATTTTTGGCTTACAATTTGTAACAAAAAAGGAACTGCACGAGACCTCTGTACAATTCCTTTATCATCAATTATATATTACACTACCATGAAAAAGATATCTACTACCACTTACTACCACCCTATTTTGTGGCACCGCATACGCTGCACTTCTCGCCATACACATACTCTGTATATGCCGGCTTGTCCACTACCCATACTTGGGTTGTTTCTGCATCGTGATGAATTGTTCCTACCTGCACTTGTATACAGCTGTAACTTCCATCACAAATATCTCCATGATTTATTACATTCCAATCATCAGTTCCCAAATCTTTTCCGCATTTATTGCAAACATTATGCCAGTCATACTGTGGCTCATCATATGCAGCCTTTACCACCTTTGTCTCATAATGTCCCTCTTCCTTGTGGTGAATGGTATTGGACACATACTTTACCCATTTATGGGTACACTCCGATTCGCCCTGTGATGTGGTATTTGATGCTGCAGTACTGCTGTCAGCTGCCTTATTTGTTTTGGTGCCTGCATTTGATGCACCTGTACTCTGTGTGCTGTTGTGCTTTACGGCTGTTGAGGTACTATTCTTTGCACTGTTCTTACTGTCTGAACTGTTCTTCTTTACTGTACTGTCAGCGTCTTTACTGTCAGCAGACGAAGATGCAGTAGTATCTGATTTTGATGTACCGGAACCAGATACCTTTTCATCGTCCTTTACTGTTGCAGCCGTTTCTTCAGACTGTGTATCCCCTGCAGTTTCAGATGTACTTTCCGTGCTGTTTTGCGTATCGGATACTGCTTCCTGTGTATTTGATTGTATATTGCTGCTCTTACTTCCGGCTGTTCCGCACGAAGCTGCCGAAAATACAACCGTTATCGCAAGTATTGCTGTTATGATTTTTCTCTTCATGCTGTTACCTTCCTTTCTATAAACGTGGGGCTTTTACTGCCTTCTGCGGCTTTTTTACAAGTGTTGTGCCCTGTAAGCAGTTATCCGCTATCCATTCCTTAAGTTTTACGTTATCGTTGCTCTCATAATAATCAACAAGCATCTGCTTAAATGCACCATCATATTTGACCGGGACATTGAATATGCCTCTGCCGTTTTCTATAAGTATCTTATTGGCTGCAAACGAACCGACTCTCTTATTTCCGTCCTTGAACATCTGTGTACGCATAATGTAAAGACCGATAGACAAAGCTCTGTCCGTAATGCACTCTATCCTGTTTAGTTCCTGCAGATCCCGGTATATTGTTTCTACATCCGGTATCTCTGGTCTCCAGTCTGTGCCTGATATCATGACATCATCAACACGGAGCTTTCCAAGATACTGGTAAGGCACGTCAAATCTGGCTGTCAGTTCATGTATTGATTCAAGAAACACCAAATCTACAGGTTCATCCAGATGATCAAACAGATAATGCCATCCGTCCCTGAGGCAGCATACCTTGCTCATGTCGGTCGGTGTTACTTTATCTACATTTACATTATTAAGAATATCCTGTGTCTCTGCAAAGGTCACTCCTATTCCCTCAAGATTTGCCTGCTTATAGATTGAGTCTACGAGCACTCTCTTTGCACAGAATATATTTTCTTCTTTTGTCATGTTGTATATGTCTTTAATTTCTTTCATCATTTTACCTCTTTTACTGGTTATTAGTGCTTTTATCAGTGAAGTCGAAATACAGTTCATCATCTTCACTTTCAGTATTACCTCCCCAGTGATAACCTCTGTCAAAGGCTTCTTTAAAGATTTTCTGCTGGTCCTCCTGTATTATCTTTGCAGCCTCCTGTCTCATGTGCCATTTAACAACCGGTATAACTATCACAAGTGCTAATCCGATAACTAATGCTGTTGCCTTGATAATCTTATAAAATCTGCCATTATTCCCCATCTTCATCCCTTTTTGCCTCCAGTCTTTTTAATTCTACCATATATGCAAGCATTCTTTTAGTGTATACAGGACACTCACGGTCACCGGATATCCAGTGCCTTAAGGTTCCCATTGGAATACCAAATGTCTCCGAAAATTCTTTCTGTGTCATTCCCAGGGATTTTATCAGTTCCTTGAATGATACTTTTTCTTCCTGTGCAGACATAACACTCATTTCCCGGTCTGAATATATCATCCAGTCAGTCTTTTCATTTCCCATATATATCCTCCCTTCACTTATAAAGTAATCCAATGGGGTGTTTTTGTCAAGTAAAAACGTCCCATTGAATTGTTTTTGTGAGAGTTGCACAACAAAATGCTGCTCTTTAATCGTGATCACAAAGTTGTATTTGTGCAATATTTATCTTTTTTCACAATTATATAATACCACTTAACAGATAAGCTATCTACCTCCATTTACCTCCACTTACTACCGGTCTTTTGTCGGCCGGAATATCTCTGAACTCCCATAAATGAGACATTTTATGATGATTTTGTAACTTTTAATGCACATCTGCCAAGCAACTAACTCTTAAAATTTTATTTAATGTGATTTTGCAAAATCCATATTTCTATATGAAATTCACAAAATATTTCACTTAAAAAGAGAAATAAAAATCATACTCTCTTTGAACAAAAAAGAAGGAGGATATTCCCAATGATTAAAACAATGCTAAAACTTCTGTTCAAATTAACAGCAAACTTTTTAATTCGCTGTCTGGTCAAAAAATACATGTCTCGTATTGTCTGGCCGCATATGAACATTCTGTTAACATACCAGAATAAACATGTACATATCATCATTTACATTTTTTCATAGCACCAGGCTTAGATATTGAAAAACTGTAATGCAGTTATTGGCTGCCTTGTCTAATAAGGCTTGTCTTTTCCCTTTTAATTTTTATTTTTCATTAATGGGACTTGTAAGAGTTTCAGATGGTTATACGATAACATGCATCATTTAATCCGGAGCGCAGCTCCCGTAAGTCCCATATATGGGAAAAGATAAGAATTAATTCCAGTAAAAGAAAAGGTAAGATATAAGAATGTATATAAAAGCGTTTAAATATATACCCTTTATGCCTTAAACACTGCATTTGAGCTTACCGGATGCCGGCATTCTTTTGGACTGGTATATGCCATATATATCTGCATTTATGGACTGGTTTTCCGGCATATGACATATATGTCACTTTTTTTGGACTGCTTTAAAAATATATCCGTATTTTTGGACTGATATGTGCAGGGCTGCAGTGCCATGCATGTCATCCGGTCTTTCCGGAAATGTTTTTTATTCATTTTTGAAGTATTTTTTGGGTTTTATGCTTTTTGAAATGCAAATGTGCATGTTTTTGTGAACGTTTACGAAGCCTGCGTCGTCCGACCCAGGCTGTTTTCCATTTATATTGTTGAATTGAGAAGCAGGCTCTCCAGCTCTCCATAATCATTGTCACGCTGGCTGAAGCTGTTGAATCTGTTCTCCTTTGATTTGCTGTTTGATTTCACAGACTGTATTTCCGGCACATCCTTTAAACCTTCCAAAATGGCTTTTAAATGATGATGTACTGTCGGGGCAGACAGAGACCTGTCTCTCCATTTATGTCCGCTTATACTGTTATGTATTGCTGCTGAAAGGTATGTTTTTACATCTGCATGCTTTTGGGCAAAGGCTGAAGCATACTGATACATAAGAAAAACTGTATCATCAAAGCCTGTTTTGTCATACTTGATGTTATCTCTGTTTAAATCCATTCTGACTGACTGCTCATTATACATGTCCTGGTCATATCTGTGGCCTTCCTGACCTTTAGCCGGCTTTTTAAAGCATATCCTTGATGTTATGCGGTAAAAACCATCCTTGATTCCTATGCTGAAAAATCCGCATACCTTGGACAGTGAATGTATATAGCCTCTGACTGTTCTGTCAGTTACCCCAAGCGTTTTATCCCAGGCTTCATAAAATGCCCTGACGCCATGCTTGTAGCCTTTTCCTGTCTCAAAGCTTCTCTTTCTGAATTCAAGGGCCAGATACTTCTCTTTTGCTTTCAATGACTTGAACTCGCCTGAACGGAACACCGGGCTTGCCAGGTCAACATATCCCTCATTCCGGTATGTAGCCTCGCTGCTTCCTTTCCATGGATATGCATTATCGTTTACAGTAATATCATAATCACTTGTAGTGCCTGCGTCATTCTGGTTGCGTCTAAAAGTCACAATTCCCTTATCAGCAAGGCCATACAGCGCATTATAAAAAGACTGCTTACATCTGTCATACTCATCGCAGTAGTCTTTGTAGTATGCCCCATACATGGTTCCACTGGCCTCATCAGAATGCTGCACTGCCCATACCAGCAGATCCATTTCACTGTTGCTTACATTATGAAGTTTTTCAAGTATTCTGTACTTAAGCTTCATCGGTTCCTCTTTGTTACTTCATTTTCTAACTGTTTTTTGTAATTCCATTCAGACCTTTTCAGTCTTTCATTATCTGTTACGATTCTTATGTTATTTACGGCATCAGGATATTTTTTGAGCTGTGTACATACCTGCACCCATTCAGTCCATATCCATTTAGGTATCACTCTTACATTCACTTCTTTTTCTCCTCTGAAAGCTGATGTATCCATTTAAGCTGCTCTGCATCATCCTTCTCACGGTCTGTGGAAGCTGCCATACAGCATAACATCAGTCCAGTGCCAACCAATATCCCTAAAATAAT
>OJNJ01001824.1_pt1 | contig 11726 bp, 11 predicted proteins | sample 1597491 | NCBI WGS metagenome assembly OJNJ01 (sample SAMEA2452132, study PRJEB22498) | human gut metagenome | biome: human feces; feature: human gut; material: feces | place: Australia | collected 2012 | reverse complement strand
GGCGCTGACCATGCGCTTCATGAAGAGGCGCTCCATGTGATGGAAGGCCTTCAGATCACCGTAAAAAACCGGCAGCGGCCAGAATAACCCTTTGCTCGGTTGCGTATAAATGATAGATCAAACAAGAAAGGTCACTTGGATGATGCAATACATCGTTATGGATCTCGAATGGAATAACGTATACAGTATCAAACGCGGCGGATTCATGAACGAAGTCATCGAAATCGGCGCCGTCCGTTTGGACGAGCAGCTTTGTGAAATCGACGCGTTTTCCCATCTGATTAAATCCCAAATTGGCAAGCGGCTGCGCGGGCACGTCCGGGAGCTGACACATTTGACCAATGAGGATTTACAGAGCGGCGAGCCCTTTACCCAAACGATGGCGCAGTTCCGAAAATGGGTAGGAAACGGCCCGGTTACGGTATTGACATGGGGCGATACGGATTGTTCTTCGTTTGGTGCAGACGGTTTCAAGAATAAGGGCAAGGATTTCCTCTATCCTGTCCCGGTCAAGGTATCTGTCCTGTATCAGATAGTCGTACTCGATATTGTCCTTGATGATTTCCTCATACACGCGATATGCGTCTGTCGTTTCCTTTCGCTTCCGTTCCGGCGGCTGTGCCGCGTCCTCTAAGGGAAAGGGATTTAGGGAATGGAAAGGAATGGAATGGGTACTTAATATATCTGTATTTAATTTTTCTTTTGTTGGTAAGTTAGTCTTTAATAGTTCTTTATTTAATTGCGTTGGATTTTCCAACGTAGGTTTTTCCAACATAGGCTTTTCCAATGTTGGATTATCCAATGTTGGTTTTTCCAATGTAGGTAAATCCAACTTAGGCGGCTGCTCATAGATAACATACGTTGTACCGCGTAAGCATCCTTTCTCATCACGTTCCCTTGAACGCTGTATATATCCGGCATTTTCCAGTTCCCGTACTGCTTCCCGGATAGCGTCAATCTTTTCCCGGTTGATAAGGGACAGTCCTGCAAGGGTGTAGTCCCAATCTTCGGGAAGTGAGAGCATTTGCGACAACAAGCCCTTTGCCTTTAAGGAAAGCTCCTTGTTGCGTAAATGGTGGTTGCTCATAACGGTATAACCTTTGTTCTTTTCCACGCGGAAAACTGCCATAGCTTCGTCACTCCTTTTCGTTGGATTTGTTACGCAGTAGAAACGCGGTTTTGAGGGAAAAGGTATCAACCCTTGTCTTTCTCATTTCCACGCTCTAAGAGCCGCATAAATCAAGGCTTTGTTTGCCCTTACTGCGTAACACGAGGGCATAAAAAAAGCAGCGTTCCTGTTCTCCTGTGTAGGAGTGAGAAACGCCGCCTTATAGGTGGTGCTTATTTTATTTTTTCTTTTCGACGTGCCGCGTAAGGTGGTGCAGCGGTCTATCCGGCAGTCCGCAGGTGCTTTTTGCATATCAAGGCTCAATTCGTTAAAAGTAGTAAATGAGTAGTAAAATCAATCTGCAAACCTGCGAATATGCCTGCAAATCAAGCATTTTTCAAGACAATCAACTAATTTAATATGAAATACATATACGAGATACAGCGCGATAAAATTGTTATGAGTAATAACGAAGTTATCCGAATCAGCAGAGGAAAATTTGAAATGTGTAAGGCACGCTACCTGCGGTATATCAGAAAAATGGGAAACAGTATGTACAGATAGAAAAGAGGGAAAAAGTGTTAAATATAATAGTAGAGCAGATTACAAGCCTGGGTGACGGCGTGCTTATGATAGGTTCGCTGGCATACATACTGGGGGTCCGTAAAGGGAAAAGCAAATATCTGGTGTTATTTATGCTGCTACAGTACTTGTGTGCGCAATACCTGATTCAGCTGCCGGTACAGCAGTTTATATTGGGAATTGCAGTCAATATTGGAATGTGTTATGTATGTTTAAAAGAAAGCTGGCGGTCATGGTGCTTGTGGAGCATCATTATTATGATACTGTATATTGTGTCAAGCAGTGTCTGTTTTCCGGTGATTTCACTGGTAACCGGAGAACCGATGTCGGTACTGATTACAGGAAATATTTTCACAAGAATCTGCTCTATCTTAATTGCAAGACTGTTGCTGGTGATATTGATATGGGCAGCGATGATACAGAGAAAAAACAGAGTGTATTTAAAATGGCAGGAGTGGCTGTTAATTTTACTGATTCTGATTGCGGCGGCATTTATCCTGATTAGTCTGTTAGAAATAAACTTAAATACCGGCATATACGGAAAAGAGCAGGGACATATTCTCGGAATTTTCACCTTACAGCTGGTGATTCTGGGGTGCTGTACATTTCTGGCACTGCATATCAGTAAGATGAATCAGCGTATGAACGAGGGCAAAATCGTAGCAATCCAGCTGGACAAACAGAAAGCAATGATTGAAAAAGCTTATCAGATGCAGAGGGAAACAAGGATTTTAAGCCATGATTTAAAACATTATGCAATGGCGTGGACAAAGCTTCTCGAAGAAGGAAATGTGGAACAGGCAAAAAAGCAGATGGCAGGTTTTACGGGTGCAGTCAGCAGTATCGGAGTAAATGTTTACTACATTGTGGATAACGAAATGCTTAACGCGGTGATGTATGAAAAAGCGCAGCTGTGCCGGAAAAAGGACATTTTTGTGCGCTGGCAGATTACAACCAGCTATCCGAAAGAACGTGAAATGGATATGGCGATTGTATTTTCAAACCTAATGGACAATGCAATCCGGGCGGAGGAAAATCTGCCGGAGGCAAAAAGATTTATTGGCGTAGACTGTTTTGAAGTCAATAATATCCGTCATTTTATTGTAAGTAATTATATAGAAGAATCCGTGTTGGACAGAAATCCGCAGTTACATACCACGAAAGAAGATGCTGAAAATCACGGACTTGGCATATTAAGCGTGAAAAAAGTTGTGAATCAATATGGAGGACTGATTGATATATCAGAAGAAAACAGCCGGTTTATGGTGCATATTGCTTGTGTATAATATATTTTATTACACGAAAAATCTGCAAAGTACGTCATATATCTGCAAAGTAGGACAAACCTATTGAAAATTTTTCAGAAAAAAGATATGATTCGGGCAGAAACAGATAAGGAGTAAAAGCGAATGACACATCGGCTGGCGGGAATTCTTTCGGACTATTTATCCCGGGAACAGATGATTGAAAAAGATGAAGCTGACATTTATCAATATGGGCTGGAGATTTTTATGGACGGTGTTCTGGAAACACTGCTCTTAGTAGTTTTAGGCATATTGTGGGGCAGATTCTGGCAAAGCATTTGTTTTATTGTGTCATTTACAGTGCTTAGAAGTTTCACAGGAGGATACCATGCAGCCACAAAGGTAAGATGTGCAGGTGCTACGGTCGGATTGTACATATTGAATCTGACAGCAGCGGGGGAACTGAACAGTCATTTTACAGCAGTGCTTCTGCTGGCGGCTGTCGGTACGGGAATCATCTGGTGGCTCGCTCCAGTGCCGCATGCCAATAAACCGTTAGATGGGGAACAGGTCGTAATGAATCGAAAAAAATCGCGGTTTATCAGCATGTGCTATCTGTTGGGGGTATTCGTTTCAAAAAGTGTCTTGGCAGAAGTAGGGGACATCGTGGCAATGACGCTTTTTGAAACTGCAATATTAATTTTAATTCAAAAGGGGGTAAGAAAGTATGAAGAAAGTTTTAAAAGCTGTTAAGGCAGTTGGTTTAAAGACTGCAAAAAGTTCAGTAAATTCAGCTTCTTTCTTTTATATGCATCAGGTTAAAGAACCCGTAAGCGTAAAAGAACGTTTAAAGAAGTAAAAAATACAAAAGAATAACCGGATAAAGCCGCCCATGCAGGAAGACAGGTCTGTATGGGTGGCTTTTGTTATAAATATACAAAATGAATGGTAATTTTTCATAAAATAGAGGTGCTTTAGGATTGAAATTCTATTCTATTTGCACTACAATAAAAATTAGAGTTGTTGTGAGGATAGGAGGGTAGCTTTTATGGAGGGTGTACAGTTAAGTGACTTTTTTTACAACCGTACCTTTATGTCAAATGTCAGAAGTAAAATGGAGATGGGACTTTCTGGCGCATATAGTATGGTCGCAATCGATATTGAACATTTCAGGCTTTTTAATAAGCTTTATGGCAGAGAAACCGGAGACGAACTTATTCTTTATATTCAGAACTGTTTAAAAGAGATTGCAGGAGAGCATGACGGTGTGGAAGGTTATCTGGGGGCAGATAATTTTGGAATATTTATACCGGATTCTCATGAGATTATTAAACAGATTCAGGAACAGATTATAAAAGGTATTCATAAATGGAACAATACGGTCGGCTTTTATCCGGTTATCGGTATATATTCCATTAATACAGATACAGATTCGCCGGAGATTATGTATGACCGGGCGACATTGGCTCTGTCTAATGCTTTTGAAGGACAGCCTGATCATATCTGCCATTATACACAGGAGATGGAGTCACGGCTGGAAAAAGAAGTGGAACTTTTATCCGAGATACAGGAGGCTTTAGAAAATAATGAATTTACCTTTTTTGCACAGCCGCAGTGTAATATTGCAACACATCAGATTGTGGGTGCAGAAGCACTCGTGCGCTGGGTGAAACCGGATGGGACGATGGTATCTCCGGGGGCATTCATTCCGGTATTGGAAAAGAACGGAATGATAGACCGGTTGGACCGCTATGTATGGGACAAGGTATGTGCGTGGATAAGAAGCTGGATAGACAGGGGATTCCAGCCGGTTCCGATTTCTATTAATGTATCAAGGGTAGACATTTTTTCAATGGATGTACCGGCATATATTTTCTCGTTATTGGAAAAATATCAGCTCTCCGAGCATTATGTAAAAGTGGAGATTACGGAAAGTGCATATACAGAGAGTGATGAGCGGATTACCAATACGGTTAACATTTTGCGTGGAAAAGGCTTTAAGGTTATGATGGATGACTTTGGATGCGGCTATTCGTCTTTGAACATGTTAAAAAATATTCCTGTTGATGTGTTAAAGCTGGATATGCGTTTTCTGGATATCAGTGAAACAGAAGAAGAAAAAGGCATGAACATCTTAGAGTCTGTTGTTAATATGGCAAGACTGCTTCGGCTGCCTATTATCGTGGAAGGTGTTGAAACAGAGAAACAGGAACAGTTTGTACAGAGCCTGGGATGCCGTTATATTCAGGGATTTTATTTTTATAAACCGCTGCCGGTCAAGCAGTTTGAAGAATTGCTAAGCGACGAACGCCAGCTTGATTTTCATGATTTATTTTATAAGCAGGTAGAGCCGCTTCATATTCGTGAATTTATGGATACGAATTTCATTACGGATAGTATGTTAAATAATGTCTTAGGACCGGTTGCATTTTATGAAATGAGGGATCATCAGATTGAAATTACCAGGGTCAATGAACAGTATTTTCAGTTGATGGGTACATCATCAGGGCAGGCGAACAGTTACGGAAAGCGTTTTTGGAATCATGTGCATGCAGATGACAGGGTTCTTTTGCATACAATCTTTGAGAAGGCATTTTCGAATCAGATGTCCGGAGCAGATGGATATATTCATTTTATGCAGATGGACGGCACGGTCATTCTTGTATACATGAGAGTCTTTTTCCTGCGGGAGAAGGACGGCTGCCGCCAGTATTACGGTTCGCTGATGAATGTAACCGAAGTGCAGGCAGATAAAAAGCAGGCAGAAGTGCAGACACAGATTACGGATAGGGCATTTAATGAAGATTATGAAAGTCTTGAAGCACACTTTGGAAAAATGCCGACAGGATTTTGTATTGACCGTCTGATTTTAGATGAAAATAATAAACCGGTGGATTATGAAATCTTATATGCCAATGAAACAATGCGGCAGGTCTGCACCGGAGATTTAGAACAGCTAAAGGCACTTTCATATCAGAGTTTCGGTGATAAGGTAGAGGAAGCGTATACGTATATGTATAATGCGGCATATAAAGGTGAAAAGAAAACATTTTACCTTTACAGCCACATTTCCAACCGGTATATGCAGTTTACATATTATCAGTACCGGGAAGGTTACATCGGCGTGATTATACAGGATATTACGAATACATATATTGCATCGAATGCTCTAAAGAGTATGATGCTTTCCTATCGTGAAGTTTATTTTGTACAGTTAAAGGACAATTATTATCATATGATTTATCCGGATGAAAATTCATTACAGGAGCGTGGTAATTACGAGGAATCCATTAACCGTCATTTTTATATGGGTAAGATTGTATCAACCGATGAAAAGAATATCCGTAAGTTTCTCTCGCTGACAAATCTCAATAAAGGACTTGCAAAGCAGGATACGCTGGAAATGTCCTATAAACGGTTAGATGAAAAAAACAATAAGGAATGGTGCCTGACAACGGTAGCGGTGTGCGAACGGGACAGTGACGGTACACCAAAGGATGCAGTCATTGTAATCCGCAGTATTGATACGCTGATGCAGGGAAGGAAGGATAAACGTGCGGTATATCTGTCAGAAACACTGGCAAATATGTCAGAAGGCTTTTTTATCTATCGTGCAGTGGGTGAAGAAAAACTGCTCTATGCCAATCCGGGTGCAATCCGTCTGTTTGGCTGTGAAACGATAGAGGAGTTCCGGGAGCAGGTGCATAATTCATTCCGCGGTATGGTGCATCCGCAGGATCTGGCACGCGTAGAATGGGAAATTCACGATCAGATAAAGCAGTCCGACCGCAGTATGGATTATATTAAATACCGTATTGTAAGAAAGGACGGCACGGTGCGCTGGCTTGATGACTGCGGACATTTAGAGCATCAGACTATTGAAGCGGGCGGTGGACTTTTTTATGTGTTTATATCGGATATTACTGATACAATTACCGAAGCTCAGAAAAATATGCTGCTTGCAAAAAATAAATATTACAATAGTGAAAAACAGTAAAACAAAAAATCCGGGAATCGGTTGACATTTTAAAAAGGATTTGTTATCCTATCTCCTAGCAATAATAGACAGTTCGTTTGTACCATCCTGTCTCTAAACAAAACCAGGACTATACAATATTTAAAGGAAAATTCTGCCACAACGGCAGAACAGGATAAATTTGCATAGTATGTTTAGAACATGGATTTGGGCTGAATCCATGTTCTTTTTGTACGCATTGCGGCGCACGTTTCTGTAGGACAGCAGCAGGCAGTCAGCAGGAAGAGTTACATGACAGAATGGAAAACGTACGGAAAAGAGGAAAAATGTATATTTTAAAGACGGAACACAGCTTTGATGCGGCGCATTTTTTATATGGATATGACGGAAAATGCAGCAATATTCATGGACACCGCTGGCGTGTTGTACTGGAAGTCTGTACGGAGGATTTACAGGAAGACGGACAAAACCGCGGCATGTATGTGGACTTTGGTGATTTAAAGCGGGATTTAAGGGAATGTGTGGATGCACTTGATCACTGCCTCATTATTGAAACCGGCAGTTTAAAGGAAGCGACACTTGCAGCGCTTGAAAGCGAGCAGTTTAAGATTTTGCAGTTTCCGTTCCGTCCGACGGCGGAAAATATGGCAAAATATTTTTATGAAAAAATGCAGCAGGCAGGATACCGTGTAAAACGTGTAACCGTATATGAAACACCGAATAATGCGGCGTGCTATGAGGAATAAAGTATGAACATGAAAAATCAAATAAAGTACCCGGTGGTGGAACAGTTTGTGAGTATCAACGGAGAAGGAACAAAAGCCGGGGAACTGGCAGTTTTTATCCGTTTTAAGGGGTGCAACTTAAATTGCAGTTATTGTGATACACAATGGGCAAACAGACAGGATACCCCGGCGGTCGAAAAGACGGCGGCAGAACTGGTGGCAGACGTGTGCCACACAGGAATAGACAATGTGACAATGACAGGCGGAGAACCGTTGCTGCAGATAGAACTTGCGGGTCTGATAAAAGAACTGTTGTCTGCAGGAAAAGCTGTTGAGATTGAAACCAACGGAAGTGTCAGTCTGGAAAATGTGCGTGCACAGGTAAAACATTTAACACAAGAACGGCAATCTATGGAGCGGCTTTCAATGACCATGGATTATAAGCTGGCAGGCAGTGGAATGGAAACATTTATGCGCCTGCAGAATTTTTCCGAATTACAGCCGCAGGATACCGTCAAATTTGTGGCGGGCAGCATTGAAGATTTGGAAAAGACACGGCAGATAATACAGGAATATGGATTGACACAGAAATGTCATGTATACATCAGCCCGGTATTTGGTGCGATTGAACCCGCAGACATTGTGGAATACATGAAAGCACATCAGATGAACGGCGTGCGTATGCAGTTACAAATGCACAAATTTATCTGGGCACCGGATGAAAGAGGCGTTTAGTGTGAAAAATAACGCTGATGCGCTTATTTTTCACACAGCTATTTGTTTCTGGGTAAAAACAAATAGACTTTATCGCAGAACTGAATGGAGAGAAAAATGAAAGAGATTGATACAGAAGCGGTGGCTTATCATATCCGTGGGCTGTTAGAAGCACTCGGAGATGACCCGGACAGGGAAGGGCTAAAGGAAACACCGCAACGGGTTGCCAGAATGTACGAAGAAGTATTTGAGGGCATGAGATATACCAATGAAGAGATTGCACAGATGTTTGACAAGACATTTTCGGAAGACGAAGAAGGCGGAACGGACCGTTACGGTGATATGGTCGTTGTCAAAGATATTGACATTTTTAGTTACTGCGAACATCATCTGGCATTAATGTATGATATGAAAGTTACGGTGGCTTATGTACCCAACGGTAAAGTCATCGGACTTAGTAAAATTGCAAGAATCGCGGATATGGTGGCAAAGCGGTTACAGCTTCAGGAACGCATCGGCACGGATATTGCGGACATTATTACGCAGGTGACCGGCTCGGAAGACGTAGCTGTTTATATAGAAGGCTGCCACAGCTGCATGACGGCACGCGGAATCCGAAAGACGAATACAAAAACATATACACAGACACTAAGAGGGAGATTTCAAAATGAAAGCAATGGTTTTATGCAGTGGTGGCGTTGACAGTACCACTTGTTTAGGAATGGCAGTTGATAAGTATGGTGCGGAAAATGTGATTGCACTGTCCATTTACTATGGACAGAAGCATACCAAAGAAATCGAGTGTGCGAAAAAAGTAACACAGCATTATCAGGTAGAGCATTTATCACTGGATTTGGAAAAGATATTCCAGTACAGCGATTGTTCCCTGCTTTCACATTCAGATAAAGAGATTCCGCAGGAAAGCTATGCCAGCCAGATAGAAAAGACAAACGGTACACCGGTATCCACATACGTGCCGTTCCGCAACGGACTGTTTTTATCCAGTGCGGCAAGCATTGCACTGTCAAAGGGCTGTGAAGTCATTTACTATGGTGCACACAGCGATGACGCGGCGGGAAGCGCATACCCGGACTGTAGTGATGCGTTCAACCGGGCGATAAATGACGCTATTTATATAGGAAGCGGAAAGCAGTTAAAGGTGGAAGCACCGTTTATTGCACGCACTAAAGCAGAGGTCGTAAAAATCGGACTCGACCTTCATGTGCCGTATGAATATACATGGAGCTGCTATGAGGGAAATGAAAAACCGTGTGGAGTCTGCGGAACGTGCATTGACCGTGCCAAAGCATTTGCGGCAAACGGTGTTAAAGACCCGGCATTATCATTTTAAAAATATAAATAAGGAAGGAAAAACAATGGCAGGAAGAAGTAAAGAAGAAACGCAGGGTGTAACACTGCTTGGCAATCAGGGAACAAAGTATCCCGACAATTATGCGCCGGAGGTTTTGGAAACATTTGTAAACAAACACCCGGATAATGACTATTTTGTAAAATTTAACTGCCCGGAATTTACAAGCCTCTGCCCGATTACAGGTCAGCCGGACTTTGCAGCAATTACAATTTCGTATGTGCCGGATGTAAAAATGGTAGAGAGTAAATCATTAAAGCTGTATCTGTTCAGCTTCCGCAATCACGGAGATTTTCATGAAGACTGTGTCAACATCATCATGAAAGATTTAATCCGCCTGATGGAGCCGAAATACATAGAAGTATGGGGAAAATTCACCCCGCGCGGCGGCATTTCCATTGACCCGTACTGTAATTACGGCAGGCCGGGAACACGCTGGGAGCAGGTCGCATGGGAGCGGTTAAGCGGTCATGACTTATATCCTGAGAAGGTAGACAACCGCTAAACTGGTTATAAGGATTTTAGCAACTGACCATATATAAATTTAAAACTGAATATAAACAGATTTAAAACTGGGCATTATAAAAATATTATTTTTGAATATTTTATTATACCCAGTTTTTGCTATACTCCATTTAAATGTTGATTCAAAATTAATAAAAAGGAAATGGAGAAAAAAACGATGGCAAACGAAAATGCAAAAAACAGATACGAATTAAATAAAGAATTGGCACAGATGTTAAAGGGCGGCGTTATTATGGACGTTACCACACCGGAACAGGCAAGAATCGCACAGGAAGCAGGCGCATGTGCGGTCATGGCACTGGAAAGAATCCCGGCGGATATCCGTGCGGCAGGCGGTGTTGCAAGAATGAGTGACCCGAAGATGATCAAAGGAATTCAGGAAGCAGTCACCATTCCTGTTATGGCAAAATGCAGAATCGGACATTTTGCAGAAGCGCAGATTCTGGAAGCAATCGAAATCGACTATATTGATGAAAGCGAAGTATTATCTCCGGCAGATGATGTTTACCACATTGATAAGCACAAGTTTTCCGTACCGTTTGTATGCGGCGCAAAGGATTTAGGGGAAGCGTTAAGGAGAATTAACGAAGGCGCTTCGATGATTCGTACAAAGGGTGAACCGGGAACAGGTGATGTTGTACAGGCAGTCCGTCATATGAGAAAAATGAACAGCGAAATGGCAAGACTCGTTTCTATGCGTGAGGACGAGCTGTTTCAGGCGGCAAAGGAATTACAGGTACCGTATGATTTAGTGTTATATGTTCATGAGAATGGAAAGCTTCCTGTTGTAAATTTTGCGGCAGGCGGTGTTGCAACACCGGCAGATGCGGCACTGATGATGCAGCTCGGCGCAGAAGGTGTATTCGTAGGTTCCGGAATCTTCAAATCCGGTGATCCGGCAAAACGGGCAAGAGCTATTGTTCAGGCTGTTACCTATTATAACGATCCGGTGAAATTGGCAGAACTGTCGGAAAACCTCGGAGAGGCTATGTCAGGACTCGAGATTAAAACATTGGAGAATAAATATGCTGAGAGAGGTTGGTAAATCCGATATATCCATTTAAACTCAGTAACTTTTTACATGAAAATAGGAATTTTGGGTTTTCAGGGTGCTGTCATCGAACACCAGCGACACATCGAACAATTGGGGCAGGAAGCTGTCGTTGTCCGCTATACGGAACAATTGGCCGAGATCGATGGTATTATTTTACCCGGAGGGGAGAGTACTACCATGGGAAAATTACTAAACAGGACCGGAATGATGGAACCGCTCCGTGAAAAAATTCAGCAGGGGATGCCGGTTTGGGGTACGTGTGCAGGCATGATCCTGTTGGCAAAGGAGTTGGATCAGGATCCGGTTGTGCATTTGGGAATGATGGATATCACGGTCAGACGGAATGCTTACGGTACGCAAATCGATAGTTTCGATACTCAGGTGGTGATTCCGATTTATTGGAAGGATGTTTGTTTTGGTATAATGCTT
>OJNJ01001823.1_pt1 | contig 11729 bp, 8 predicted proteins | sample 1597491 | NCBI WGS metagenome assembly OJNJ01 (sample SAMEA2452132, study PRJEB22498) | human gut metagenome | biome: human feces; feature: human gut; material: feces | place: Australia | collected 2012 | reverse complement strand
AGGTCGTATTCAGTTTGCACCAATCCGCTCCTGAGGTGACGGAAGCTACCCATTTTGTGCTTTCTGTTGAGTTATATCCGCCGTTTCCGCTTGCGTCGCAAGTTCCGAACTCAGATACAAGAACAGGAAGTCCCTTTTTGTAGCAGTTCTGAAGTCTGTTTCTCAGCCAATCAGTGTGAGTGTTTGCATAGAAGTGAAGAGCATAAACGCAGTTTTTGTCTGAAAGCTTGTTGCCAAGCACCTGATCTATGTCCTGACTCCATGTGCCTGTACCGCAAATTATGATAGCGTCACTGTCGTATTTTCTGATAGTGCTTACAACGCTCTGGCAGTAACTTTTTATGCCGCCTGTCCATGTTACACCGCCGTTAGGCTCGTTGCAGATCTCGTAAATAACGTTATTGTAGTCCTTGTAGGTCTTAGCCATTTCTGTGAAGAACTTGATAGCTTCATTTTTGTGGTTGTTAGGGTTTTGGTCATTGAGAACGTGCCAGTCGATTATAGCATACATTCCAAGAGACTTTGCGTTCTCAACGCCTGTCTTGACTTTCTGCTTTGCCTGTGCCTGATACTTGCCGTTCTCGGTGCAGTAGCCACCCCATTCTTCTGTGTACATTGCAATTCTTATAGTGTTGACCTTCCAGTCATCTCTCAGCACTTTAAGAGAGTCCTTTGTAAGGATATCGGAGAAATCTTCCCACATGATGCCGTGAGTTGACATACCCTTTATCTTGAATACCTTGCCGTTCTTGTCAACAATATTCGCACCCTTTACAGAAAGCTGACCATGCTGTGAAACTGGGGTCAAAACAGCAGGAGCTTTAGATGTGGTAGCCGATACCTCTGCAGAATATTTTCCGTAGTGGTTAGCTTTCTTGTCGTCTGTCTTGCAGGCTCTTATCTTGAACTTGTATGTGGTCTTCTGGCTGAGATTTTTTACAGTGTAGCTTGTGCCTGTGGTCTTCGCAATCTCTTTCCACTGACCATTTTTAAGCTGAAATACTCTGTAATTTGTGCATCCTATCTTTGTCCATGAAAGCTTTACGCTGTTATAGGAAACGCTTGATACTTTAAGACCCTTTGCAGGCTGTGGGTTCGTGGCGGTGTTCCAGTTGTTTGAATATGCGCCGTATACCTTTTTTCCTTTCACGGTCTTGTAGGCTCTTACCTTGAAGTTTTCACGGGTAGCATTTGGCAGATTTTTCACAGTGTATGTGAGGGTCGAGCCACTTTTTACGTCTGCGATCTGCGGATATTTACCGTTTTTCCTCATACAAACTGAGTATCCCGAAGCTCCGCTGACCTTTTTCCAGCTAAGCTTTATCTCGCTGTTGCTAAGTGTTTTTGAAGTAAGCCCTGTGACTTTTCCGACGCTTGCCGCCTCAACAGTTATCGCCGTCTGCGAAAGAAGCGGCGTTTCGTCCGCAGCAGGCAGTGCCGCCGCAGCCGACATGAGTGTTACCGAGGTCAACAGCACAGCGGCGGCTTTCTTCAGACTGGTTAATCTTCCCATAATTATTCCTCCAATAATGAATATTGTAACTTTTCATTCATATTTATTATAAGTTTAACATATTTTCATTCGTTTGTAAACAGCAAAAGCCTATTTTAAAACTTAAATACTTCACAAATTTTAAATTCGTTCATTGGTGAAAATGTAATAAATCCTCCCTATTTACTATAGAAGTACGAAAAATGAATAAATTACAAATGATTAAAAAACGGTAACAAGAGCTTTTTTGGACAGTTGAAAACTACAGTTGAAAACTTTTGAAAATGTTGAAAACTATGTTGAAAATGTTTAAAACTCATGCTATAACAGCAATTTGGTGTTGAAAATTATAAAGTTTTCAACAATCGTCCGTTTTTTTACCCTTGTCTGTAACCAAAATGTAATCAAATCATTACATTGTGATATCCAAAAAAACGTACTTGAAAGAGTTGAAAATGTACAGAATATTATTTGATTTGTAATCATTGTGTAACGTGGTTTACTTTATCTCACAAAGTAAGTGAGTTTTACATTATAACGCATAAATAATAAAAATCATGCCTGTTTTGGTGAAAACCGCTATTGACATCGTGCCATAGACAGTGTATACTGTTAGTAAATCATATTTGCATAGAAGCGCATGACAAATGTCAATTGACAGTTGGAACGTGGTGTGCTATACTTGATTTATTCACAAAAATACAATGATACAGACAAAGAAAGGAATGGGAAAACGATAGAAACCGTTTTACAGGTCAAAGGGCTTTCAAAGCAGTACAAAAAAGGCATTTACGCCTCCCATAACGTCACTTTTGACGTTGGAAAGGGCGAGATATTTGCGCTTATAGGTCCAAACGGTGCAGGAAAGACAACAACAATAAGAATGATATCAACACTTTTGCAGGCAACAGAGGGCGACGCTATCGTGGCAGGTCATAGTATTCTCACTGAACCTGATATGGTAAGAAAAAGCATTACATACCTCCCTGACGAGGCTGGTGCGTATAAGACCATGACAGGCAGAGAATATCTGGAGTTCATGGCTTCTATCTATGCCGACAACGGAGAACAGGCTTACGAGTTTGTTAAGCGTGGCTGTGAGATATGCGAGCTTGGTGACAGGCTTAATGATAAAATATCAAATTATTCCCGTGGTATGGCAAGAAAGCTTCTCCTTGCAAGGGCGATAATGCCGCTCCCTGCACTGGCTATCCTTGACGAGCCGACTTCGGGACTTGATATCATAAACGCCCTTGAAATAAGAAGAATGATAAAAAAGCTTGCTTCTGAGGGCATGAGCTTTCTGCTTTCTTCCCACAATATGCTTGAAATAGAGTATGTTTCAGACAGAGTGGGTATAATTGCAAAGGGCGAGTTGCTGGAGGTCGGCAAGCCTGCGGAGCTTATTGAAAAATATGGCGCTCAGAACCTTGAAGAAGTCTTTGAAAGGGTGGTGCTTGACCGTGAAGTTTTATAGTCTTTTCCGCAAGGAATTAAAGGAAATGCTTAGCCTGCAAACTATTATAACAATGATAGTCACAGTAGTGGTGCTTGTTATGGCAGGTCAGGCAATGTCAGGGGCAATAAGCGACAGTGCCGAAAAGGCTTCCGACCTTACTATCTGCGACCTTGACAAAACAGAGTTCACAGAAAACGTTTTAAACTCTCTGAAAGCTACCGCAAAGGCTGGTGACGGCAAGATAACAGTTGTAGATATAAAGTCTGACGACTATGCCGCAGAGCTTAAAAGGCTCGATCAGGACAGTGTTGTGATAATACCAAAAGGCTTTACAGAGCAGGTAAAACAGCATAAAAAGGCAGACGTTGGATATGTTCAGAGAATGACCTCTCTTGCGACCATGTCAAATATAAACACAGGCTCAGACACTGCCCTTGCAGTTATACAGCAGGCAGTAAAATCAACTATCTATCAGGATAAGCTTTCAAGCGGCGCAATGACAGAGGACGAAATGAATCAGCTTGAAGACCCTGTACTGCTTTCTGAAACAACGGTTGTTGGCGACAAGGCAGATAAAGTGAGCAGTTCTATAGTGATGTCGCTTTGCTCGGCACAGAGCATGGTAGTGCCTATAATAATGTTCGTTCTTATAATGTTCTCGGCTCAGATGATACTTAGCGCGATCTCTACCGAGAAAATAGACAAGACCCTTGAGACGCTTCTTTCCGCACCTGTTTCAAGACTTTCAGTCCTTGCGTCAAAAATGCTTGCCGCAGGTGTTGTTGCGGCTTTGCAGGCTGTGGTCTATATGTTCGGCATGAGCAAAATGACAGGCGGTCTTACTGAGGGCATGGGAGATACCTCAGCATATGAATCTGCAATGGAAAATCTTGGTCTTACCATGAGCGTCGGACAGTATGTTCTTGTGGGAATACAGATGTTTGTGTCTATCCTTATCTCATTGTCACTCTCAATGGTATTAGGAGCACTTGCAAAAGACGCAAAATCTGCCCAGACAATGCTTTTGCCTATAACCTTCTCCGCAATGATACCATATCTTCTTGCAATGGTAGTTGATATCAGAACGCTTTCACCTGTTATAAAGTATATCGTCTATGCTATACCGTTCACCCATACCTTTATGGCAAGCGAGAACGTAATGTTTGGCAATTACAGCCTTTATGCAGGGGGACTTATCTATCAGATAGTGCTTCTTGTAGTGTGCATGACTGTCGCACTGAAAATCTTCATGAGCGACAAGATATTCACAATGTCGATAGGCGGAAAGCAGAGAACAAGAAAGTCATTTGCTTTTAAGAAGAAATAATATCACATAAAAGCGTATAATTACGCCACTTATATGTAGGGGGAGCGACTCAATTTCTGTTTAACAGAAATACGACGTCCCACCATATAGGTTTTATCGCAAAACAAAAAACCGCTGCGGATCTTTCTCCGTGGCGGTTTTGCTTTGTGCTATTTAATTTTCTGAAGTTTTAAGCCCCGTGTCCTCGTCAACAATGCCGTTATCCTGCGTGATATTGAAAATGCACCATTTTCCGCTGCATTTTCCAACGTAGATGTAAAGCTTTGCGTCCTCACTGCCCTTTGAGCCTTTGAAAGTCACGTTCGTTACTATCTCATAAGCCTCTGAAACATTCGGTGCAGAGCCGTAAAAGCTTTTGTATTCGCTCAGGTCATATTCAGATTCTTTAAGCTTTGTTTCTCTGCCGAAAGATACGTCAATAGTGTAATCAGAACCATAGCTTTCAATGAAATCACCATAAAGGACTTCTTTCATAACCTGCTCTTTGCCATATCCGCCTTCGGTTCGCTGCTGTTCATATTCGTTCTTCATCTCATTCGGAAAGCACTCCACGAATGAGTCGAAATCGCTTGTCTGTATGGACTTGAAGTATTTTTCTATTACCTCTGTCTTTGTGGAGTTGAAAATAACTCCGCTTTTGTATAGCACAGCCACGATAACGCCTATAACAACTACCGCCACAATGGCAAGGGTCTTTTTGCCTGCGTTGGGATCATAGTGACGCTTTATCTCAGTGTCCTCTTTTTTCTCCTTTTCCCACTCGGCGTAAAGCTCTTTTTCCTCCTCGGTCCTGAAACGTTCAGGCTTCGTGGGCTTTTTGTATTTGTCGGCGGCGTGGGTCTTTAAGTTTGGGTCGCCATAGCCGCACTTGTCGCAGTGATCTCCCTCATAATAGTTTCCACATGATTTGCAAAGTTTTGACATTTTTGTACCTCGTGTCTGTGTTTGTAGATGTATGGTATGAGCATAAAAGCATATTGGGCGAACACAGTCCGCTCTACAGTTTTACTTCTGCTTGTAGTCTTTGAGGAAATCTCTCATTTCATTCATGGAGTATTCAAGATCCTCAAGCTTAGGAAGATAAACTATCCTGAAATGGTCAGGCTGTTCCCAGTGGAAGCCGCCGCCATGAACAAGAAGTATCTTCTTCTCACGGAGAAAATCAAGCACGAACTGCTCGTCATTTGTGATGTTGAAACGCTTTGCGTCTATCTTAGGGAAGATATAGAATGCCGCCTTAGGCTTTACAGCCGACAGACCGTCAATGCTGTTAAGTGCGTTGTAGATATACTCTCTCTGATCGTAGATACGTCCCCCCGGCAGGAGCAGATCGTCAGTTTTTGTGTAATCACCAAGAGCATATTTGATTATATACTGGCTCGGTACATTTGAACAAAGCCTCATGCTTGAAAGCATATTAAGACCCTCTATGTAGCCTTTTACTCTGCTCTTATCACCACTAAGGGTCATCCAGCCTACACGGAAGCCTGCGATACGATGTGACTTTGAAAGTCCGTTAAGAGTGATGCAGAAAACGTCAGGGCCAAGTGAAGCGATAGAAGTATGCTCAACGCCGTCCATAAGAAGTCTGTCATATATCTCGTCTGAGAATATGATAAGCTCATGACGTCTTGCCATGTCTGCTATCTTTTCAAGTATCTCTTTTGGATATACCGCACCTGTCGGGTTGTTAGGGTTGATGATAACGATAGCCTTTGTCTTGTCTGTTATCTTCTTTTCCATGTCTTCAAGGTCAGGATACCATTCGGAGCTTTCATCACAAATATAGTGAACGGCAGTACCGCCTGCAAGAGTAACGGAAGCTGTCCACAGCGGATAGTCAGGGGCAGGAACAAGAACCTCGTCGCCGTTGTTGAGAAGACCCTGCATTACCATTGTGATAAGCTCGGAAACACCGTTTCCGGTGTAGATATCGTTAAGACTTTCAACAGGTATGCCCTTAAAGTGTGCATAATCATAAATAGCCTGTCTTGCTTCTGTTATGCCCTTTGAGTCGGAATAGCCCTGAGCGTTTCTCAGATTGTCTGTCATTGCCTGTATTATCTCGTCAGGGGCATTGAATGCGAACGGAGCAGGGTTTCCGATATTGAGCTTGAATATCTTCTCTCCCTTTGCTATCATTTCATTTGCTTCGTCCATAACAGGACCTCTTATATCATAACACACGTTATCAAGCTTGCTTGATTTTGAAAAAGTTCTCATTTTATAAAGCTTCCTTTCGCTTTTTGTTTTTCTTTTTATCTTTACTCTTTGTAAGCTCAAAGCTTCTGAGGGTAAGATCTTCTATCTCCTCTGTTGGCACGTCGCTGTCGAGATACAATGTTATCCAGTGGACCTTGTTCATGTGATAAGCTTCCGTCACGCCCTTGTAGATATCCCTGTAAAACAGCACTTCTTCGGGTTTTAGCTTTAAGTTTACTATCCACCTGTCATTGTGGAGCATCAAAAGCCCGAACCACTTTTTCGTGTCCCAGTGGCGCAGTGCAGTGGACTGAAAGTCCTCGTTGAAAGGCTGGTCATATGTCGCACCTGCAATAGAGCCGCAAAAGTCAAGATATTCTTCTTTTGTCATAAAATCACCGACCTTTGCAAAATAAAGAAGTGTACTCGTTTAAGGCAAAGCCGTCAGGTGGGCTTTGTGCTGTGTTGCCTTAATAGTATACCTTATTATAATAACACTGCTTTGACCCTCTGTCAAGAAGAAAGTCAAGAAAAAAGCTGTCCCGATCTCTCGGAACAGCTCTTTCCCTGAAGTAAAAGAATATGAAAAATATGAAGAAAGCTTTGTTATTTAGAAACCATAGCCGTAGTCGTATCCGCCAAGACCGTTTCCATAGTAGCCGTTGTAGTCGTCGTTGTTATTGTTATTATTATTGTTATTGTTGTTCTGGTCGTTGTCATTTGACTCAGAAGTGTCCTCTGTGGACTCGCCGAGAACAACGTCAACATTTATCATTTTCTTGTTTCTGTATATAGTAAGCTGAACAGTGTCACCGACTTTGCACTTGTTCTTTATCTCATTCAGCTCGCTGATGTTTGATATAACAGTTCCGTTTATGCCTATAACGATATCATTTTCCTGAATACCAGCCTTTTCAGAGCCGCTTCCCTTAGTAACGCTCTTTACAAGGAAGCCCTGTGGGATACCGTAGTATGATGAATATGCGCTTGTGATGTCTGTGCCTGAAATTCCAAGGCTAGGTCTGCCTGTAACGTAACCGTTTTTCATAAGGTCCTCAACAATAGGGAGCGCCTCGTCGATAGGGATAGCAAACCCAAGTCCCTCGCCCACAGATGATGATACCTTTGCAGAGGTGATGCCTATTACCTGACCATATGCGTTGATGAGTGGTCCACCTGAGTTACCGCTGTTGATAGAAGCGTCTGTCTGGATAAGATTCATTGTCCTGTCTTCAACAGTGAGCGTTCTGTCTGTTGCGGAGATTATACCTGCTGTTACAGAGTTTGCAAGTGAGAAGCCAAGTGGGTTGCCTATTACGATAGAAGCTTCACCTACCTGAAGATCTGCAGATGTGCCGAACTCAGCGGCTGTAAGTCCCTTTGCGTCTATCTTCAAAACTGCGATATCAGTCTGAGTGTCTTTGCCTACAAGGGTAGCTGTGTATGTGAGGTTGTCCTCACCGTCATCAGAGCTGCTGTCAGAGCTTGATTTGCTGTCATCTGATTTGCTTGAAGTATCGTTGTAGCTGTCAGGAAGCACAACTGAAATAGACTGTGCACCGTCAACAACGTGTGCGTTGGTTACGATGTAGCCGTCCTCGCTCATTACGATACCTGAACCTGTTGCAGTGCCGTTTGAAAGGATACAGGAGATGCCTACAACAGAAGGCGATACCTTCTTTACTATCTCAGGGATAGTCAGTGCGTCGGACGGAGTTGAGAGCTGCTGGATAGTTGGCAGATTTGAACGGTCAACAGTGCTTTTTGCACTGTTTGATGAGCTGTCGTCCTTTGAAACAACGGTGCCGCTGTTTGATGAGCCTACAGCGTTCTTTCCTGTAACAAGATTGTAGCCTACAATGGAAGTAGTTCCGATAGCTGCAACGCAAAGCACTGCAATAATGCCTGAAAGCACCTTCTTGCCCTTTGACTTTTTCTTATTAGGATTGTATGTGAACTCATTCACGCTGCCTGCCTGAGCCTGATATTGATTATATCCGTTTTGCTGTGTATAGCTATTATCAAAATTGTTATTATTGTTGTCATTGAAGTTGTTGTTTTTGTATTCATTCATGATGAAAACCTCCTAGTATGTCAGCGGCGTGAGCCGTGGTATTCCATTTTATCCGCCCCTTGCGGGGCTTTCTTGTTTCGTTATCTAATATTATACTTGTTTATGTGAAAACTGTATGATAAATAGGACAATGTTTAATGTTTTTTATGGGAATAATACGCTATATTGCAGGCTCATTTCTTTCACATTTGGCTTTTTTTATAGGTTCAAATTGCACAAATGCCTTTTTGTGTAGTTTTTATTGTCTCCTTTTACATAATGTTAAGAACAGTTTTGTTTTTGCATATTTTAAATAAATAAATCAAATGTTTTTTGTGCATATCGGTAGAAATTTTTCGGATCTTATTCTTTAAAATGTAAAATTATTATTAATTGAAAACTAAAATCTTGACAGTTACAGAGTTTTCAACCTTTTTTGACAAGATTTATTGCGAAATGCACAAAAAATGATTTTAAGGTTTGTCTAAGGTGACTAAATCCTCCGCAAGCTTTGTTTTTATGTTATCTTAAACGTTTAATATCCTTGACAAAATACAGAGAAATTGATATAATTAAGATTAGCTAAATAAGCCCATTTTGGCATTTTACATAAAATTGTGGGCTGATTTGCATAATTTATTGCCCGAAATTTGAACATATTGTACAAGAAATACAATATGTTGTGGCCGTTGTGTGCTTCTGACACGATATGTGAATAATGCACAAATATCTTAATCTTTGTTTGAGTATATTACATATGTCAAAATGACCAATACAGTGGCTGAGATGAGGGCGATGATCCTGTTTGATGTGATAAAGGAGCCATGCGGTATGGACACTATACTTTCAACTGAAGATCTGTGCCGTGATTTCAAGATCGGCGACGGAAGCGTTGTGAATGCGCTGAAAAATATCAACATTGAAATAGAAAAAGGCAAGCTGACGATCCTTAGAGGACGTTCAGGAAGCGGTAAGACTACTCTTATCAATATTCTTGGAGCGCTTGACAAGCCAACAAAGGGCAAGGTCATGTTTGGCGGACGGGATATTACAAGGCTTTCTGAAAGAGCCAGAGATGATATACGACGGTATAAAATGGCGTTTGTGTTCCAATCTGTGGCACTCATGTCGGGAATGACCGCTTATGAAAACGTTGACTTTGGTCTAAGACTTGCGAAATATCCATATGAAGAAAGGGATAAGCGCACAAGGGAATGTCTGCGAAGCGTGGGACTTGAAAAGCGAATGTTCCACCGACCGGGGGAAATGTCCGGCGGTGAACAGCAGCGAGTTGCTATAGCAAGAGCTATCGCACATAAGCCTGACATAATTTTTGCGGACGAGCCTACTGCCGAGCTTGATACGGCAACTGCGCTCCACGTTGTAAAGCTTTTCAAAGAGCTGGTGGCTAGAGATGAGATGACTATCATAATGACCACTCACGACCCTAGCATGATAGATATAGCTGATAAGGTCTATACATTAGAGGACGGTGAGATAGTTGAGTGATGAACTTGATACTATTGTAGCTGCCGACAATGATAAATATATGATACGGTGTGAAAATCTGGTGAAGATCTACAAAACTTCTGATGTTGAGGTGGTGGCGCTCCAAGGACTTGACCTGGATGTCGAGCGTGGAGAACTTATGGCCATCGTCGGAAACTCAGGAAGTGGTAAATCTCAATATGCTTGGAGGACTTGATAAGCCTTCGGCGGGAAACCTTTATGTGGACGGTAAGGACCTCCTGAAGTTTACCGATAAGGATTATATGGAGTATAAAAGGAACACCGTAGGCTTTGTGTGGCAGAATAATGCAAGAAATCTTGTGCCGTATCTTACGGCTGTGCAGAATGTTGAGCTTCCTATGCTGCTCAACGGCGAGCATAAAAGACGGCAGAAAGCACTGGAGCTGCTTGACAGAGTGGGACTGCTGAAAAGAAAAAACAGCAGGCTCGACCAGATGTCGGGAGGCGAACAGCAAAGAGTTGCAATAGCTATTGCATTGGCAAACGATCCGAGATTACTGTTGGCTGATGAACCTACAGGCTCGGTGGATACAAAAACTTCCAATATGATACTTGATATATTCAAGGAGCTTAATAAAGATGAGAAGATCACTATAGTGATCGTTACCCATGACCTTAAGCTTGCCGATCATATCGACAGAGTGGTGGCTATCAGAGACGGAAGAACAAGCTCTGAGATCGTAAGAAAGCGTTCTTATGTGGAGGAGCTTAATGAAATGGGAGATATCGTGCTGGTTGAGAACAGCGAGGAAACGGCTCATGAAGAGCTTATCGTCCTCGACAGATCTGGACGGCTGCAGCTCCCGAAGGACTTTATGGACGCTCTTGAGATAAAAGGCGGCGATAAGGTCAAGGTCGAACTTGATGAGAACGGCGAAAAGCTTGTGCTGTTCAGATCGGGGGGGACGTAAGTTTTATTTTCTTTATTTCCCGTGGGGGATCACATAATGAAGAGGTTCTATACTATTTATATTAGAATGTAATTAAGTAGGCTTGATTCTCGCAAAACCAAAAGCAATTTATTTAGAAAGGTGGATTCATAGTGAAAGACACAATGTTTAGGCGTGTTATTGCTTCCGCATTGGCACTTGCTCTGTGTGCAAGCGCATCAGTTCCAGCATTTGCAGACAGTGAAGCGGCGGACGACAGCACTCTAGGCACGCAGGCAACTGCTGATGATTCTGCAACAGGCGACGGAAGCTCCGCTGCCACGACGGGTACCGATTCGATCCGTCAGACTTCTTATACTAACTATGTAAAGAAGTATACCGACGCTGCAAGACCTGATAAGACAGTCGAGGTCTTGGGAAAGGATTACGATCCTGCTTCAGTAACAGACGCTCAGATCACTGTAACAACAGTAGATGGAGAGAATGATGTTATGCAGTGGGCAAATCAGGAGGGTTCAGTTTCTTGGACGGTGAACATTCCTGAAACAGGCGTCTACAATATCAAGATGATATATGAGGCACTTGAAAGCAACACAAACGACGTTGAGTTTTCGTTGCTTATCGACGGCGAAAGCCCATATGCAACAGCGTCAAGAATCACGCTGAGCAAGAGATGGATCAACGAATCTGAGATCAAACAGGATTCAAGACAGAACGATATCCGTCCTGGACAGATATCGACTCCATGCTGGCAGGAAACTCCTCTGGAGGACATC
>OJNJ01001822.1_pt1 | contig 11730 bp, 7 predicted proteins | sample 1597491 | NCBI WGS metagenome assembly OJNJ01 (sample SAMEA2452132, study PRJEB22498) | human gut metagenome | biome: human feces; feature: human gut; material: feces | place: Australia | collected 2012 | reverse complement strand
TCCTTATGGTGCAGGCAATGAGAGCCGTTCACCAGTATTCATTCGGAAAAACACTTGCTTCAATTATTGGTACGATCATCGCAATGCTTCTTATATTGTTCCTTGCGATACTTCTCCTTTCATTGTTCCAGCAGGTATATGTATTCGGTTACTCAGTTTATACTGAGATCATGTACAGGATCAGAGGCTAAAACAGAAACGGTGGTGTAAATAATAAATGCATAACAAAAGTTACAAGAAAGCAGTTGTCTTTGCTATCTGCCTTACAATGCTGATGCCTCTGGGGTCAATGGTGGTTTCTTCCACTGACGAGAGTTCAAGCCAGGCTGATTCAAGCGCCGCAGTAAAGGATACTGACAGCAGTGTCGATTCAGCGGCTGATGATACAAGCTCAGCTGACGCTTCCGACGCAGCAGCTACTGCCGATGAAAGCAGCGATAAAGCTGCCGAAGACTCAGCAGCCGATGAGAAAACAACTACTACAGCAAGCAAGGACGACGAGGTTCAGCCTATAACTGACGAAGAAGCTCTTGCAATGTGCGAAAAGATAACAGAGAACGACAAGATAGCTCTTTATCTTGACGAAGAAAACGAAAGACTTTGTCTTTATGTAAAGGCTTCAGGTAAGTATTGGTGGACTTCGCCTATAAATGTTCAGGCTGACCAGACAATTATCGACACAGTTAAGGGCACAGCAATGAAAAATGCCCAGAGAAAGCAGATCGCTGCAAGTGCCGCTATCAGAGTCGGTGACCTTAGACAGGAAAAGAGAACAGAGTCCCCTGCTCCGGTTTACTCCAACAAGGCAAAAGTAAAATGGCAGAAAAATTCAGACGGCGTTGTTGCTACATATAACTACGTTTCTGATGGTGTGAAGCTCAAGATACACTATGTTCTTGAGGACGATAACCTCTATGTTTACTGCGATTCAGATGAGATCGAGGAGAAAAACACTTCTCAGGTAGACGGAAAGGTGCTTACAAAGATCGAGTTCTGCCCTAACTTCGGCGCTGCTGATTCAACTGCGACAGGCTATATGATAGTTCCTGACGGAAGCGGTGCTGTAATAAACTACAACAACGGCAAGACCGAGTACGCTGACTATAATCAGCAGGTATTCGGCAGAGATTATACAGCTGTTCCAATAACAGCTCCAAGAACCACTCAGCAGGCTTATATGCCAGTCCTTGCAACAGTAAGCGGTTCATCTGGACTTGTTTGCGTTGCTTCTGACGGTGAGTCAAACGTTTATGCTCACGCTCAGGTATGCGGACAGGAAAAGCAGGCTTACAACACTTGTTACTTCGAATTTGAAACAAGAAGCTCAGACTCATTCTTCATGAGCGGTGATAACTCAAACAAGATCACAGTGTTCGAGAAGAACGGAATAAAGACCGAGAGATTTGGAGTTCGTTATTATCCTGTTGATTCAGACAACGGCGAGGATCTTAACTACGCTGACTGCGCTGAGGTCTACAGAAACTACCTTATCAATAATAGGGGTCTTAAAGCTAAGGCTCAGGCAAATAAGAGCGATCTTTACGTTGACCTTTATGGCGGCGTTATGAAGGATACTTCTATTCTCGGTATCCCATTCAATCTTAAAACAGAGATCACTGGCTTCGATCAGGCTTCAGACATACTTGATATCCTCAAGGACGGCGGAGTTGACAACATAACTGTCAACTATAACGACTGGACAAATGACTCTATCAAGAACAAGATATCCACAGAGGTATCTCCGTCCGGCAAGCTTGGTGGTTCAAGCGCATTTGATAAGCTTATCTCAAAGGACGATAATATGAAGATCGTTCCTTCAATGAACAACTTCAAGATGGACAGTGGTTCATGGGGATATATGACTCTTACAAGCACAGCTATCAGAGTTTCAAATGCTTATTCAAGACAGTCATCATACAGCCCAGCCTTCGGTGTTGCAGAAAAGGGAGTTTCACCTGCTCTGCTCACACCAAACAAGTACTCGAATGTGTTCACAGAAATGCTCGAGAGCTATACTGATGAAAAGCTCACTTCTATCGGCTTCGGTGATTATTCAACAAAGCTTGTTTCTGACTATTCAAAGAAGGATCCTTCAAGCAGAAGCAAGACCATGAATACTATCGTTGACGGCTATAAGAGTGCGAGCGAGAAGATAAGTACAGTATTCGCAGACGGTGCGAACTCTTACGTTCTCCCATATGTAACAAACGTTTCAAACGTTCCTGTTTACTCCAGTGGATTCAACGTAACAGATTTCGATATCCCGTTCTATCAGATGGTCATTCACGGATATGTTGACTACGCTTCAACACCTATCAATAAGAGCTCAAATTCAGATGAAACATTCCTGCTTTCACTGGCTTCAGGCTCGCAGATACACTATGATATGACATACGCTGACGCTGATACGCTTCAGGATACAGAATATGACGACCTGTATTATTCAAACTATGCAGGCTGGACAGATCTTGCGGCTAATCAGTACAAAAAGGTAAGCAGCATACTTTCAGGCGTTTCAGATTATACGATCACAAAGTATGAGCTGAGCGATGACAAGAACGTTCTTACCACAACTTATTCAAAGGACGGAGCTTCAGACGTTGTTATCAGTGTTGATAAGAAGAACGCAACAGCTACCGTAGGCACAGAGGTCTATGACCTTGCAGATTGTATAGAAGGAGGTTTGACAGAATAATGAGCGAAGAGATCAAAAACACTCCTGAAGAGATCGAGGCTGTTAAGGCTGAGGATCTTGAAGATACAGTCGAAAAGGAAAATGACGCTGAGGCTGTTATAGAAGAAATTTCAACAGAGGAGATAATCGCAGAAGAGCCTGCCGCTGAGGCAGTTGCTCCTGCACCTGTGATGAAGGAAAAGAAGCACAGACTTTCTTATGAAAAAAGAAAAGGACTTTACGGCTACGGATTTATAGCGATCTGGGCGCTGGGTACTATCTACTTCTTTATCCTGCCTCTTATAGAATCTCTCATTTACTCATTCAACAAAACTGAGGTAACTCAGGGTGGAATGAAAATGTCCTTTATCGGTTGGAAAAACTATGTAAACGCTTTCCGTAAGGATCAGGATTATTCCAAGGCTCTGGTAGCAATGATCGAGAATACGGTTTTGAGAACTCCTCTTATCCTCATATTCTCTATCTTTATCGCAGTTATCCTTAATCAGAAATTCAAGGGAAGAACATTCGCAAGATCAGTATTCTTCCTCCCTGTTATCATCGCTACAGGTCCTGTTATCGACATCATCAACGGTAACATGAGCACAGGCGGATACGCAGGCGGATCTGAGCAGTTCAGCTCAATGTTCGAGGCTGACCTCGTTGACCAGTTGCTGAACTTCCTCGGTATCTACAACATCAGTGATAAGCTCACTGAGATAATAAACTCGCTGACCACCGACATCCTGAACCTTGTATGGAACTCAGGTATCCAGATACTTCTGGTGCTTTCAGCACTTCAGGGTATCCCTCTCTCAGCTAAGGAAGCAGCCCAGATCGAGGGTGCAACTTCATGGGAGTTCTTCTGGAAAGTCACAATTCCTTATATCAGCCCAATGATACTTTCAAGCGTGGTTTATACAATCGTTGACTCATTCGTCGATCCACAGAACGAAGTTATGACGATCGTTCTTAACAAGGCAAGCAACTGGGAGCATGGCTACTCAGCGGCAATGGCTTGGGCATACTTCCTTATCGTAGCAGTATTCCTTGCACTTGTCGTAGCACTTGTTAATAAGTTCGTTTACTATGAAGTAGAATAAGGGGGGATTTAAGTGGCAACTAAAAAAGAAGAAAAAGAGTTCGAAAAAGAACGAAAGGCTGCTATTAAAGCCCGTTATAAGAAGATGAAAGAGGAGGGTCTTGAGAAATATCTCACCCCTGAGCAGATCAGCTATAACAGAAGAAGAAGAGCGATCGGAATGGTTTGGCCGTTCTTCAGATTCCTCATCCTGTTTGGTCTGTGCTTCGTAATCCTCTATCCACTGATATTCATGCTTTCAACTGCGTTCAGACCAAATGAGCAGATGAACGACCCGTCAGTAGTTTGGATCCCTAAGAGCTTCACACTTGATAACATCAAGGACGTTTGGGGAGTAATGAAGTTTGAAGATACTGTTGTAAACACAGTTATCCTTAACCTCGTGGCCTCTGTCCTTCAGGTTATCACCTGCTCTATCACAGGCTACGGCTTCGCTAGATTTAAGTTCAAAGGTAAGGGAATCCTGTTCGGTATCGTTGTTCTTATGATCATCGTACCTCCACAGATCACAACTATCCCACTTTACCTCCAGTATGCTTACTTCAAGCCAGCGTGGCTCGCTAAGGTATTCACACTTGGCAAATCAACATCGCTTATCAACAGCGGTTGGACAATGTATCTTCCTGCATTGTTTGCAAACGGACTCCGTGCAGGTCTGTTTATCTTCATCTTCCGTCAGTTCTTCAGAGGACTTCCTAAGGAGCTTGAAGATGCTGCATACCTCGACGGCTGCAGCCCACTGAAAACATTCCTTGTTATCATGTGTCCTAACGCAAAGTCTTCGTTCCTGACAGTATTCCTGTTCTCTATCGTTTGGTACTGGAACGACTACTATGTATCATCATCATTCTTCACACAGAACGACACTGTTGCTCTTATGCTGAAGAACCTGAATACAAACCTGACTCAGCAGCTCTTCGACGGTCAGGCGGTATCTGTAAGACAGATAATCGTATGGCTTGAAGCAGGTTGTCTGCTTTCTATCACACCTATCCTTATTATGTATGTATTTCTCCAGAGATACTTTATCGAGGGTGTTGAAAGATCAGGTCTTGCAAACTAATTTGCAAATAAGCTTATCAAAAGTCCTGCACTTCGGTGCGGGACTTTTTTGCGTGAAGCCCTTTTTATGTTCATATATTTAAGACTTATTAAATTTGTACATATATAAAGCAACGCAATTGTGCATATTGCTTTGAAATGTCAGGTTAATTTAGTACAATCGTGTATAGAAAAAAAATCTTTTTTTTGATATAATTACTTTGGGTATTATTGCCCATGGTAAGTTGTTTATAAAAATATTCAGTTAGGAGTCTGAACATGAATATAAAAGTTGATTTAAAAAAGCTTTTTGCTGCCGCAGTATCAGCGATAATGTGCCTCTCCGCAGGGGGTTGCTATCTGCTTCCTGACGAGGAGGAAGTCCTCGATGCGCCGACCGTGAAGGCAAGCGATGTTACATATTCCACAGTGACCGCAAAGAAAAAAGACCTTGAAAAGAAGATAGTCGCAACAGGCACTGTCACAGCGGAAAATCAGTATACTCTTTCTTATGAAAAGCAGAGCGGTACAGTGTCAAAATTTTATGTAAAAGCAGGCGATAAGGTCAAAAAGGGTGATGTTATCTGTGACCTTGATACATATGACCTTGACTATCAGATAGAAGAAAAACAGCTTTATCTCGAAAAAGCAAAGCTTAAAGTTGATATAATTTATGAGGGCGGTGGCTCCCAGGCAGAGATAGACTCTGCTTACGTTGACGTTCAGCTCCTTGAAAAAGAGCTTGAAAAATTGCAGGCTCAGAAGGAGGATTCAAGCCTGAAATCGCCTATAGACGGCGTTGTTTCGTCACTCTCTGACGTAAGAGCAGGCGACAACGTAAATCCGGGTCAGACTATCGCAACTGTTATAGATACTTCGGCTCTTTATATCGCAATACAGCCTGACGACCTCACCCAGTATGATATCGACACAGAAGTGCAGATAAGGATAGGCGAGGATTATTATGACGGTGTTGTTTTTATGACTCCTAAAAAGCTTGCTGATTATCAGGAAGAGCAGAAAGAGGATCATAACAATGTTGACGATACAGGTATAGATTATCAGGCGGATACTATCTATGTTCGTTTCAAGGATACCGCCCCTGCGGAAACAGTGGGTCAGCTTGCAGATACGATACTTGTCCTTGACAGCGTAAAGGACGCTATCGTTATCTCAAATAATCTGATAAAAAAGGTTGACGGCACAAAGGTAGTTTATGTGCTGAAAAACGGTGAAAAAACTGCCGTTGAAGTGGAAACAGGACTTTCTACAGGCTCTCAGACCGAGATAAGATCGGGTCTTAAAGAGGGCGACGAAATTGTTATCAGATAGGTTTGAAAGGATAAGCTTATGTTCACCTTATTGTTCCGTAAAATGCGAAACACCAAATGGATGGTGCTTTGCCTGCTGATAGGCTTTGTTATGGCGTCTGCCATGATGAGCACTATCCCTATTTATATGAACGCTTCTCTGCAAAGAATGCTTGTAAAGGATCTTGAGTCGTTCCAGACAGAATATGAGATCTATCCAGGTGCGTATAATACCAGCTATGGATTGAAAATGGATATCTCAGGCAGTGATCAGCAGAAAGCTGTTGAAAATTATAATAACAAAGTGGAGGCTAAGTTCAAGGAGCTTGGTCTGCCTGAAAAGCTTGATAAGAAGTATATAAGTGACGAGTATCTCTATGTGCGTTCACTTGCCGTTTCAGATGGTAATTCGCAGGCAAGGTTCACTCTCGGCGGTATGACGGATATTTCCGACCATATCAGCATAAAGCAGGGCAGAATGTTCACTGCAGGCAAGCGTTCAGACGGCGTTTACGAGTGCGTTGCCACAGAAAAAGCCATGAAAAGCACAGAGCTTGCTATAAACACAGTATATGAGATAGCCGACGTGTTTGATGATAACAAGTCAATAAAAATAGAGATCGTGGGCGTTTTTGACGTTAAGGACGAAAATGACGCATATTGGGCAGAGGGTCTTGATTCTCAGTATACAGCCGTTGTCTTTACAGATTATGACACAATGCTCGGGGATTGCGTTGATACTGGCGTTGTGAATATCACAAAGGCTGTCCATAACTATGCGGTGGATTATGCTTCCATGAATATGACTGACCTTGCAAGCACAAATGAGATGATAGCAAAGCAAAAGACCTATTTTGGTGATAATTCCATAGGCTTTTCGATGCCTGCCTCAGATATCCTCAAGGACTATGAGAGCCGTTCATCACAGCTCCAGCTTGTTTTGTGGCTTTTGCAGATACCTGTCATACTTATGATAATATTCTATCTCTTTATGGTGTCGCAGCTCAACGTTGAGCAGGAGCGTAACGAGATAGCGGTGTTCAAAAGCCGTGGAGCAAGCCGCTTGCAGATAATGGGCATTTATGCTCTGGAATCTCTCGTACTGGGCGTTCTGACCGTTATAATAGGACCATTCGCAGGTCTTGGACTTTGCAAGGTACTTGGTGCGTCAAACGGATTCTTGGAGTTTGTCAACAGGCGTTCGCTCCCTGTTCATATGACAATAGAAGCTGTCGTCTATGCAGCAATAGCCGTGGCAGTGTTCTTTGTCACAACTATGATACCGATCGTTCCTGCCACAAAAACAACTATTGTTGAGCATAAGCAGTCAAAAGCCAAAAAGAAAAAGCACGCTCTGTGGGAGAAGGTCTGCCTTGATTTTATCCTTGTGGGCGGTTCAGTTGGCTGGCTTTATTATTACAACAAAACTCAGGAAAAGCTTGTTGCAGAGGGTGTAACAGACACCACCGCAACAGTAAACCCTATAATGTTCGTGGCTTCCACTGCCTTTATACTTGGCCTTGGTCTGTTTCTTATAAGGATATATCCTTATATAATAAGGCTTCTCGCAAGAATAGGCAGAAGAGTGTGGTCGCCTGCACAGTATGTTTCACTGACTAATATCGGTCGCTCCTCAACGGGCAGGGAAAGATTTTTGATGCTGTTCCTTGTTCTTACTGTATCATTGGGCGTGTTCTTTGCCAATACCGCAAGAGCCTTGAACAGAAATGCCGAGGAAAGCGTTGCCTATGGGGTCGGCTGCGACGCTGTTCTTACAGAGCAGTGGTATAGCAGTAAAATAGAATCTGCACAGCAGACCACTCCTCAAAGCGCATCTCAGACAGCTCAATCAGGCACAAAGCAGACTTCCGAAGAAAGCGACGAAGAAGATACAGAAACTACCATACAGTATGTAGAGCCTGTTTTTGAGCGATTTGAAAAGCTCGCAGGAGTGGAAAATGTCACAAAGGTTTTCAGAAAAGACGACGTGACCATATCTTCAAACAAAATGAACGTTCCAAGACAGCAGACAAAGTCTGACGATGAGGAAAAGACCCGTGACGATTTCCTTGACCAAAGCGTTGACACAAGCTCAGGCAAAAGCTCAACAAGCAATGTCCAGCTTATGACCATAGTGCCAAGCGATTTCTCAAAGGTCTGCAAATTTGAGGACAGACTTCTGCCAGTTCAGTTAAATAACTACCTGAACGCCCTCGCAGAGTACACCCCGGGAGTTATCCTCTCTTCAAGTTTCAAGAGCTACGGTCTGGAGCTTGGTGATACTGTAGAGTGTAAGTGGGGCGGAAACGAGCCCTTTGAAGTGACCGTCCTTGCATTTGTTGACTACTGGCCGGGACTAAGCCCTTATAAAGAGGCGAAAAACGGAGGTTATATGGACTTTGCCGTTATGAACTACGATTATGTGAACGTTCAGACAAGCATGGAGCCTTATGAGGTATGGTTCAAGCTCAAAGACGGAGCTTCCGTTCAGGAGTTTTATGATTCAATAGACAAAGCAGGCATTAAACCCCTCACCCTTGAATCTGCAAGCCAGCAGACTATAGAAAAGAAAAACGACCCTATGCTCCAGGGCATGAACGGCGCTCTCACTCTCGGCTTTATCATCATCATGGTGATGTGCATAATAGGTTTCCTTATCTATTGGATACTCTCCATAAAGAGCAGGACTTTGCAGTTTGGTATCCTAAGAGCAATGGGAATGAAGTTCAGAGAGATAATAATGATGATAGTCTATGAACAGCTTTTGGTGTCAGGCGTTGCAATATTCGCCGCTATCTTTATCGGCGGCGTAACAAGCGACCTTTTCGTACCGCTGTTCCAGAGCATCTTCGACGCAAGCCAGTCAGTGCCGCCGTTTGCAGTGATACCTGAACGCAGCGACTATCTGAAGCTTTATGCAGTTATAGGAGTAATGCTGCTCACAGCCTTTGTGGTGCTTGGCAGACTTATAAAGAAGATAAAGATAAGTCAGGCGTTAAAGCTTGGTGAGGATTGATAGGAGGAAATTTTATGACAGCTTATGAAAAGCTTACAAAATTTTATGAGTGCGTAAAAAGTAAAATAGACTTTGAGCCAAAGGTAGCCCTTGTGCTTGGCTCAGGTCTTGGCGATTATGCAAATTCCATAGACGTGAAATACACCCTCAGCTATAAGGATATAGAGGGCTTCCCGACCTCTACCGTAGAGGGTCATAAGGGTCAGTTCGTTTTCGGATATGTTGGCGAAGTGCCTGTTGTTATAATGCAGGGCAGAGTGCATTATTATGAGGGCTATGCAATGGAGGACGTTGTGCTTCCTGCAAGACTTATGAGAATGTTGGGCGCAAAGGTGCTCTTCCTTACAAACGCATCAGGCGGAGTGAACGCAGGCTTCAAGGCAGGCGACTTCATGCTTATAACAGACCATATCTCAAGCTTTGTACCTAATCCTCTTATCGGCAAGAACATCGACGAGCTTGGAACAAGATTTCCTGATATGAGCGAGATATATAACAAAAAGCTCAGGGATATCATCTCAGGTGCAGCAGAAGATCTTGACATAACCCTCCGCCATGGAGTTTATCTCCAGCTCACCGGACCGTCTTTCGAGTCCCCTGCGGAAATAAGAATGGCAAGAACTATCGGTGCTGACGCAGTGGGAATGTCCACAGCCTGCGAGGCTATCGCCGCAAATCATGCAGGCATGAAAGTCTGCGGAATATCCTGCGTTGCAAACCTTGCAGCAGGCATGACGGATAATCCTCTCACTCATGCTGAAGTTCAGGAATGTGCAGACAAGGCTGCTCCCCTTTTCAAAAAGCTTATCACTGAAAGCATTATAAGGATAGGTAAACAGCTTTAAGGTTTTGTAACAGCTTTTTCAAAATAATATGTAACAAATGTGCGAAAAGGGCTGATGATGTGTACTTTTTTGCTAAACTTTGTGAAAAACTATTGACAAATCTAACGCTTTAGTTTAATATATTATTATGAAGTAAGTATCTTCAAAAAATATATCAAGAATATGGAGAGATAATCATATGGCAAAATTTTGTGGACAGTGCGGAGCTCAGCTTAATGACAATGCGACTTTCTGTACTCAGTGCGGTGCAACAATAGCACCTCAGCAGCCTGCACAGCAGACCGCTTCACCAATGGCAAATCTTCAGCAGGCAGCCAAGAATATTGACATGAACGCTATAAAGGACGCTGTTTCTGTTGAAAACATCAAAAATCTGAAAAACAAGCCTAATAAGCTCACTATCGCAGTTCTGGCAGTTCTGCTCGTGCTTGTTATTCTGGTAGTTGTTATCCTTTGCATGATATTCGGCGGCGGAAGCTGGAAAACTCCTATCAATAACGTTATGGACGTTCTCAATGACGGTGACGGTAAGGCTTTTGAAGAGCTTATGCCTCCTTATTATAAGGATATGGCAGACGCACTGGACGGTATCGTTGACATAAGCGATGAGGATTATGACGAAGAGGCTGAAAATCAGAGAGACAGACTTACAAAGAAATACGGCGATGACGCTGAGATAAGCTATGAGGTAGTTAAAAAGACTGAGGTAGACTCAGACGATATCGACAGCTACAACGATATGTCAGATCTTGCCTCTGTGCTTAGTGCTAAAAAGGCTAAAAAGTATGAGCTTAAAAAGGCTTACAAGGTAAAGATCAAGTATACTATCGAAGGTGAAGACGCTGATAAGACCGACAAGACAACTGTTATTGTTGGCAAGATGGACGGCACATGGGTACTTCTCGACGAGGGCGACCTTCCAATAAGCACAGGTTTCTAAGATATATAAACGATCAGTAACGGGCGGAGAATTTTCCGCCCGTTTTTGAAAATGCGGTGTTTGCACAATGAAAAAAATATCAGTGCTGTGTATGCTTTTGTGTGTGGCAATGCTCTTTTGCTCCTGCGGAGAGGAAGAAAGAGCGGTCCTGGGATATGAACAGCCCGTGGCGACACTTGTCACAGCGGCGCAGTATAGCGATACGCAGTCATATCTTTCCTGCTTTACCCAGAAGCGGAGGCGGAGTATAAAAACAGCGACAGCTATAACGAAGCCCTTGCGGAAACGCTTCTCACAAGGGGCGAGGAAAAAGCGGAGCTTTCTTATAAGCTCGGCAATAAAAAAGAGCTTGACAGCGACGGCTTGAAAGACCTTGAAAAAAGCTATAAGGAAAGCTATCACAAAAATGTGACTATCAAAAAAGCTGTTACAATGACAGCAAAGCTCATAGAGACTACTGACAGCGGCAAGCTGTCTGCCAGCCGTGAGATAACAGTGGTCAAAATAGAAAACAACTGGTATATTTTCGGAAAAGTTATCGAAAAATTTGATCTCAGCCAAAAGGGCTGAGGGGATCAATAATAATATGAAAAGAGGGTATTAATATGGAAAATTGTCCAAAATGCGGTCTGCCTGTTGCCGACGGTGCAAAGTTCTGCGCTGCCTGCGGAACAAGAATGCCGCAGAAGCTTATAAAGAGCAAGGTCTGCTCAGTGTGTGGAAATACACTTAATGCGGGGGCTAAGTTCTGCAACGTCTGCGGAACAGCTGTGCCGCAGGACGAAACGCCTGCCGACGAGCC
>OJNJ01001820.1_pt1 | contig 11737 bp, 7 predicted proteins | sample 1597491 | NCBI WGS metagenome assembly OJNJ01 (sample SAMEA2452132, study PRJEB22498) | human gut metagenome | biome: human feces; feature: human gut; material: feces | place: Australia | collected 2012 | reverse complement strand
GAAGCTGTTTCCGGCAGCGCTTGTGATCTCACTTCCGGGTACTGTGGTAAGTTCCACAATCACCGCGGTTGTTTTCGGTGGAATTACTTCCTCCGGCTCCACTGTGCTGGTGCAGCTGCTTCACAGTCTCGGTATGAATCTGACTCTCTCTGTCTGCGTTGTACAGGCCATGACAGACTTTGTGGATCGAATGATTGTCCTTGCAGTCGTCCTCGTGATTCTGCCCGCCGTTTCTTCTGCTTTCGGCAGTCTTTCTATGAGAAGCAGAAAATAATCTGTACCAATAGCACAAAGAATCCTGCAAAAAATTCACTTTCTTTTTTGCAGGATTCTCATATTTTGGCATAACAAGAACTCCGGAAAAAAGGGGAGGCTGCATCAGGAGCCATCCCTTTTCCGGAGTTTTTTATTTCTTCTTTAATAAAATCATTCACATGCGCGGATCCATACCTGCATTTCGCCCTCACCTCGGTTGTTCCACATATAATATGGAATCAGCTTCAGTTTCGTCTTTTCCTCTTCCTCTTTCTGATACAGATGATACAACGGCTGTTTTTCCGCATCGCCCAGCTTCATGCGACGTCCCTCGGCCGTTACGCACACAAAGTGCTCGCCCAGCTCATCGGCTGCTTCTGCGGTTTTTTCACCATTCACACAGAGTTTTGTCAAATGCAGATTCTTTCCGTTGTCTGCTTCTTCCATACAGTAAACAACCGGTCCTCGTTTTACAGCAACACGGCCGGCGTCCTCGCGTACAAGCGGATTGGATGCCAGAAGCTGGATTTCCATCGGGAAGTTCAGGCGGATCGTCTCACCCTTCGCCCATACTTTTGTCACATACAGATACCCGTCTTTTTCTTCCACTTCTGCGCCTTTTGGAATCTCTTTTTCATAAGAAGCACACCATCCCGGGATGCGGAATGCAAAGGTGTACGGCTCTTTGGTATCGCTCTCGCAGGTCACGAAAACATGGCCGTCCCACGGGAATTCGGAAGTGATGGATGCTTTTACTTTTTCTCCTTCCACTGTTCCACCCATGTACAAGTGGACAAACAGGGTTGTGTCGTTTTCCGTGTATGCGTAAGATGCAACTGAGCTTACCGTTCTTGCCAGGTTCGGAGGGCAGCAGGCACAGCCGAACCATTTCTGACGGATCGGTTTTACATGGAATTTCCGCTCATCCTTGTGACATGCCTCCGGCAGTACCTCCAGCGGATTGACATAGAAGAAGCTCTTTCCGTCGAGCGCCATTCCGGAGAGAACGCCATTGTAGAGGGCTAATTCCATCACATCCGCGTACTCTGCTTTTGCCTGAATCTCCAGCATGCGGCGAGCAAAGAACACAAGACCGATGGATGCACAGGTCTCTGCGTAAGCGGTATCGTTTGGCAGGTCATAGTTGAAAGAGAATGCCTCTCCTATATGAGTGGCACCGATTCCGCCGGTGACGTACATTTTCTGATGCACCATATTGTTCCAGAGAGTTTCACAGGCTTTCAGCAGGCTCTCATCCTGCGTTGCCCTTGCCACATCCGCCATGCCGGAATAGAGATATACGGCGCGTACGGAGTGCCCCTGCACCTCATCCTGCTGACGCACCGGGCGGTTTGCCTGATTGTAGCTATATCGTTCCTCGCCCTCCGGGCAGGTCAGACCGCGCTCGATATCGTAATAGTATGGTTTTGTTCCGCGTTCATCGATGAAGTATTTTGCAAGATCGAGATACTTCTGCTCGCCGGTCAGATCATAGAGACGCATCAGAGCCATCTCTGCAATTTCGTGACCAGGATAACCTGCTTTTTTACCCTCGCCGTGACCGAGTTTGCTGGCAATAAAGTCCGCGAAACGCTCTGCTGCTTTTAAGAGACGGTCTTTTCCGGTCGCCTGATAATAGGCTACGGCGCCTTCCGTCAGATGACCGAAGCAGTACAGCTCATGGTTGTCCTTAAGGTTTGTAAAAATCATATCCTGATCGTTGATCAGATAGTAGGTATCGAGGTATCCGTCTTCTCTCTGTGCTGCGCAGACAGCTTCAATTGCTTCATCTGCCGTTTTTTCCAGCTCCGGATCGGGATGCTGTGTCAGGGAGTACGCAACTGCCTCCACCCATTTGGTAAAATCGGTATCCTGGAACAGGAAGCCATAAAATCTTCCGTCCATTTTGCCATCCTTCGGCAGTGTCTCAAAAGTATCCAGCGGATATTTGATCTGAACAAATTTGTCTCCTTTTGCTTTCCGCTCTTTTTCAACTTCACCGGCGCGGCGGTAGTTCCGCATACAGAAGCTCGGTGCTGCTCCCGGAACATTGTCATTTAAGGCATTCCACTGATACGGAATTACTTCGGTGCGGACAAGCTCCATCTCTTTTTTCCAGAATGCATCAGTAACCTGGACTTTTGCCAGGGATAATGGTTTGCTGAAGTTTTTCTGATCCATTTTTTCGGTCTCCTTTTTCGTTGTCTTCCGCCGCCTCCTGGTTTGAAAAAGATATTTTCCTTGCTTTCAGGGATGGGAAGCGTTACACTTCTTTTGACGGCTGTTTTCCTGTTTTTCTATAGTTTTATTTTAGCAAAACGGACCGCCGTTTAAAATACAAGAATGTTTGAAAAGGTTTGAAAAAGTCATATGATCTCTGTTTTATTTCCAGATGCCGCCTGTTTTACCTACGACCTCTGCGGCAAATTCCAGTCCCCATCCCCGGAGTGGATGCACCTGACACGGAATCTCGTCAATTTTGAACTGATGGTTGTGACGGAAGGAACGCTTTTTATCGCGGACGAACGCCGCTCTTACGAAGTCCATCCTGGCGAATATCTTCTTTTGCCTCCGACCGTCCATCAGCACGGCTCGAAAAAAGGAAGCTGCGCTTTCTACTGGCTCCATTTTATCCCTGGTATCCCATCCGCACCGATCATCGCTCCTTCTGACCCGACCGCCGGATCGGTTCTGGATGAGTTTCATGCTGCACCGCCATCCTCCTACCGCCTTGAGGACCTCGCTCCCGCCCAGCTTCCATCCAACTACCCCGAAACGTTATGCATCCCGCGCCAGGGAACGCTTTCCTCCCCGAACCGCGTCATCATCCTCATGAAGCAGCTCCAGGACACTTCCCTGCGTTTCCACAGCACGTTCCTCAACAACAGCCTGACTGCCGCTGTTCTCGGCGAAATCAACTGTCAGAGCCCCTTCTACCGCACCTACACTTCCGAAACGCAGCGGACGCAGATCCTGCAGGACATTATCAGCTACATCCAGTACCACAGCAGCGAGTCCCTCAAAGTCACCGAACTCGCCCGTTATTTCGGCTACAACGACAAATACCTCTCCTCCCTCTTCCACGAGGGCACCGGAATGACACTGAAGCAGTTCATCCTGAAATCCAAAACGGACAGCGCAATGGCTGAGCTGACGGACACGAATCACACTGTCTCTCAGATTGCCTATAACGTTGGATTTCAGGATGCGCATAATTTTTCCACGGCTTTCCGAAAGCTCACCGGGATGACGCCGGGACAGTACCGGAAGAGTTATGGGAACCGGAAACTTTCTTTTGAATAGGACGGGAGGATACGACCCCCAGGCACCGCGGGGGGCGGACGCTCCGCTGCGCCTGGGGACCCATCTACGTTTTGGCGGACGGAAGTGATTTACTCAATGGATGGATTCACTTATTCTTTAGAAATTTACTGTTTCTTTTAGAAAATAGACATACTTTGCTCACATTTCTTCACTATACTATATCTCAGATAGTTGATGAACCACTCAAAACTATCTCCCCCCTCATTATGAAAGAGCAGCCCGCATATCCGCGGGCTGTTCTTATTTTTTGTCTTTTTGCACCCCACGTAACGTAAATGCCGCCTGCGGTCGGGGAAAACATCCCGACCGCAGGCGGCCTCACAATCTACCGTGGAATCACATTACTCTTCCGCAGCTTCAATTGCTGCAGTCTCGATAATAAATTTCACGCTTCCATCCATTCCATTTGCCTTACCACTGTAAGAAGTATAAGCGCATTTATCCGAATTCAGCGCCTGAATCCGATCCAGTACATCTCCCAGATCATCCTCAAAGGTACTCTTCAGCTTGCTGGTACCCTCTTCTTCAAACTTCTTCGTACCGTCAGCCAGTTCTTTCGCCCCATCGGACAGCTCGTCAATACCATCAACAACCTTGCTGCTTCCCGATTTCAGATCAGAAGCTCCGCTTGCCAGAGAAGAAGTTCCATTTGCCAGTGTAGAAGCTCCGCTCGCCAGCGTAGATGCTCCGCTTGCCAGCGTAGAAGCTCCGCTGTTCAGTTCAGAAGCTCCGCTTGCCAGGGAAGAAGTTCCGTTTGCCAGTGTGGAGGCTCCGCTTGCCAGCTGGGATGCTCCGCTTGCTACCTGAGAAACACCGCTTCTTAAGCTTCCGCTGTTTGCAGAAAGTTTTGCAGATCCATCGCTTAACTGGCTTCCCAGCTGTCCAAGACCTGCGGTCAGCTGTGTCGTGCCGCCCTGCAGAGTCGTAACACCCTCAACCAGAGCCGGTGCATTTGCTTTCAGCTGGCTTGCGCCGGAAAGCAGCGTATCATTGTAAGCACTCAGCTGAGTGAATCCTGCGTTCAGTGCATTGATGCCTGCTGTTGCTTTTGCAAAACTCTCATTTGTGCTGCTGTACAGCTGGCTCACACCTGCGGACAGAGTACCGATGCCCTTGTACAGAGCGCTTCCGCCTGCATCAAGCTGTGCCACACCTGCGGTCAGTTTCTGCATTGCACCAAGATTCTGCTCAACAACTGCTTTATTATCGGTGATGGTCTGCATCTGTTTCTGCATGGTCTCAAGCTGCGGCATCAGAGCTGCAACCGTCTTCTGCAGATCACTGTACTGGCTCTTGATGTCGCTCATCTTCTGCTGCATTGCTGCAAGACCGGAGAGATCCGGGCGCTCGATTTCGAAGTTCAGTTCCGGAAGAGTAATCTGCGGAGCTGTAACCGGAGTAACCGAAACGGTTCCTGCTGAAGCGGAAACGCTGACACTTCCGATCTGATTTCTTGCTTTACTTAAGGAATCGGCAAGCTCTGTATTTCCGGCGCTCTTAGCTGCGGAAATCTGTGCATCCAGTGCAGCCGCTGCTGCGGAGAGCTGATCATTTGCCTGTTTTGCTGCATCGGCGGATGCCTGGCTTGCTGCTGCATCAGCTGCGCTCTGTGCTGCTGCTGTTGCTTCCTGGTTCAGCTGTGCTGCTGCTCCGTCTGCCCATGCCTGAACCTGTGCTGCCATCTGGGTTCCCATCTGCGTTGCCTGATTCGTGATCTGTGCCTCCAGACCGCTTAAGTAGCTCTCAAGTCCTTTGGACAGCGTATCCATCTGGCTCATCAGCTCGTTGCCGTTTGTCATCATGCTGTTGACAGATCCTGCGATTGTGGTGTTCAGAACCTCGGAGAGTGCCTCGGTCTCGGAGATCAGGGTAGAACCGGTGCTGGTCATGCCGTCTACCATCGTCAGAAGGCTCTGTACATCGGTGCTCTGCAGCTGCTCGTTCAAACTGGTCAGTCCTTCGGAGAGCTGTTTTGCTCCTGCTAAAATATCATTCTCATCTTTTCCGTCGAGTGCTGCGTTCAGTGTTGCGATTGCACTGTTTACCTCGGTCAGGCCGTCTGCCAGAGGCTGAAGCTTCTCAGCGCCTGCTGCAAGCTGTTTCTCACCTGCTACATAAGAAGCAACGCCGTCGGACAGCTGTGTTGTTCCGTCGGTGTACTGTTTTACGCCTGCAACGACTTTATTCACACCGTTTACATACTCGGTTACGCTTCCAGTCAGCACACCGTTCTTTCCAAGATACGTCTGGATTGCTTTATTCAGGGTATCAGCGCCCTCGGTATAGGAGTTTACGCCGCTTGCCAGGGAAGAAGCTCCGCTGCTTAAGGTGGATGCTCCGTTGGACAGGGTAGCTGCTCCGCTGTTTAAGGTAGAAGCTCCGCTGTTCAGAGTAGAAGTTCCGTTTGCCAGAGTCGATGCTCCGCTTGCCAGTGTGCCGGCTCCGCTGTTCAGCTCGTCAGCGCCGCCTTTTAACGTTCCAATACCGTCATCCAGCTCTTTGTAGCTGTCTTTTAAAGTATCCACACCATCGGAGAGTGCCTTGGAACCGTCAACCAGTTCCATTGCAGCATCCTCAAGATCACTCAGTGCATCCTTCAGGTCATCGTATCCGGTGATGTTGTCGGTATCGATGGTGTCGAGAACATCGTCAAGTGCAACGGTGAAGGTAGAATCCAGAGAGAAGTTCTCCACATCTGCAGTGATCTCCAGGCTTTCCGGCAGTTCGAAATCGCTGTCACCGGATACCAGATCTTCAAGGGAATCGGAATTTAATCCCAGGCTTTCCTGCAGGCCCGGCATACCAAATCCGATTACGATGTTTCTGCTTCCATCGGAAATGACTTTACCATTGTCGATCTTGACATTGGAGAAAGTATCCTGCGGAAGAATCATTCCGGTCATCAGGACGAATGGGGTGTACATCGTCTCTTTCTTGCCGTTGATGTCAACCGTTGTCTTTGTGTTGTTTGTATAGTCAACTTTGATTTTCAGTTTTCCGCTCTTTCCGGCCAGGTCATCCGGTTTGATTTCCTTGCCGTCCAGATAATAGGTGAACTTCACGGAAACCGGAGGCTCTTTTGTGGTTGTTCCCTGATAATAGATATCCTCGCCGTCTGTCTGCCAGGTCAGCTTGTTTCCGCTCTGGGTGAACTCCTCGTCGCCCTTTACGTTTTTGATGTCCTTCAGTTCACTTTCATCTTGCAGGTTCTTTTCCGTTCCTGCGTTCTTCAGCCAGTTGGATACGGTAATCTGATCTTCCGATCCGTCTGCATTTGCATTTACATATACGGTTTCTTCTTTGGAAACCGCTGCGTCCTCTCCTGTCGCTGCATAAACCGGAGCAGCTCCCATAACAGCAGCCATACCAACAGCAAGACCAGACATCATCTGTTTTCTCAGTTTTCTGTTTCTATTCATTGTGATAAACTTCCTTTCTGTGGTTTTTATAATGGTTTTTTATGATGAAATCCAGGATCATAAGAGAAGTAAAACCCGCTCGGAGTAAGATACTGCGGGATACTGTTTCCCTCAGATCGAGGATGTTTTTCCTATGCCTTTCAATCATCTAATGTTATAACGCAAAAATGACTCTTAGTCAACATTAAATACTGCACAAAATTGACGATCGGTCATTTTTTTCTTCGTGCATAGTCACAAAAATGAGAAAATTAGTCATTTTCCCTTTGACAGTTTCCATGTATGATACCTATAATTATAGGCAGGATAATGACACACGTTTTTGATATCTTTCAGGAAAGGAGACTCTCTGTGGGAAAAATTGATAATAACAAACAAATGAAGCGTGAGTCCCTTCTGGACTCTGCTTTCTCGCTCTTTATCGACAACGGCTTTAATAAAACCTCTATTTCGGACATCGTGAACAACGCCGGCGTTGCAAAGGGCACTTTCTATCTTTATTTCAAAGATAAATACGATATTCGAAATCATCTGATTGCGCACAAGGCAAGCCAGATATTCCAGGCAGCCTATGCGGATCTGCTGCGCCATCCGGACATCCAGGATTTTGAGGAGCAGGTGCTTTTCATCACCGACAATATCCTCGATCAGTTTGCTGCCAACCACAGCCTTGTGACGCTGATCTCCAAGCACTTAAGCTGGGGGTTCTTCAAAAATTCGCTTACATTTTCTCCGTTCAGTGACGCACCTGCTATCTACACAATTTACGAATCGCTGCTCTCTCACGCGGCATATACGTACCGCTCACCGGAGCTGATGTTCTATATGATTCTGGAACTCGTAAGCGGCACAAGCTACAATGCCATCCTGTATCAGCAGCCAATCCCGCTTGAGGACTTAAAGCCGGAGCTCTACGACGCCATCCGCGGCATTTTCAAACAGTTCCGGATCCGTAAAAAACGGAACGTAACAGAAAGTACGGAAAAAACAATTTCGTCAGCACAGCAGCCTGATCATCCGGCTCCATTAAGGGCAGCGCAATAAAAAAATACTTTCGCGGAATCTTCCAACCAAAGAAACCACGAAAGTATTTTTTTGTCTTTTTTATGATACCTGCGTTTCCAGATATTCGGCAATCCGCTGCTCCATCACCGGGACGAGCCACTCAGCGTAGCCGGCCTTCATCGGATGGATCGGATCCTGGAGATACAGTTTCCGTTTTTCCGGCGAAATGCTGTTGATCCGTTCGTCATTCCAGAAATCAATCACGCCGATCTGCCATTTTTCCTGGATTTTCAGAAGTGCTTCCACCATCTTTGCGTACGTATCGGAATCATACTGTGGGTTAGTGTAGAACATGACCCGGCAGTGCCACGTTTCTTTTGCATACGCAATGATGTACTCGATCGCACCGCAGACGGTTTTGACATCGAAGCTGTCCAGATCACGGGATTCCGAAATTTCGCCGAGCGGGCTGTTGCGCGTTGCATCGTTCGTGGAAAGCTGGCAGATAAACAGATCCACCTGACGCTCCGGGTCGAGATTGTCGCGCATGCGCTCGATGTAGGAATCCTCACAGTTATCAATCAGTGTTGTTCCATTGACCGCTTCTTTGATGCAGATACAACTGTCTTTTTTCGCTATGTACTCCGCGAACGCATTGTTGTGGGCCGCAAATCCCTTCGTCACGGAAGATCCCAGGAAGACAACCGTCTTTCCTTTTAACGGACTCGTCTTTTTAAACGGGATCCGGGAAACATCGTACCGGACGGAGTTTCCTTTTTTGAAGTAACCAGTTTTCTTATTCATTCTATATACGCCGCCGGCAGCTAAGGCTGCGCCTCCTGCTGCCAGGATTCCGGCTATGATTTTTGCATCCATGGGTAAACCTCCATTATCTGAGTCAGTACAGATTTACAGATCCTTTCGGATCTTTTTTCGAATACCCCTATCTTACATCATTTTTTCGAAAATGCAAGTAAACTTTGTTGTCGATTTTGTTCCGATTTTGTTAACAAAGTTCGGCTTTTCTGTGTTTTGGTCGAATCCGCAGCGGTTCTGGCGAAAGCTTTCACCACTTTTTCCCAAAAAAGATTGACTCTCAAGTGTACTTGAGTGGTATAGTGAGAGTAAGATTTTATTTTATCACAAAGGAGAATTCTGTCATGAAAGAAACGGTTTTAGGCAGTCATCTGAGAAAAGTTCCTTCGATTGCAGTCGGATGCATGCGGCTTTCCGAAAAATCGAAAGACGAGATGAATCATTTCATCCATTCCGCGCTGGAACAGGGCGCATATTTCTTTGATCATGCTGATATTTACGGCAGCGGCATGAGTGAAACAGTTTTCGGTGATGCATTTGCCTCCGATCCTTCCCTGCACCGCGAGGATGTTCTGATCCAGTCCAAATGCGGCATCCGCCAGGGCTGCTATGATCTGTCAAAAGAGCACATTCTGGAATCGGTGGACGGTATTTTAAAACGGCTGCAGACCGATTATCTCGATCTTCTGCTGCTCCACCGCCCGGACGCCCTCGTAGAGCCAGAAGAAGTTGCAGCAGCGTTTGATGTTCTGTTTGAGAGCGGAAAGGTCCGCCATTTCGGTGTTTCCAACCACAAGCCGATGCAGATTGCGCTTCTGCAGAAGTATGTCCGCCAGCCGCTCGTTGTCAATCATGTACAGTTCAGCATTCCGGTTTCCAATCTTGTCGCCAACGGCATGGAAGTTAATATGGAGACACCGGGCTCGGTTGACCACGACGGAAGTCTGCTCGACTACTGCCGGCTCCATGATATTACGCTTCAGGCATGGTCGCCATTCCAGATGCCGTCATGGAAGGGATGCTTCCTTGGAAGTGACGAGTATCCGGAGCTGAACCAGAAAATCCGCGTGCTGGCCGAAAAATACGGTGTCAGTGATACCACGATTGCAGCGGCGTGGATTCTGCGCCATCCGGCGAATATGCAGCTCGTCACCGGTACGGCAAGTGAAAAACGCCTGAAAGAGATTATCGCGGCATGCAATATTACGCTGACGCGGGAAGAATGGTATGAGCTGTATCTGGCGGCAGGTCATCCGCTTCCGTAAGTTTTTCTGTCCGCCCGTATGCGAAGCAAGGCTAAAATCCGTTTTTCGGATCCGTGATTGATTTATAACATCGGAAAAGCATTCCTTTGGATCTTGTCGATCTTCCGGAATGCTTTTCCCTTTTTCCTTTTCTTTTTTCATACAGCTATCTGCAATCCGCATTTGCTGCCTGCCCATAACCAAACAACTGCTCTGTGATTTATCAGATCTCTCCCACCAGATATCCCTGTTTTCCGTCGCGCAGGAAGATCGGCAGTGTTTCGATCGGCGCCTCGATTTCGTAGGCTTTTCCGCCCTCATAAACATCACCGGTATTTGCCAGCGTCCAGGACGCACCGGCCGGCAGATAAACGGTACGGCTCGTTGCTTTTGCCCGGACAATCGGTGCTACAAGGATGTCGGAGCCGAACATGTAAGCATCGGAGATGTCCCAGCACGCTGCATCCTCCGGGAACTCATAGAACATCGTTCTCATGACCGGTGTTCCTTTTTCGTGTGCTTCTGCCATCAGGCTTCTCGTGTAATCACGCATTTTTTCGCGGACACCGATGAATTTTGTCAGGATTTCGTAATTTTTCTCTCCGAAGCTCCATACCTCGTTGTCAGCTCCGGTTCCCTCACGCACTTCGCCGGCCTTGTTGATGATCTCTTCTCTTGGTCCTCGGTTTCCGTGAATACGCATAACCGGGCAGAAGGTGCCAAACTGGAACCAACGCACAAGCAGCTCCTGGAAGTCCGGATCTTCGGTCACACCGCCGTGGAATCCACCGATATCGGTCGTCCACCACGGAATACCGCAAAGTCCCATATGAAGACCTGCACAGATCTGTTTGCGGAAATCCTCGTAGGTTGAGAAAATATCGCCGGACCACACAAGGGCTCCGTATTTCTGGCTTCCGAGCCATGCGCAGCGGACGAGGTTGACGATATCCTCCTGGCCGCTCTCTTTCTGGCCCTCGTAGAACATGCGGGAATACTCTCTTGGATAAATATTTCCGATCTCTTCCACCGGGCCTGCGGCGTAGCGGTAGCACTCGTACTCATAGGTTGAAAACTCCGGTTCAGCCTCATCGAGCCAGAAGGTGCGGATGCCGAGATCTGCATAGTTTTTCTTTACTTTTTCCCAGACGTACTTTCTCGTTCTCGGATTCGTTGCATCCAAAAAGACATTATTTCCATGGAACAGCATCTGAACATCAACACCTGCATTACTCTTCACAAGAAGTCCCTGCTGTTTCATTTCTTCGTAATTTTCACTTCTCCAGTCGATCTGCGGCCAGATGGAAACCATCGTCTCAATGCCCATCTCGTGCAGCTCGTCGATCATTGCCTTCGGATCCGGGAAGTATTCCTCGTCAAAACGGTAATCACCGCATCTTGGCCAGTGATAGTAGTCGATCACAAAAACATCCAGCGGAATGCCGCGTTTTTTGTACTCGCGCGCCACGTTCAGAACCTGCTCCTGGTTGTAGTAGCGAAGCTTGCACTGCCAGAAGCCAAGGCCGTACTCCGGCATCATCGGAACTTTACCAATGGCATCTGCAAAGTGCTCTTCAATTTCTGCCGGGGTATCGCCTGCGGTTACCCAGTAGTCGAGCTGCTTTGTGGTGCGTGCCAGCCATTCCGTTGTGTTCGTTCCGAAATGAACCTCAC